>WNGJ01002334.1_pt1 | contig 20649 bp, 19 predicted proteins | sample 5400611 | NCBI WGS metagenome assembly WNGJ01 (sample SAMN13153375, study PRJNA577476) | soil metagenome | isolation source: 40 cm soil or saprolite under Garry oak tree replicate 1 | place: USA:California | collected 2016-06-15
CGCCGCTCATCGAGAACGGCAATGCCGTGCCGCTCACGGTCACCGTCGAGAGCCCGATGACCGAGGCCCAGCACGTGAGGGCCGTGCACGTCTTCACGGAGAAGAACCCCCAGCCCAACGTCGTGAGCTTCCACCTCGGTCCGCGCGCCGGGCGGGCGCGGGTGGCGACCCGCATCCGGCTCGCGGACTCGCAGAACGTGGTCGCGATCTGCGAGCTGAGCGATGGCTCGCTCTGGTCCGACACCGCCGGCATCGTGGTCACCCTCGCCGCGTGCCTGGAAGACGGGATCTAGCCGTGGCGAGCGCGCTGATCAACGTGCCGGCGCGGGCCAAGCGCGGAGAGGTCATCGAGATCAAGACGCTGATCTCGCACGTGATGGAGACGGGGTTTCGCCGCACCCAGCTGGGCGCGGTGATCCCGCGCGACATCATCCGACGATTCGTGTGCACCTACAACGGCACGGAGGTCTTCCGCGCCGAGCTCCATCCGGCGATCGCGGCGAATCCGTTCATCGTGTTCTCGACCGTCGCCATCGAGAGCGGCACGCTCGTGTTCTCCTGGACCGGCGACAACGGCTTCTCGGCGACGGAAACGGCCGCGATAAGCGTGGATTAGGTGCGATTCGTCGGCGCGGTCGCGGCGCTGGCAATCGCGGCCTCAGCCGTCGCGGGAGAGATCCCGCGCGCCGACCGCCGCTCGGGTTACGAGTTCATGGGCCGCGAGACGCGCGCGATGCAGGACGACGACACCGCCAACCCGGGCATGCTCTGGGTGCTCGAGGGCGGCACGCTCTGGGAGAAGAAGACCGGCGCCGCCGGCCGCGCCTGCGCCGACTGCCACGGCGATCCCCGCGCGAGTATGAAGGGGGTGGCCGCGCGCTATCCGGCGTTCGACGCGGCCATCGGGCGGCCGATCAGTCTCGAGCAGCGGATCAACCGGTGCCGCATCGACCGCCAGCAGGCGCCGGCGCTCGCCTACGAGAGCCGAGAGCTGCTCGCGCTCACCGCGTTCGTGGCGCGCCAATCACGCGGCCTGCCGATCGACGTCACCATCGACGCGCGCACGCACCCCTTCCTCGACGCCGGCCGCGCGACGTTCCATCGGCGCCAGGGCCAGCTCAACCTCGCGTGCGCTCAATGCCACGACGACAACTGGGGGCGGCAGCTCGCGGGCAACGTTATCCCGCAGGCGCACCCGACCGGCTACCCGCTCTACCGGCTCGAGTGGCAGAGCCTCGGCTCGCTGCAGCGCCGGCTGCGCAACTGTCTCGTCGGCATCCGCGCCGAGCCGTACGACTACGGCGCGGCTCGAGTGGCAGAGCCTCGGCTCGCTGCAGCGCCGGCTGCGCAACTGTCTCGTCGGCATCCGCGCCGAGCCGTACGACTACGGCGCCAACGAGCTCGTCGATCTCGAGCTCTACCTTCTGTGGCGCGCGCGGGGCATGACGATGGACGCGCCGGCCGTCCGGCCCTGACGCGGCTCGGGGGTCACGGATGACGCGGAGCCACGCGCCACCACGAGACCGCGTGGCGCTCAACGCCTCCCTTCGGAGACCCGGGAGCGTCGGCTCTTGTTTGCGCGCGCCGGGCGACGCGCGCGCACCGGCGCCTCCTCCAGCTCGATCCCGAACACCGCGGACAGCCGATCGTCGGCGATGCGCTTGCCCGCGGCCGGGCGCGCGCGCGAGACGGCGCCGGTGGTGGCCGACCTGAGCAGCTCGGCCTGGTCCACCTGGCGCAGCGACCGCGGCAACGTGCTTGCACACCTCGGCCGAGTCCGGGCACGAGCAGTCGAGCTCAAGCTCACCCGGCTCCGGGAACAGCCCGTCCTTCGCGTGAGTCAGCGCCGCCAGAACGTCGTCGGACAGCTCACCGCGCAGCAGGCCCACGAGCGAGCCGATCCGGCCGGTGCAGCGAGCGACGACGCGGCGCCAGCGCGCCTTCGCCATCGGGGCGATGCCGATCGTCACGCGGTACAGCTCGCTGCCCGCCACGTGTGCCTCGACCCGGCCCCCGGCAATCGCCAGGTCCAGCACGGAGCCGTTGCGCAGATAGGCGCGCCCGCGCGGCAGGCGGTTGGCGAGGTCGGCGTACCGCTCGAGGTTGTCGGACCAGGCCTTGCCCCAGAACGTGATCGTGAGCTGCCGCTTGCGGTGCGCGATCACGACCGGCTCGGCCGTCCGCTTGCTCTTCCGCAGCAGCTTCGCCAGCGCCCGGGCGCCGTGCGCCTTCTTGTCCGCCACTGACATGTAGGGCGGGTAGTAGTCCCAGCCGCCGTTGCCGTACCAGGCCATCGCGGCGACCCTACACCAGGTGAACTCGCACACCGTACCGTTCGTAGACAGGCGCGGCGCGCCGATCGCACGTTACGAGTTCGGCGCCATGGCTCGCCGCAGTGGCCGCCACCAGCGCGTCGTACGAGGCTCCCCCGGAGATCCCGTGGTCGGGCAAGCGCAGCAAGAAGGCCCGGTAGGCCGGAGCGCTCAGTCGGAGGAATGGCCGGCGAAATCGTGCCGCCAGGAAGTCGCGCACCACGTCTCCCGGCGCCCTGTGAGGAGCGGGCAGCCGGGTGAGCACCGAGTACGTCTCCAGGGCGCAATCCTCGACCAGGCGCAGAGCGCCGTTCAGCGCTCGGCGCGCGGCATCGTGTTTCTCGTGCCAGGACGCGAATGCAGCGACGGCCAGACTCGAGTCGGCGGCTCTTACCGCCGTACGCGCTCCAGTGTGTCGCGCACCTGCTCGGCGGTGAGCGGAGGGAGCTTCGCGTCCGGTACCGCCACCAGCCCCTTGCCCCGCTTCCTCAGCTGCATGGGAGTGGAAGCGATCTCGATCTCCAGCCGGCCGTCGCCAGCGCGGATCTCGAGCGGCTGGCCGGGCCGCAGTCCCAGAGCCTGCCGCAGCGGCTTGGGTACGACGATTCTTCCGGCACGATCGATGACAGCCTTCATGGCACACACAATGCCACTAAGATGGCATTGGCGCAACCGCCGTCGCGCGTCCCGTGTCTCATGTCCCGGCCGCGGCCCGACGGAGATCGAGCGCGACCATGGCCATCAGCTCGTCGTCGCTCATCTCGGTCAGCAGCGTCTCGCCCCCGCCCTGGAGCACGCCCCGCACCATCGCCTGCTTGTCCTCGATGAGCCGGTCGATGCGCTCCTCGACGGTGCCGCGGCACACGAGCTTGTGCACGAGCACGTTCTTGTGCTGGCCGATGCGGTAAGCGCGGTCCGTCGCCTGGTCCTCGACCGCGGGGTTCCACCAGCGGTCGAAGTGCACCACGTGCGAGGCCGCGGTCAGGTTGAGGCCGGAGCCGCCTGCCTTCAGCGAAAGCACGAAGAACGGCACGGTGGCGTCCTCCTGGAAGCGCCGCACCAAGCCCCCGCGCGCCCGCACCGGCGTGCTGCCGTGGAGCACGAGCCCGGAACGGCCGAACAGGCCCGCCAGGAACGCGGCCAGCGGCTCGGTGGCCTCCCGGAACTGCGTGAACACGAGCACCTTCTCCTGCTTCGCCGCCACCGCCTCGACGATCTCGCGCAACCGCGCGAGCTTGCCGCTGCCCGCCTCGTCCCACGCACCCTCGCCCAGCCAGTGCGCGGGGTGATTGCAGATCTGCTTGAAGCGCATCAGATAGGCGAGCACCAGGCCGCGCCGCTCGATACCCTGCGTGAGCCCTGCGATGGCGCGCTCCAGCTCGTCGACGGTCTTCTGATAGAGCGCGGCCTGCGGGCCGGAGAGGAGGCAGAACGCCTTCACCTCGGTCTTGTCGGGCAGGTCGGCCACGATCGAGCGGTCGGTCTTGAGCCGGCGCAGGAGATAGGGCTGGATCAGACGGCGCAGGGGCGCGTAGCTCTCGTCCGGGCGGTCGGCCAGCCGCTTGGCGAACGCGGAGAACTCACGCGCTGAGCCCAGCAAGCCCGGGTCGAGGAAGTCGTAGATCGACCACAGATCGCCGAGGCGGTTCTCGACGGGCGTGCCCGTGAGCGCGATGCGGGCGCGCGCCTTCAGCGCCTTGACCGCCTGCGTCTGCCGCGCCCCGGGGTTCTTGATCGCTTGCGCCTCGTCGAGGATCGCGAGCGACCACTCCCTGCTCCGGAGCGCCTCGACGCGGGCCAGCGTCCCGTAGGTGGTCATGACGAGATCGGTGGAGCCGAGATCGGCGCCACCCAGCTCGGTCAGCTCGCGCGCTGGCATGGTAGATGGATGGGCCACCAGCGTCGCCAGCGACGGCGCGAAGCGCTCGATCTCGGCCTGCCAGTTCGCGAGGAGCGACGCCGGTGCCACGAGCAGATGCGGCGGGTCGCCGGCGCGCGCGCGCCGCGTCACTAAGAGCAGTCCGAGCACCTGGATGGTCTTGCCGAGCCCCATGTCGTCGGCCAGGCAGACGCCGAGCCGGAGCGACGAGGCGAAGGCGAGCCACGACACGCCGACCTTCTGATAGGGCCGCAGCGTGCCGCGAAAGTCGGCGCCCGGGTCGGTCGCCGCGAGCCCCGCCGGCCCGCGCAGCCCCTCGAGCGTGCGCGCGAGCCAGACGCCGGCCTCGACGCGCGACCAGCCCTCTCCCGCCGCCAGCGCAGCGGCATCGTCCTCCGTCCGGGCGGCGCCGGCGAGCAGCCGCATGCCCTCGAGGAACGAGAGCCCGCCCTCCTTGGCCTCGCGCCGCACGCGCTCCCAGTGGGCAAGCACCTCGCGCAGCCGCTCGCGGTCCAGTTCGACCCATTGCCCGCGCAGCCGCACCAGCCCGCCCGACGACGCCAGGAGCTGCCGCACCTCTGCGGCCGTGAGCTTCTCGTCACCAAGCGCGACGGCGACCGAGAAGTCGAGCAGTGCGTCCATGCCGACCGCGCTCGGCTTCTTCTCGCCCACGCGCACGGCGACCTCCGGCCGCGGCGGGCGCCGCGGGCGCCACCAGTCAGGAACGCGCACGATCAGCCCGGCCGCCTCGAAGGCCGGGATGGCGTGCAGGAAACGGTGCGCCTCGGCGGGCGTCCAGGCCATCGCCTCGTAGATCGCGCCCGAGTCGATCAGCTCGGCCAGCCACGGGGTCTGCTCAGCAGCGCGCTGCAGCGGCACCAGCAGGTGGAGCAGCGCCTGCCGATCGCCGCGCACGGAGGACTCCTCGAGCGCGCGCGCCAGGGGTCGATGCTGCACCTTGCCGCCGGCGCCCGCGCGCACGGCGTAGGTGGCGAGGAATGCGAACGGGTGCTCCTCGTCTCCGCGGTTCTCGGCCAGGTGTACGCACACCTTGCCGACCGTGTGCCACGAGTGATGGCGCGCGCTCAGCCACTCCACGACGGGACCGCGGTGCGCGCGGATCTCCTCGGCGAACGCGCGGTTGAGATCGGCCCAGCGCGCGGCGACCCAGTCGGCGTTGACGTACTCGCCGCCGGGCATGGGCGGGACGGCGCCGGCGAGGCGCGTGCGCTCGTCCGCAGGGCAGTCGACCTCGACGCGCTCGCGCCGCTCCTCGAGGTCGGGCACGGCGCACAGCCGGGTCACGAACGCGCGGCCGAGATCACGCAGGAACGCGAGGGCAGGGGCGAGCGCCGCGTCGAGCTCGGTCGCGCCCAGGTCGAGCAGGGCGTGTCCGGGCCCACGCCGGAAGGCGCGGGCGATGCGCGCGCGAGCGGCGACGGACAGGCCGTCGCTCGCTTCGTCGTCGCCGGGCGCCGTGTCCGCGAGCAGCGCGCCCGACGGCAGGATGGCCACGCGCATCGCCCGCAATCTAAGCGGCGGAGGCGTCCGGCGCAACCGTGAGCCGTCTGGCGTAGTATCTTGCGGACGCGGATGCGGATCTCGGTGAACCTCCTCAGCTTCGGGCCGGGCCTGCGCCCGGACGCGCGCGCGGGCCGCGAGGACTGGCGTCCGCTGTGATGGGCAAGAAAGCGCTGGCGGTCGAGCTCGGTGAGTTCGTCGCCCGGCTCCGCTTCGAGGACTTGCCGCCGGCGGTCGTCGACAAGGCCAAGGCGGTCGTGAATCATGCCGTCACCGTCGCCATGGCCGGCTTCGGCGCCGCGCGTACCGAGGCGGCGCGCCGTGCCGTGCTCGCGCACGAACGTCTCGGCCCGGGGCGGGTCGGCGCCGGACAGGGCGCGACGTTGTGGGTGGATGGCGCGCGCGTGACCCGCGCCGGCGCGGCGTTTGCCAACGGCGTCGCCATCGCGGTCAACAACCAGTGCGACTCGTACCACATGCTCACCCATCCCGGCGTTCTCATCGTTCCCGCCGGGGTCGGCACCGCCGAGGGTGAAGGGCGGACGGGCCGCGAGCTGCTGACCGCGCTGGCGGCGGGCTACGAGGTGCAATGCCGCTGCGCGCGCGATTTCATCCCGTCCACGCCGGCCCGCGGCTTTCGGGCGAGTCCCGTCTACGGCATTCTCGGTTGCGCGGCCACCACGGCGAAGCTGCTGGGACTCGACGCCGCGCGGACCGCCAGCGCCATCGCGCTCGCTGCGAGCTTCGCCGGCAGCCTCATCGAGGGCCAGCGCACCGGCGCGCGCGATGCCGACTTCGCCGAGGCCCAGGCGGCGCGCAGCGGAATGTGGGCGGCCACCCTCGCCGCCGAGGGCTTCGAGGGCGCGCCGACGGCGCTCGAAGGCGAGGGCGGCTTCTACAACGCGTTCACCGGAAGCCACCGCGGCGACCTGACGTACAGCTTCACCGGCCCGCTCAGGGCCGACCTCGACGAGGTCGTTGCCGATCTCGGCCGGCGCTGGGAGGTCCTCGACGTCAAGTTCAAGATCTATCCCACGCCCGGCTTCAACCAGCCGGTCATCTGGCTGGCCCGCGAGATGACCGCCCGGCATCACCTGAAGGCCGAGCAGATCGAGCGCGTCATCCTCGAGATGAACCATCTCGAGACGCTCTATCCCTCTCCGCGCTTTCCGCGCCCGCCGGCCCCGGACGGCAGCGGGTTCGGGCGCACCGCCTACATGCTCGCGTACACGGTGGTGACGGGCGACTATCCCGTGTTGGAGCGCAACGTCGAAGACCCGCGTGACGCGGGAGCCTCGGCTGACGCCGATGTGGCCGCTCGGGTGAGCGCGCTCCAGCGCCGCGTCGAGATCCTCGGCGTGGTGGGCCGGGAATGCTTCGCCCCGCGCATGACCTTCGTCTTGCGCGACGGCCCTGGCGTCACGGGCGAGTACGAGGGCCGCGAGCTGATGTGGGACTTCGCGCGGGACGCCCGCGAGCTACGACGCTTCCTGCCGGGCCTGCCGATCTTGCCGGCGCGCTACGACGAGCTGGTGGCGGCCATCGCCGGGCTCGACGCGTCCGCCTCCGTGGACGCGGTCCTCCGGTTGACGCTGGCCACGAAGGGAGAACAGCCGGCATGAGGCGGGAACGCGAGCGTGGGGCCGTGATCGGCATCGAGTTCACGACGTTCTCGCTCATCGGCCGGTGCGAGCGCACCGGCATGTTCGGCATCGCCATCGCGACCAACGAAATGGCCGTCGGCTCGCGGTGCATCCACGTCGCGCCGGGGGTGGGCGCCGTCGTCACCCAGGCCAGCACCAATCCGCGCCTCGGTCACCTCGGACTGAACCTCCTGCGCGCCGGGTACTCGGCGCCGCGCGTGCTGGAGGAGATCGCGGCGAGTGACCAGTTCGTCGAGCGCCGGCAGCTCGGGTGCCTGGACGTGACCGGTCTCGCCGCCGCCCGGACGGGCTCGGGCAACCGGCCGTGGGCGGGCCACCGCGTCGATCGCAACGTGGTCGTCACGACCAATGCCGTCGTGAGCGCACAGGTCGCCGACGCGATGTTCGAAACGTTCCAGAAGGGCGCCGGCCTCGCGCTGTGGGAGCGACTCCTGCGATCGCTCGAGGCGGGGAAGGCGGCCGGAGGCCAACCGGACGGCGAGACCTCCAGCGGGCTCTTCGTCGTCGACCGTGAGCCGTACGCGACGGTGGATCTGCGGGCCGATCTGCATCCGGCGCCCGTCGCCGAGCTGCGGCGGTTGGCCGACGCGTACTTCCCGCTGGTGCCGTACTACAACCTGCGCCCGCGCGACCCGAGCGTGCCGTCGGCCGCGGAGTGGCTCGCCGCGCAGCGGCAACGGGCGCGCTGAACTACGCGAGCATGGCCAGGGCCTGCTGCAGCGTGCGAACGCGCGCGTACATCTTCATCGACGTGTCGAGGCTGTAGGCGTGGGCGGCGGCGTCGCCGCCCCAGCAGCACTCGCGCACGACCACGGTGTCGAGGTCCATGCTGAAGGCCTCGCGGACGCTGGTCTCGACGCCGCGATTGGTCGCACCGCCGCCGATCACCAGCGCGGTGCGGCGGAGCAATCGCAGCAGCTCGGCCACCCCGGTGCCGTAGAACGCGCTGGGGCGGCGCTTGAGGAACACGTAGTCCTGGGGCCGAGGCGCGATCGCCTCCGGGAAGCCGGCCTCCGGCGTGCCCTCGATGCAGTTGGTGAGTGACGGCACGCCCGTCTGGACGCTGAGGTCGGTGGGCAGCAGCACGACGTCGGCGCCGTCCGCCCGGCTGACCGGGGTCGTATAAATGATGGGCAGGCCGTGGGCGCGGCACCCGCCGATCAGCGTCACCCACGCGTCGAGCACGGGCCTCATCGCCGCGCGCCGCGCGGGATCGGCGGGAGCGAGGGCGCGCCGGCAGGCGTCGTAGACGATCAGGGCAGCGCGCGAGGCGTCGATGCGGTCGGGCGGGGCGCTCGTGCTCATGGCCGATGTTGCGCACGCGGATCATACTCCAGTCTGATGCCCGCCGCGCCGCCGGTCGTTCACGGACACTGCGAGCCCGCGTTCGAGCCGCTGCGCGGCGCCCTCTCGGACATCCTCGCAGCGGGCTCCGAGATCGGCGCCGCGCTGGCCGTCTACGTGGACACGCACGCGGTGGTCGACGTGTGGGCCGGCCACACCGACGCCGCGCGGACGCGACCGTGGGAGCGCGACACGATCGTCAACCTCTACTCCGTCGGGAAAGCCGTCACCGCCATCTGCGCGCTCCGCCTCGTCGACTCCGGCGCGCTCGATCTCGACGCTCCGATCTCCCGCTACTGGCCCGAATTCTCGCAGGCCGGCAAGGCACAGATGCCGGTCCGCTTCTTGTTGACGCATCAGGCCGGGCTTCCGGCCGTCGCGCGCCCGCTGCCGCCGGGCGCCGTGCTGCGCTGGGAGATCATGACGGACGCGCTCGCCGCCCAGGCGCCGTGGTGGCCGCCCGGCGCGGGTCACGGCTACCACGTGAACACGCAGGGATTCCTGCTCGGCGAAGTGGTTCGGCGCATCACCGGCAAGACGCTCGGGTCCTATCTGCGGGACGAGATCGCCGGTCCCGCGGGCATCGAGTTCTTCGTCGGCTTGCCTCCCGAGCTCGACGGGCGCTGCGCCGACATGGTGCCGCCGCCGCCGAGCCCCGAGGGCGACGAGCTGCGGCGGCAGCTCTCCGTCGATCCGGCGAGTCTCAGCGGCCTGGCGCTCATGCGCGTGCATGCGTACCGCAACCCGCCGGAGATTTCAGGGACGGGGATCATCAACACACGGCGATGGCGCGCGGCGGAAGTGCCGTCGACGAACGGCCACGGGAATGCGCGCGGGGTGGCGCGGCTCTACTCGGCGCTCGCCGGCGACGGCGAGCTCGACGGCGTGCACATCCTCTCCCGCGAGATCATCGCGATGGCGATCGCGGAGCAGGTGTACGCCGAGGATATGGTCCTGCAGCGCCCCACGCGCTTCGGGCTCGGATTCCAGCTCACCATGGCCGAGCGACGCCTGGGCCCGAGCCCGCGTGCGTTCGGGCACTTCGGTGCCGGCGGCTCGCTGGGGTTTGCCGATCCCGACGCGCGGCTCGCCTTCGGCTATGCCATGAACCAGGGGCGCGCCGGCTGGCAGCACAAGCACGTCCGCCACCTCATCGATCTGGTCTATAAACATTGGGGGGCCCCGAGATGGCCCCCCAAACCCCCCAGCGTTCGGAGCGCCCCGGCGGAGCCGTGACGCTCCTCTAAGTCCCGTTGACACGTGGGGCCAGCGTTCGGCGCGCCCCGGCAAAGCCGGGGCGCGCCTCGATAATCCGACAGGTGACTAACGAATGGCGAGCTCTGCCGGCTTGCGCTGGCAGACGTCGAGCGCGGTCACGGCCAGCACGCGCGTGACCTTCTCCATCTCGCTCACGAGGACGCAGGCGTCGTCCTCGTCCGCGTTGCCGCGGATGGTGGCGGGACCGTAGAGCAGACACGGGATGCCGGCCTTCCAGAGATGGCACGTGTCGTCAGCGCTGTACGAGTGCGGCAGCACGGTGCCGATCTTCTGCGGCTCGTTTCCGGTCACGGCGCGGTAGCTCCTGGCGACCGCCTGCACGATCGGCGCGTCGATGGGGATGTCGAACGGCTCCATCACGAGACGTCGCCGCCCCTTGAAGTGGGCGGGCGGCGGGATCTCGATCTCGTAACGCAGCTCCGGATCGCGCGCCGCGACCGGGTCCAGCGCGCGACGGATGTCGGCGACGATGCCGTCGGCCGTCATGCCCGGCACGAAGTGGACGTCGACGATGATCGTGCAGAGGTCGGGGACGTACGGCGGCTCCACGAGCACGTAGTCCCGGCCCCGACCGCCGAGGATGCTGCCGATGTTGAGCCGCGGGAACGCGGGCAGGTCGGGCCGTGGCGTGTGACGGAACTCCACGCGCTGCAGGGCGCCGATCAGCGCCGTCATCGTATGGACCGCGTTCACCGTGCCCTCGAGACGTCCGACGTGCCCCGTCACGCCGTACGTGTGGATGGCCATGTGCACGATGCCGGAGTGCACCGTGACGAGGTTGTCGGCGCCGAACGGCTCCGCGACCACCGCGGCATCGGTGCGGAGCCCGCGCTCCATCAGATGATGCGTGCCCTCGCCGCCCTGCGTCTCGCCGGCCACGCAGGCGACGACGAGATCACCCGCGAGTCGCACGCCGGAGCGGCGAACAGCCTCGGCGGTCATGATGATGCTGGCCAGGCCGCCCTTCATGTTCTGTACGCCGTGGCCGTAGAGCCGATCGCCCTCGAGCGTGGGCGTCCACGGATCGCGCCTCCATCGCCTCGTGAGCGCGTTGATGTCGGTGTGGCCGTTCAGCATGAGGCTGGCGCCACCGCCCGTGCCGCGCAGGGTGGCGATCGTCTGGAACCGTCCGGGCTCGATCTCTTGAAGGTCGACGTCGTACCCGCGCCGGCGAAAGAACGCCTCGAGGAAGAGCGCGACCGGTGTCTCCTCCGTCTTGAAGCTCGGAATACGGATGAGCGCGCCGGCGAGGTCGATCAGCTCTTGCCGATCGACGTGTCCCAGCACCGCGCGCATCAGGTCAGCCATCGGCGATATCATCCTGGCTCACGACACAGGAGGAACCGGCCCATGGCTCCACTCCAGATCACACCGCTCCATCCCTCGCTCGGCGCCGAGGTCGCCGGCGTCGACCTCAGCAAGCCGGTCGACGCGCCGACCCGGCAGGCGCTGTCACGCGCGCTGGCCGACCATCTGGCGCTGGTGGTTCGCGATCAGGCGCTGACGCCGGCCCAGTATCTCGCCGCCGCGTCGGTGTTCGGCCCGCCGATGGAGCAGCACTACTCACAGCACAACATGCCGGACTTTCCCTTGATCGGGCTGATCTGGCACCAGAACGGCCAGCGCCCCGCCGAACAGTGGCACACCGACCACACCAACCGCGAGCGCCCGCCGGCCGCGACCATCCTGTATGGCGTGGAGATTCCATCGGCCGGGGGCGGAACCAGCGTGGCGAACATGCGCGCGGCCTACGTCGCGCTTGCCGACGCCGAACGCCGGCGCCTCGAAGGGCTGACGACGTTCAACAGCCTGGACAGCGGTCACACCGACACTCGCCAGGAAGATCGAGACAAGTACGGCACGCCCATCGAGCATCCGATGGTACGCACGCATCCCGTGCACGGGTCGAGGGCGGTGTACTTCCACATCACGAAGGCCACGCACATCTCCGGCATGACACCGGTGGCCAGTCGGGCCTACATGACCGATCTCCTCGAGCGGATGATTCGGCCCGAGATCGTCTATCACCACGTCTGGCGCAAAGGGGACGTGCTGATCATCGACGACCGCGCGACCATGCACCGGGCGCATGGCGACTACGATCGCAGGCAGCGCCGGGTCCTGTGGCGGATCATCGTCGAAGGTGACCGTCCGCGGCTCGTCTGAATCGCGCCCTCATTGCAGGTGCACGATGCGGGCGATGCGCCGGCAACCACGGCGACGATGCAGGCCAGATGACGAAGCGCGGAGGATGGGCTCACGTCATGGCGCCCTGGTCGACGGCGGCACGTATTCGTAATCGGCGCGGCTTTTCTGCATGATCGCGCGCAGGTCCTGACGCAGCTCCTCGAGTGTCGGTCGGCCGACGAACCACCAGCCGGTATAGATCCGGTGGATCGTCAGGTCGGGATACAGCGAGAACGTGTACGGCAACGCCACGAGGCCGTGCTCGAAGCCGGGCTTCGTCTGCTCGACGATCTCGAGCTCGTTGATCGCCCGCCGCTCGTGATCGCTGAGGAACGTGAACGTGGCGCCGAGCCCGGCGCGGAACGCCGCCGTGACCTCCGGCGGATCGGTGCTCACGACCGCCAGCTGGCAATAGTTCACCGCGAGCTCGTCCTGCATCGTCGCGAGGTGCCTGACCTGCACCGAGCACTTCGGTCACCAGTAGCCGCGATAGAAGCTCAGGATGAGCGGATAGCCGTTGGCCAGCGCCGAGAGTCGCACCGGACGACGGCGATGGTCCGGCAGGTCGAGATCGGGAAGCCGACTGCCGACGACGAGATCAGGGCGCATGCGATGTCCTCCGGGTGAAGATCAGGCGAACACGATCACGCCGCGGCCGACCCCGTCGGTCTCGATGTCCGCGTACGCGCGATTGATCTCGGCCAGGGCATAGCGCCGCGTGACGAGGCCGGCGACGTCGAGCCGGCCGCGCTCGACCCAGTCGGCGATGCGCGGCATGTCCTGGCGCGGGTGGGCCGAGCCATAGTACGTGCCCGTGATGGTCTTCTCTCCGCGCGTCAGCACGACCGGCTCGATGGCCGCCGTGTCGCCGACGGGCGCGATGCCGACGATGACGGCGGTGCCGCGCTTGCGCAGCATGTCGACGGCCATCTTCGTGGTGGCGCCGCTGCCGTAGGCCTCGAACGCGAAGTGGGCGCCGCCGCCGGTGAGGGCCTGCACGCGCGCCACCGCGTTCTCCGCGCGCGCGTTCACCGTGTGGGTGGCGCCGAACTTCTTCGCGAAGGCCAGGGCGGTGTCCTTGACGTCCACCGCCACGATGGTGGTGGCGCCGGCCAGCCGCGCGCCCTGCAGGACGTTAAGGCCGACGCCGCCGCAGCCGATCACCGCCACGCTGTCGCCCGGCTGCACGCGCGCGTTGAACAGCGCGGCGCCCACGCCGGTGGTCACGCTGCAGCCGATCAGCGCGAGTGCCGGAAAGTCGAGCGAGGCCGGCGCGGGCACGCAGCCCATCTCCGGGACGACGGCGTACTCCGCGAAGCAGGCGACCTTGCCCATGTGGGCGCAGTCCTGCCCGGCCTGCGTGTGCAGGCGCGAGGTGTTGTCGAAGAGCTTGCCGGTCGTGCGCGCGTGCTCGTCGCACAGGTGGGGCCGGCCGCTCTCGCAGGAATGGCAGTGCCCACAGTTGGGCACGAAGCTCAGGATCACGCGGTCGCCGGGCTTGACCATGCTCACGCCCTCGCCCACGGCCTGCACGGTGCCGGCGCCCTCGTGGCCCAGCACGGCGGGCAGGGCGATGGTGGCCTCGCCCTTCTGGAAGTGCAGGTCGCTCCGGCACACGCCGGCGGCGCCGACCCTGATGAGCACCTCGCCGCGCTTGGGCGGGTCCAGCTCGACGGTCTCGACCGAGTACGGCTTGTTGACGTCGTAGAGCACGGCGGCGGTGACGCGCATGTGGTCTCCTGTCGTATCGGTGTCGGTCCGGCGCAGCTTAGCCGAGATCGGCGCCGACGGGAAGCGCCGCGTCCATCCGAAGACGTTGACCCGCGCCCGGGCCGCCGATACGATGCCCGCGATGGCGAGTTACGAGACGAGAACGCGCCGCTTCAGCCGCGCCGAGTACGATCGGCTGATCGAGCTGGGCGTCTTCCAGTCCGACGAACACATCGAGCTGATCGGCGGCGAGCTCATGGTCGCCGAGCCTAAAGGAGCGCCGCACTACACCGCGGTCGTGAAGACCGCCGGGGCCCTGGAGGCAGCGTTCGGGCCGGGATGGTACGTGCGCAGGGAAGGGCCCGTCGGACTCGACGACGATTCCGAGCCCGAGCCCGACGTCGCCGTCGTTCCGGGAAGCCCAGACGACTACAGCCGCGCTCATCCTTCGCGGCCGGTTCTCACCGTCGAGGTATCCGAGTCGAGCCTCGCCGCCGATCGGCATCGTAAGGGCAGCCTCTACGCACGCGCCGGCTTGGCGGACTACTGGGTGCTCAATCTGGTCGACCGCGTCCTCGAGGTGTACCGGGAGCCCGCTGCCGATTCCGCCGCGCCGTTCGGCTGGCGTTACACGCGCAGCGAGGTGTTCGATGCCGCCGCTCGGGTCACGCCTCTGGCGGCGCCGGGCTCGAGCGTCTCCGTCTTGCTGCTCCTTCCCTGATCGACGCCGGAGGTTCCGAGATGGCGGCCATGGGCGCGCGGACCGGACGGCAATACATCAAGGGGCTCCAGGACCAGCAGCGCGAGGTCTGGCTGGGCGGCGAGCGCGTCAAGGACGTGACCACGCACCCGGGGCTGGCCAACGGCGTGCGCGCCATCGCCTCGCTGTACGACATGCAGCACGATCCGGGCCTCCGTGACGACATGACGTACGTGTCGCCGACGAGCGGTGAGCGCGTGGGCCTGTCCTTCATCGTCCCCCGCACGCGCGAGGAGCTCGAGCGGCGGCGCGTCATGATGTCGCACTGGGCGCGCGCGACGTGCGGGATGATGGGGCGCTCGCCCGACTTCATGAACGTCACCTTCGCCGCCTGGGCGGCCGCCGCCGGGTACTTCGCGCAGGGCCGTCCGGAGTTCGGTGAGAACATCCGACGCTACTACGAATACCTCCGCGAGCACGATCTGACCCTCACCCACGCGCTCATCAACCTGCAGCGGAGCCGGACGGTGTCGGGGGTGTTCAACCTGGAGCAGGGGACGGCGCTGAGCGTGGTGCGCGAAACCGACGCCGGCGTCGTGGTGCGCGGCGCGCGGATCCTCGCGACGCTCGGACCGATGTCGGACGAGATCGCCGTGTACTCGCCGCGGGTCGCGAGGCACACGGAGAAGCACAGCCCCTTCGCCATCAACTTCGCCATCCCCTGCGGGACGCCGGGACTGAAGTTCCTCTGCCGGGAGAGCTTCGACCTCGGCCGCTCGCGCTTCGACCATCCGCTGGCGTCGCGCTTCGAGGAGATGGATTGCGTCGTGTTCTTCGACGATGTGCTGGTCCCCTGGGAGCGAGTCTTCGTCCTGGGCGACGTCGACCTGATCAACAACACCGCCATGACGACTCACTCGGCGGCGCATACCGCCCACCAGGGGGCGGCGAAGAACCTGGCCAAGTGCGAGTTCGTTCTCGGGGTCGCCCTGCACATGACGCAGACGCTGGGCAACGCGCACTTGCCGCATTCGGAGGAGCGGCTCGCCGAGCTGACGATGTACACGGAGCTGATGCGCGCGTGCATCCGATCGGCCGAGGCCGACGCGACGCTCGACGAATGGGGCGTCATGTGTCCGGTCCCCCTGCAGATCGAGCTGACCCGCAATCTCTTCATGACGGCCTACCCGCGCATGGCGGAGATCCTGGAGCTGCTCGGCTCCAGCAGCTTCATGATCGTGCCGAGCGAGGCGGACTTCCAGAGTCCCGTCGCGCCGGACATCGCGCAATACCTCGCGACCGATACCGCGACCGCTCGAGACCGCGTCAAGCTCTTCCGTCTGGCGTGGGACATCGTCGGCAGCTCGTTCGGGAGCCGCCAGGTTCTCTACGAGCGATTCTTCGCCAGCGACCCGTTGACCCGGGCGCGCGCGTTGAACGCGCTGTATCAAAAAGAAGACGTCATGCGCCGGGTGCGCGAGTTTCTCGACGAGGAGCCGACGTAGCCGAAACGCTCCTACCCACACCCTTCAGAGGGCGCAGAGCGCAGGATCGTTTCAGCACGAGGTTACGTGCGGATTCTTGCTCGCGGAACCGCAGAGCTCCTCGATGCACGCTATGAGGACGGTCGGTGGGTGAATCTTCGGCAACGCGGTCACGTCCCATAGATGGAAGGAGAAAGTGAAGATACCGTGGAAAGGATTACGGATTCGAAAAAATTGGCATTCGTCGCGCTTGCCGCACTCGCGATCGTGCTTACGATCAACGTGCCCAGCGAGGCGCGAGCCGGGGGCGGTCACGGCTTCGGCGGGCACCACGGCTTCGAAGGACACCACTTCGACCGAGGTTTTCATCGCCGCTTCGGGTTCGGGTTTACTCCGGTCTTCCCGTACTACGGCTATGACCCGTACTACTATCCGCCAGCGTATGGGTACGACGCTCCCAGCTACTACTGGTACTGCCCGAGCTACGGGGCGTACTACCCGAGCGTGCAGAGCTGCCCGGAGGCGTGGGTGCCGGTGCCGGCTTCATGACGCCGCCCCGGGCGTAGCCCCGCCCGGTACCTGAGACGGGCTGCGGCGCCCCGCGCCGCCGCAGCCTTCATGGGAAGGCCACGGCTCGGGCCCCGTGGGCGTGCCAAGCCCGGACGCCTGTCGTAGAATTGCGCCGCCAAGCCCGACGCCCGGCGCGGAGCCCGAGGCCAAGCGCCCGGCCCGAGGCCAGGCGCCGTCCCACGCTCGCCACGGAGGTCGTCCATGCGCAGACTCATCGCACATCTGACCGGCGTTCTCCTCCTCCTGCTCCCCATCGTCGCGCAAGCGCTTCCGACAGCGACTCCGGAGGAGGTCGGACTCTCGAGGGAGCGCCTGGCCCGCATCGCGCCGGCCCTGTCGCGGCAGATCGAGGCCAGGAGCTTCCCCGGCGCGGTGGCCATCGTCGCCCGCAAAGGGCGGATCGCCTATTTCGAGGCGATCGGCCAGCTCGATCCCAAGAGTGCGACGCCGATGTCGAAGGACGCGATCTTTCGCCTCTACTCGATGACGAAGCCGTTCACGTCGGTGGCGGCGATGATGCTGGTCGAAGAAGGCCGCCTGCGCTTGACGGATCCGGTCGGGATGTACCTGCCGCAGCTCGGAAAGCTCGAGGTCCTGACGCCGAGCACCGACGCGAGCGGGAAGACGACGTACACGACGGTCGCGGCGCAGCGTCCGGTCACGGTGTACGACCTGCTCCGACACACGTCGGGAATGGTCTACGGCGGGTTCACGCCCAACGCCGAGCTCAAGGAGCTCTACGCGAAGGCGAACGTGACGTGGTCGGGCGTCACCCCGGCGGAGCAGCTCGAGAGCCTCGCCAAGGTGCCGCTGGCTCACCAGCCCGGAACGATGTGGGAGTACGGCCTCTCCACGGACGTCGTCGGTCGCGTCATCGAGGCGGTGACCGGCTCGACGCTCAGCCGGTTCCTCGACGAGCGCCTGTTCCGGCCGCTGCGGATGAAGGACACGACGTTCCACGTCCAGGGCGGGCAGGTGAAGCGCCTCGCCCAGCCGCTCGAGACCGATCGGGCGACCGGCAAGCCCATCACGCTTCTCGACGTCACCGCGGCGCAGAAGAACGACGCCGGTGGCGCCGGCGCCGCCGGCACGGCGCTGGACTACGCGCGATTTTCGCAGATGCTCGCGAACGGTGGAAAGCTGGACGGCCAGCGACTGCTCGCGCGTACGATCGTGCGTCACATGACGTCGGACCACCTCGGCGACATCAAGCCGGCTCATCAGATCCTGGCGCCCGGATACGGCTTCGGTCTTGGCTTTGCCGTCCGGCGCGCCGATGGTCTGAACGGCGCGCCGGGCTCGGCCGGCGAGTTCACGTGGGGCGGCGCCGGCGGCACCGCGTTCTGGATCGATCCCAAGGAGCAGCTCGTCGCCGTCCTGATGACTCAAGCGCAGCCCGGCCCGTGGCAGCGCGAGTTCAAGGAGCTGTTCCGCCAGCTCGTCTACCAGGCGATCGCCGAGTAAGCGGGGCAGGACGCCGTGCGTCGAGCGCGGCGTTCACGCGGCGCTGCAAGGCGTCGTCGTGGGCGTAGAGGCGAAGCGCCTCGACGGCCGCCTTCGAATCCGGCGCCGAGCCGCGAGCGACCAGCTCCAGGAGGACGTCGAAGCCCCTGTCGTCGCGCGACGCGACGAGGCCCAGGATGATCGCGTGCCGAACATCGGGCCGGTCCTCGCCTGGCAACCGCTCACGGAGGGCGACGACCGCCTCGGGTCGGCGGCAATCCCCAAGGGCCATGGCGGCCGCCCGCGCGATGTCGCGGTTATCCGACCCCAGCCGCTGCGCGACGAAGGGCACGGGGTCGTCGGCGCTGAAGCCGAGGAGGCCAGAGAACGCCTCCGCCAGGACGCCGGGCTCGTCGTCACCCCGCAGCGCGAGGAAGCGCAGGAGGAGAGCGACGTCGGGACGGCCGCTGGCCACGAGTCCGCGGATGCCTCCCGCTCGGGCGGTGGGCTCGGGATCGACCAGCAACCCGACACAGATGGTGAGCGCCGCGGGATGCCCCGTGACGACGAGCCCCATGGCGCTGGTCGCCCGCAGCTCCGGTGCCGTGTCGATCGGCGGGCCGAACGCCGGTTCCCGCTGGACATGGACGACGCCCCGTAGGAACACGTCGGAGGCGGCGGCGTCACCGAACGAGAGCAGCGCGTGAACGATCCCCGTCTTGGCGACGCATCCCGGATCGCGCCGAACCGGGTCCTCGAGGAAGCGCGGAAACGCCGTGATCAGGTCGGGCGCGAGCGCCGACAGATCCGCCTCGCGCGCGGCGCGCGCCGCGCGCGCGACGACGTGGTTGCTGCGGTGGGCCAGCGAGTCACGGACGAGCGCCAGCGTGGCCGCGTCGTGGGGCCGCCCTGCGGCCTCGCTCAGCGCTTGCAGGGCTTCCGCCACCGGGTCGCGCTTCATCGCCGGGCACCATCGTAACGTGAGAGCGCCGGGCCGGCTCCTCGCCGGAGTGGTACCTTTCCGGGATCAGCGCACGAAGGAGGTCTCCCATGGCCAGCGCAAAGCTTCCGACTCCCGACGAGCTCAAGGCGGTCGGCCGGCAACTGGGGATGAACCTGTCCGACGGCGACGTCGGGTTCTTCCTCGAGACCATGGGCGGCAGCGTGGCGGCCTATCACGCCATCGAGGCCATGGCTGACCCGATGCCGCCTGTGAAGTATCCGCGCACGCCGGGCTATCGCCCCGAGGGCGCGGAGAACAAGTTCAACGCCTGGTACTACAAGAGCGAGGTGCAGGGCGCGCCCTCAGGGAAGCTGCGGGGCAAGCGCGTCGCGCTCAAGGACAACGTCTGCCTGGCCGGCGTGCCGATGATGAACGGCGCCTCCACGCTCGAGGGCTACGTCCCCGACGTCGACGCGACGATCGTCACGCGCATCCTCGACGCCGGCGGAACGATCATGGGTAAGGTGCACTGCGAGTACTTCTGCTTCTCCGGCGGCAGCCACACGAGCGCCGCCGGCCCCGTGCAGAATCCGCGCAAGCCGGGCTACTCCGCCGGCGGCTCGTCCTCGGGCAGCGCCGCCGTCGTCGCGGCGGGCGAGGTCGAGATGGCCATCGGCGGCGACCAGGGCGGCTCGATCCGCATCCCGGCCGCCTACTGCGGCGTGTACGGTCTCAAGCCGACGCACGGCCTCGTGCCGTACACCGGCATCTTCCCCATCGAGCTCACGCTCGACCACACGGGTCCCATGACGGCCACGGTGGCCGACAACGCGCTGCTGCTCGAGGTGCTCGCCGGGCCCGACGGGCTCGATCCGCGCCAGGTGAATGTCAAGACCGCCGCATACACGAACGCGCTGACCGCTGACGCGCGGGGTCTGAAGATCGCGGTCGTGAAGGAAGGCTTCGGCCACGCGAACTCGGAGACGGACGTCGACGCGCTGGTCCGCAAGGGCGCCGCGACCTTCAGGCAGCTCGGCGCTCAGGTGGACGAGGTCTCGATCCCGCTGCACCTGGCCGGCCCCGTCATCTGGACGCCGATCGCCGTCGAGGGCGCGACGTGGCAGATGCTGAACGGCAACGGCTTCGGCTTCAACTGGAAGGGCCTCTACGTCACCAGCCTCATCGACGCCCACTCCGCCTGGCGCCAGCGCGCCGACGAGTTCTCCGACACGCTCAAGACCACGATCCTCTTCGGCCAGTACGCGCTGAACAAATACCGCGGCCACTACTATGCGAAGTCCCAGAACCTCGCCCGCACGTTGCGCGCGGCCTACGACACCGTGCTGAAGGACTACGACCTGCTGCTCATGCCGACACTTCCGTTGAAGGCGACGCGGATCCCCGCGCCGGGGGCGCCGCGCATGGAGATCATCCAGCGCGGGTTCGAGATGATCGCGAACACCTGCCCGTTCGACGTCACCGGCCATCCGTCCATGAGCGTGCCGTGCGGCCTCAGCGACGGCCTGCCCGCCGGGATGATGCTGACGGCCAAGCACTTCGACGAGGTGTCGATCTACCGCGCGGCGTCCGCGTTCGAGAAGGCGGGGGATTGGA
>WNGJ01010648.1_pt1 | contig 20647 bp, 15 predicted proteins | sample 5400611 | NCBI WGS metagenome assembly WNGJ01 (sample SAMN13153375, study PRJNA577476) | soil metagenome | isolation source: 40 cm soil or saprolite under Garry oak tree replicate 1 | place: USA:California | collected 2016-06-15
ACCTTCGTGCCAGGGCTGGGCCTGGAAGATTTCCACCGGGCATGTCCACCTTCGGGTGACGCCCACGGCAGCGCCTGCTCATACCGTCTCTCGCAGAACCAGTCGCCAAACACAACCGGGCTCTCCGCCAACCGGGCCCCATAGATGGCGACCGGCCAAGGAGATGACCGTGAAGCGCATCCGAATACAACGGCCCAGAGCCCGGCGCGAGCGACCCTGGCTTGAGGTCCTTCCGCCCGGCCCGCGAGACCCAGATGTGGTCCGGGCCAAGGCACTCAGCGGCGCCGCCGGTCGCCGTCAGCAGGTGACCAGCAAATGATGCATCCCACGATCTCGGAAGCGCTCGCCAAATCCGGCCAGCAGCAGTTTCGCCGGGAGGCGGAGCAGTGGCGCCTGGCCCGCCTGGCCCGGTCGCGGGCCGGTGGCGTCCCGGCCCGGGCCGGACGGCCCGCCGCGGCGGTAACTGGCATGGCGGCAGGCCTTGCTTCACGGGCTCTCCGCGTCACGGCGTCCTGGTGCCGGCCCCGATCCGGGTGCACGGCGCTCTGCCCGGCGACGATGCCGGGCTGGTCGGCGCGGCGGCTGCCGGACGCGCACGAGCCGGTGGACACGGCACCTGCGCCCGGCCGCGGCACCCGCCAGAGCCGTCCGGGATATCGGGGTGTCGTTGTTCCGGCGCGGGCGATGACGATGTGCCAGCATCAGCCGCCGTGCCCGCCGGCCGGGGCACCTGACCGTGCGGCCGCGCGCACGGTGGCCAGCCATCCAGAGGAGGGCTGGAGCCTGCTGTGCAACCGAGTCGTGCTATTTGACGATGGCGGCGAGCTTCTCCCGGGTGGCAGGGCGGTAGAGCCGCCCCGGCCTTTCGGTGAAACCGGCATCCAGCCTTCGCGGCGGCGGCCCATCCCAGCCGAGCTCCAGATCCTCGCAGCCATACCCGCGTAGATCTGGCCCATCGTCGCGTTCATCCCCGAGTCGAGGCGGCTCCTGCCCTACTGAGCTCACACTCGCCAACCCGGTCCACCAGCAGAGCTGCGCCGTGGGCCCACCGCATCCTAAGGAGATGACATGGATTCGCATTCCCCCCTCGCCGTGGAGGCTTCGGGCCTGGTCAAGACCTTCGGCGGCACGCGGGCCGTCGACGGCATCGACCTGGCCGTGCCCGCCGGCTCGGTGTATGGCTTCCTGGGCCCCAATGGCGCCGGCAAGACCACCACCATCCGCATGCTGGCCACCTTGCTGCGCCCCGATGGGGGCCGCGCGCGGGTCCTTGGCCACGACATCGTGGCCGACGCCGACGCGGTCCGCGGCCTGGTCGCGCTGACCGGCCAGTACGCCTCGGTCGACGAGGACCTCACAGGGCGGGAGAACCTGGTGCTGCTGGCCCGGCTGCTAGGTCACCGGCGGCCAGCGGCCAGGAGGCGGGCCGGCGAGCTGCTGGACGCCTTCGGCCTGACCGGCGCGGCCGGCCGGCCGGCCAGCACCTATTCGGGGGGCATGCGCCGGCGGCTGGATATCGCCGCCAGCATCGTCGTCACTCCCCGGCTGCTGTTCCTGGACGAGCCGACCACCGGGCTGGACCCGCGCAGCCGCAACCAGCTCTGGGAGCTGATCCGGGCGCTGGCCGCCAGCGGCACTACGGTGCTGCTGACCACCCAGTACCTGGACGAGGCCGACCAGCTCGCCGACCGGATCGCCGTCATCGACCACGGCAGCCTCATCGCCGAGGGCACCCCCGGCCAGCTCAAGGCCTCGGCCGGCACCGGCACCCTGCGGGTGCGGCTGCGCGACCCTGGCCAGCGACCCCTGGCCCAGCGCACCCTCTCGCACGCGCTCGGCACGGCCGCGCGCCTCGACTCCGACCCTGACGCGCTGTCGGCGCGGGCCGCCGACCCCCAGCGGGCCATGCACGCGCTGACAGAGCTGTCCCACGCCGGGGTCGCGGTCAGCGACTTCGCGCTCGGCCAGCCCAGCCTCGACGAGGTGTTCCTCGCCCTGACCGGCCGGCCGGCCCAGGACGGCACCACCCAGAAGGAGGATGCCGCATGACCACCACCGCCACCACCTCCCCGCAGGCTGCCATCCAGGAGCTGCGCGCGGCGCTGTCGGCCCGCGCGCGGCCACCTCGTGCCAGCGCCCTGTCCGCGGCGCTCACCTTCGCCTGGCGGGCGCTGCTGAAGATCAAGCACGTCCCCGAGCAGCTCGGCGACGTCATCGGGATCCCGATCATCTTCACCCTGGGGTTCACCTACCTGTTCGGCGGCGCGCTGGCCGGCTCGACCCGCACCTACCTGCAGTTCCTGCTGCCCGGCAGCCTGGTCATGGCCGTGCTGCTGGTCACCACCTACAGCGGGGTCACCCTCAGCACCGACATCACCAAGGGGGTCTTCGACCGCTTCCGGTCGCTGCCGATCTGGCGGCCCGCCCCCATCGTCGGGGCCCTGCTCGGCGACATCGGACGCTACCTGCTCGCCTCCACCCTGGTGATCGCGGTCGGCCTGGCGCTGGGCTTCCGCCCCCATGGCGGCGCGGCCGGCACGGCCGCAGCGGTGGGGTTGGTACTGGCATTCGCGTTCGGCCTGTCGTGGCTCTGGACCACGCTCGGGCTGGTCCTGCGCGCCCCCAGCGCGGTCAGCAACCTGAGCCTGCTGGTGCTGTTCCCGCTGACCCTGGCCAGCAACATCTTCGCCGACCCCACCACCATGCCCGGATGGATGCAGGCGTTCATCGGCATCAATCCCGTCAGCCACCTGGTAACCGCCGCCCGCGGCCTCATGCACGGAACCCCCAGCATCGGGCAGGCCGGCTGGGTGCTGCTGGCCTCCGCCGCGCTCACCGCCGTGTTCGCGCCGCTCACCATGCACCTGTACCGCAGCAAGTGAGCCCGGCCCAACTGACATCAAGTGCCGGAACATCTGCAGCAGACAGACATGCCATGGCCACCGGGCGGGCGGCCCAGTCTGCCCACCACCAGTCCTACGAGACAGCGCACCGGACGTGCGCGGTTGCCGCGTCGCCTGACATTCCGGGGGTTGCGTCCTCGTACTGCTGAGACGAACACACCATCCAGCGGACCACCGGCTCAGGCTGTGACCGCGAGAACGGCAAGGAGATGACCGTGCAACCGCGTCTCAACCTCTCCGGCAACCCCGTCGCGGCCAGGTTCGCCAAGTACCTCATCTCGGCGGGCAAGGCGCTGTCTGATTCGGCCCTGCCGGCTGCGACACAGGAACTGGTGGAGATCCGGCCAGCCAGATCCAACGGCGGCGCCGTCTGCATCGACATGCACACTAAGGACGCCGCGCATACCAGGGAAAGCCAGCAGCGGCTGAACCTGGTCGCGCGTGGCGGGAGGCGAAAGTGTTCACCGAGGCCGAGCGGGCCGCGCTGGAGCTCGCTGAGCAGGGCACCCGGCTTGCTGACGCCGCTGGGGGTGTCACCGGCGAGGCCTGGGCGAATGCGGCCAAGCACTACGACGACGAGTAGCTCGGCGCGCTGGTGGCGCTCATCGCCGGGATTAACGCCTGGAACCGGATCAACGTCATCACCCGGCAGCCAGCCGGCGACTACCAGCCCGGCCAGTTCGGATAACCACCGGCCCGCGCCGGCCGGCCACCCCGCTGGCCGGTCGGCCGGACCCAGCGACGGGCGCCACAGGGCTCATCGGCAGCACGGTTGCCGGTCGGCTGCGCTCTGATGGCGATGAAGCCGTCCCCCTCAGCCGCAACCGCGCGGCCCGGGAAACCACCTCGGGGGACCGCCAGCCGTGCAAACACCGCAACATAGACACAACACAGATGGACGGCAGGGAAACCGATGAGCGACCTTCAGGCCATCGCTGACCGCGTCGAGATCGAGGCGCTGAGCGGCGAGTTCACCGACGCGGTGATGATGAACGACCACGACCGCCTCGCGTCACTGTTCACACCCGACGGCGCAGTGCGGATCCCTCTGGGCAACATCGAGGCCGTCGGCCGACAGGAGATCCGCGCCCTCGGCGAGCGGCGGCAGGCTCTCGCGGACTACTTCGTGCAAACCACCCACCCGGGGCACGATCCAGCTTGACGGCGACACCGCGACCGGCCGCGCCTACCTGAGCGAGCTCGCCCGCGTGCGCGACGGCAGCTCGCATCTGAACTACTTCGTGTACCACGACCGCTACCAGCGCACCCCGGACGGCTGGAGGTTCGTCGAGCGCGTCGCTGAGTTCAGATACCTCGATGCCACACCGCTGGCAGGCTCGGCGCCCCACGCAGCGGGGGACGCCCGCTGACCCGCCAGCCGGGTCCGCGGCGGAAGGAAGGCGGCGCCCTCGCTGCACCATTGTCCCCCGGCACCTGGGATCCCGGCCCGGTGCACCCGGGGCGCCCGCCTCGGCGTACCCGTTGCGGTGGGCTGGTTCGCCAGCGAGCCGCCGACGCCGGTCCCGGCGCACGCGGCGGCGGCGCCCCTGGCGGACGGCACATCCTCCGCTACGGTCACGCACCCGCGAAGCCCGGCGAAGCGGCCCGCCTGGCGCGCCGCGATCGGACCGCAAGTCCAGCGCCTGCTCGCGCCAGTCACGGCATCCCCGCCCGGCTGCTGGCGGCAGGCCAGGTCGTGGCCAGCGACCCGGCAAGCCCGCCGATAACCGGCTCCGCCGCCGCCCGATGCCCCGCGACTGGCCTCAACTCACCTGCGGATCGCACGCCCCAGCCAAGACCTCGCCAAGGCCAAAGCGTTCTGGGTCGGCGGGCTGGGCCTGACCGTCCTGCACCGGGCCGGCCCGGACGCCGAAGGCGGACACACCCTGCTGATAGCCGGATGGCCAGGGGCCGCCTGACACCTCGAACTGGTCGGCGGCCCGGTCGGCGAGACCCCGCCCGCCCTTACCGAAGAAGACCTGCCCGCCTCTACCTACCTCGGCGCCCCGCCGATGACGCGCTGCTCCAGCGCCTCGTGCACACGGGCGGACAGGTCGTCTCCGCCAGAAAGCCCTACTGGGGAACGCTGGGAGTCACTATCGCCGACCCCGACGGCTACCGGCTCGTACTCAGTCACCGGACATGGCAGTGAGCAGCACCGTCTCAGACCCAGGACACCTATTCGGCGATCTGTAATTGTTCGAGCTGATTACGATATGCCGCTTGTCACGGTACGCGACCGCGATGAGCGCCGCCGTTCTTTGAACCGCAAGAGTTCATCGTGTCTTTGAACCGCAAGAGTTCATCGTGCTCGCTGGGGTCACCGCCGGGTATAGCTGTATCCGCGGGTCTCAGGCTAGTGAATCGCTAGCGCAAACGGCCAGATGCGGCATTCGCGGGACCCCGGCCCTCACGGTGTCCGGGCTGACCGGGGAGTTCCCGGGCGGCAGAGACCGGCTGGCGCCGCAGGAGCGAGGCGACCAGCAGCCGGTGGCTCCGGCGGTGCAGCAGGCGCCTGGCGCTGGTGACCGCGGCAGCGGCAACCACGGGCGCGATCATGTCGGCTGCAGCCTCCAGCGTCCGCCGCAGTACGGCAGGACGGCGATCCGGCGCGGGTGCAGGCGACCAGGTCACGGTCACCGTTTCCCACCATCCCGCGCTGCGGATGGCACCGGACGCGTCCTGATGCCGCCAGTGCCCCCGGGACAGTTGCACCTGCTGCCAGAGCCCTTGGTTGTCATGAGGCAGGGAACGACCTGAGGCATCGTGCATGTACGCATTGTGCATCAGGCTTCGGTCTCTGGTCACCAGCGAGCTGGTCTGGTGGTGACCGGCGGATGGTCACGATGCGCGGTGGCCGGCCGGATCGGCTCGGTGGCCATCGCCTACCGGGCCGGATAGCGGTTCCGGCCGGGTGTCCAGAGATCGGCAGCTGGCCTTGGTGCGGGTCCTCGGCAGCTTCCGGGCTGGCGCAGGGCTAAATTCCCGTGAAGAGCTCGTCCATGATCTCGGCTCCGGTGGTGATCACTGGCCGCAGTTCGCGGCGGTAGACGATCTCGGTGGTGCGGGTGGAGGCGTGCCCGACCAGGCGGGCGATCTCCTCGATGCTGACCCCGCGGTGGCTCAGCAGGCTGACGAAGGAGGTGCGCAGCTCCCGCGGGGTCCAGCCGTCCCCGATCCCGGCCTCGGTGCAGACCCGTTTGAACATCTTGCGGACGTTGCCCGCGTCCAGCGCGGCGCCCAGATGGTTCGTGAACACCAGCCCGGTGTGCTGCCAGCCGTCCGAGGCTGCGAGCCGCTCCTCGGCCTGGCTTTCCTGTAGGGTGCGCAGCGCTTGGACTGCTGCTGCGGGGAGGCCAAGGGTGCGGCGGGACCGCTCGGTCTTGGTCTCGCCGTGGGCGCGGACCGATCGCCACACGGCCACGTGCGGCGGGACGGGCGGACGGGCTTCCGGGTCGCCGTCCAGGTCCACGTGGGCCCAGCGCAGGGCGCGGGCTTCCTCGGTGCGGATCCCGGTCAGCAGGCTCAGCGTGATGTAGGCGTGCATCAGTGCGGCCGGCCGGCGGACGTCTTTCAGGCCGGGCCGCAGTTCCATCACCGGAAGGATGCGGGCGGCGGTGATGACCGCGGCGGCCTGGTCGAGGGTGAGGGATTTGGACGGCCGGCCTTGCTGGCCTTTGGGGGTGTCGGCCAGGGCGGCGACGTTGCGGCTGACGAGGTCGCTGGCTTCGGCGTGCCGGATGGCGCGCTTGAGCGCGAGATGCCCCATGCTCACCGCGGCGGTGGAGTACCCGGCTGCCATGGCGGCCAGCGCCTGCCGCACGTCAGCCGCGGTCAGGTCGCGGAGCTTGCGGGTGCCGATGACGGCCAGGATGGGCTCGAGGACGTTCTGGTTCTTGGTGACCGTTTTGGGGGAGCGGCCGTCGAGGCCGTGGGCGAGCCAGTCCTGGGCGGCCTGCCGGACGGTGTAGTGGACGTAGCCGGCCTTGGGGGTGATGCCCTGGCCGAGCTGGTGATGCAGGTCGCGGAGCTTGTCGATGACGGCGGCCTTGGTAGTGCCGCTGACCTTGCGCCGCTGGCGCTTGCCGTCGCCGGTATAGCCCACGGTCAGCTCGCCGCGCCACAGGCCGGGGCAGTGCCGGTGGCGGTGCGGGTCGCGGCAGGGGCCGCGGTGTTCGAAGGAGATGCCGTCTTCGCCGCGCCTGCGCCGGGTGGTCATGGTGACAGTCTAGCCTGTGGTGGGGACAATCAGTGGTGACCACGGCCAGCCTCACCCAGCCACTCCCAGACACTTCAAGACACATATCCGCAGGCAAAGTAGCATTCTGTCCAAGGTCGTTGCTGGCCGCAGGTTGGCTGGTTGTCCATGGTAAGGAGAAGGTCTACGGTTCGATTCCGTAACGGAGCTCCAGCTCAGAGAAATAATTCGAACGTATCGAACAGGCCCTGGGAGCCATTCCGGGAGCCAATTGGACCCGGTCTCAGCCAAGACCAAGATCGTGTAGCAATCGCCCCACCTCCGGTCTGCGGAGCTATGCGATCTGGGTGGCTCTGTGATGGACCTGCTCGACTGCGCTGAGGATCATCGGCGTGGCGCGCTGGATTGACCGGCTCACGAGGTGCCCTAGGCCGTAGCGGTCATGTATCTCGGCGAGCCGCTGTTCGACCGGCATAAGTTCGCCGTCCGGGCTGGTGGTCATGTCGCAGCAGGTCAGCACGCTGGAAAGCGCGTACGGCACAGGCTCGAGCTCGGAACACAGGATGTCAGCGAGTCCGCGTTCTTCGGCTTCGATGATGGCGCAGGAGTGATGCGCGACCAGCTGGCACAGTAGGGCGTCAGCGTGCTGGGCGTCGCGCAGGTAGCGGGCGCCGTCCAGGGCGTGCAGCCCAGTCACGGTAAGGCCGGGGGCATAGCCGATGTCGTGCAGCCACGCGGCGGCTTCCAGCAGATCGGCGTCAGCGCCGGTAACAGGTGCCAGGCTGCGTGCCCGGGCGGCAACTCCTTGGACGTGCGCCCAGCGGCGGGGGAGTGGCTCCTGGAGGATTGCGCGGGCGAGATGTTCGGCCCACCAAGCCAGCATGTTCATGCGGCCAAGCCTAGGCAGCCGGCCTGGGACGTTCACGGACATGACATGCCGTAGTAAGACGTTTTGCTCAGCATCACGTCCCGTCATCCGGCAATGCTGGCCTGAGCGAGGCCGGACTTGCCGGAGCAGGGATCTGCTGGGTTTCGGAAGTATCACTGAGATAGGGCAGGGCCCCAAATCCCAAAAGAACCGCCCTGCCCGTAGGCTCACGATCGAAGCCATGATCCAGCTCTGATGGCTGCCAGCGGTAATGTCAGGGCCTGCTACCACGTTCGCGAACCGGCACCTCAGAATTAGCGCGGCGGCCCTACCGTGACTTCTCCGCCAGGTCGGCCCAGTAGGCCAGGCTGGCGCTAGCGTCGAGGGTGCGGAGGTGCTCAGCGCTGGAGACCCGTTCGCGGACCGGCACTAGCACGGCGAACTGGTCGCGGGCCGCGGCCGCATCCCCCGCCTTCCCGGTCCAGTTGGCGAGATGACCACGGACGTCGAGGGTGCGGGGATGCTCAGCCCCCAGGACCCGTTCGAACACCGGCCGCAGCGCAGCGTACTGGTCGCGGGCCGCAACCGGATCCCCGGCCTCCCCGGTCCAGTACGCCAGGTCGGCGCGGGTGATGAGCGTGCGGGGGTGCTCGGCGCCGAAGACCCGTTCGCGGACCGGCACTAGCGCGGCGAACTGGTCGCGGGCCGCGGCCGCATCGCCGCCCTCCCCCGTCCAGTTGGCGAGGTCGGCGCAGGCGTCGAGGGTGCGGAGGTGCTCGGCGCCGGAGACCCGTTCGCGGACCGGCACTAGCGCGGCGAACTGGTCGCGGGCCGTAACCGCATCCCCCGCCTTCCCGGTCCAGTTGGCGAAGTGACCACGGGCGGTGAGCGTGCGGGCGTGCTCGGCCCCCAGGACCCGTTCCAGCACTGGCAGCAGCGCTGGGTACTGGTCGCGGGCCGCCGCCGCGTCTCCGGCGTGCCCGGTCCAGTTGGCGAGATCGTCGTAGATGGTGAGCGTTTCTGGGTGCTCGGCTCCCAGGACCCGTTCGAACACCGGCAGCAGCGCAACGTACTGGTCGCGGGCAGCCGCCGCTTCCCCCGCCTGCCCGGTCCAGTGGGCGAGGCCGGCGCGGGCCGCAAGCGCGCGGGGATGCTCGGCACCTAGCTTCGCCTCCCTCGCCTCGAGAATCTGCTGGTGCGAGGCGCGGGCCGCGGCGTAATTGCCGATAAAGCCCAGATGGCTGGCTACCTTCTGCATGCCGTCGCTGGTGGGCTCAAGGGCTGCTTGAGTATGGGGCAGCAGCGCCGCGAACACCGGCCAGGCGGCCGGATCCTCAGGGTCGTGGGGCAGCGCAGCCTCGATCACCGAAGCGGCGGCCCGCCGCCAGTCTGCCGCCAGATCCGCAGGCAGCGCCGCCACAGTGATGTCCTGCACCAGGCGGTGCACCGATACCATGCCGTCACGCGGCGCGCTGATCAGCGAATACCGCCGCAGCCCCTCCACTGCCTCATCACGGGCCAAGGGATCCGCCAGCAGCGGCATCAGCAGCGGCGCTACCGCAGCGCCGAACCCCGCGGCGTCCAGCCCAGGCCGGGGCTGCAGCAGCAGGTCCAGGGGGATGTCCTCGGCCGCGCAGCACGCCACCAGCCGCAGCAGCCCGGCCGCTGGGCCAGTCTGGCCCAGCTCGGCGAACGCCAGCGCCCAGGTGGTGGTGACCCGTTTGTCATACCCGGCCGGCTCCCCCCGGCCCAGCAGCTCCGTCCGCCGTTCCCGGAACAGCGCCAGGTACTCCCCAATGCCCCGGCCGGAGGCCTGCATGTAGGCGCCGGCCTGCTCCAGCGCCAGCGGCAGCCCGCCCAGCTCCCCGGCCAGCTCCCTCGCCGCCTCCTGCTCGACGTCAGACGCGCGGGTGCGGTCCATCAGGAACGCTGCCGCCACGTCCCAGTCCAGTACTGGCACCTCCAGCGCCTGCCCGCCCGGCCAGTATCCATACTGGCTGGTGATCACTACCTGTCCACCACCCGCCGGCGGCACCATCCCCCGGACCGCCGCCGGGCCGGGCACGTTATCAAAGACCAGCAGCCAATCCGCCCGGCGAGCCAGCGCCGCGTGCACCGCCGCCACCGGATCCCCCGCCCCGTCCCAGCCGCCCAGCCGGGCGGCCAGCTCCCCGAACCCAGCCGCCAGCGCGGCCGACTCCTCGGCCGCCAGCTGCCACACCACCCCGCACCGAGCAAGCTGCCTGTACGCGTACTCCACCGCCACGCTGGTCTTTCCCGCCCCGCCCAGCCCTGCCAGCGCCACCACCCCCGGCCCTGCCCCGCGGTCGGCCGCCAGCCCGGCATCCAGCTCGGCCAGCAACGCCTCCCGGCCGGCCAAGAACACCGGCCGCGGCGCCACCCGCACCGCCACCTGTCCGGGGCGCCGACCGCCGCCGGCCCGCCGGGTCTCCGCCAGCCCCCGCAGCGATCGCTCCACCAGCTGCCCCAGCCCAGCCGGGCTGGCAAACGACCCCGTGACCAGCCCGCTGTCCCGGACCCTCCGCCGGAACGCCTCTTGCCGGGCCCCGAACTCAATATCAATCAGCGCTCCTACCGGGATGCCCACATCGGCAGCGCCGGTATCCAGCAAGAACACCAGCCTCTCTAGGCCCGCCTCCGCCGCAGTGCCGAACTCCAGCTCGGTATACGACACCCCCGGCCTGTCCCGCACCGGAGAGCCGTACCGGGTGCCTAGCACCCCCAAATACACATCACACCCCCGCACCCGCTCGGCGCAAACCTGCGCGGCAGGCTGACTAGCGGCAGGAAAATCAGCCATGTCCACGATCACGTGTCCCGTCGCCGACACCGCCCGCTCCACCGCGTCCACATATGACATCCCCGGCGGAAACTCGCGCAGCTCGGAGGTGTGGCTCACGAACACCCGCAGCGGCCCCTCCACGATGCTCACGCTACCGCCCCGCCCCGCCTCGCCACCGCAGCGTCTACCGAGCCTGGAGGCTGCCATCCCGAGTTGATCGGCACCGCCGCGGCAAACTCCGCATACTGCCGGCACCCAGGGGAACTCGCCGCACAAATGACCGGCCTAAATGGGCCGACGTTCCAAGCCTGAAATCCGCTCTGCGATCATTCCAGAGGCCGTCACGACGCGGAACAGCAAACCCAAGCCAGGCGGCCCGCGACGGAAAGGGGAAGTGCACGGCGTTCGCCGAAGGGGCCGCTGTTTGGTGGGCTACCCCGCCCTGCGGGCGACGGCCTGGGCGCCGCGGTGGTCATCGAGCGCCGCACGTGCCCATGCTGTCGTGGTGAGCGTCCTGACTCCGGCCGAGATACTGATTGCCGCGCGGCGGCTCGCGGAAGCACGACCGCACCTGGCTGCCGTCGCTGGCATCGTGCATCACGAGGACCTGTGGCAGCTGTGCCGCGATGAGCTCAGGGGAGTCGATGTCCGCATCGATGGCTGGGATATCCGCGGCCGCTGGTTCGGCGTCGTCGTCGGCGCCACGCCGCGGCTCGGGGAGTTGCCACGCGGCCAGACGATCCCCTGGCGCGTGATCGCCGCCCAGATCGCACCGCGCGAACGCCGCGGCTCGCGCTGAGCAGATGGAGCCCGGCCTTGGCCGGCGGGAGCACTGGTCCGCTGCTCTCCGACGCGATTGTGAGCTCTGGCGGCTTAGCCACGTCCAGTCGATCTTCGGCGGCACCACCGAGATCATGAAGGAGATCATCGGCCGCGGCCTCGGCCTGTAGGCCTGACCAGGCCCTCTACGAAATCTGTGCTTCCGATTCCTAACGGATTGTTAGTGGGTTGGTTAGAACCGGCCATCTGCGGCGAATCCGTGTCGGGTAGTGGAAGCGCGTGCAGTCGCGTGGAGGCATAGGCCGATGGCATCATTCCGATGGCTTCCCGCCGGTCCTAGCTGCCAGGCCATGCACGGTCGCTGTAACGACGCCATCGCAGACACAACCTGGTTATGGTTGCCCGTTTCGCATACAACCCTGCAGACCTCCAGGAGCAACACCTGTCACTACTATCGCGTCCGCTTCAGGGTGGCGACGGCGAGTGCGCTGGCCTGCGTTTCGCCAAGTAGACGTAGGCGCTTGGGCCATCTGCCGTCCAGCTCTACGTAGCCGATTCCGCGCGCAGCCAACCTGCGGGTGTTTCAGCTGCGAGACTCGCTGCCGGGATGCCGGGATGCCGGGATGCCGGGATGCCGGGATGCCGGGATGCCGGGATGCCGGGGCCCGTGGGCGCCCGTGGCTGTGATCTTCGGTCATGACCCGGCGCGAGGGGCTTGCCCGGGCAACGGGTATGCAGCTGCGGGTGGCGGCGGGGATACTGGGGGCGTGGGCGGGGACCGGACTGATTTTTTCGTCAGTCATGCCGGGGCTGACCGGGCGTGGGCCGAATGGGTGGCCTGGCAGCTGGCCGAGGCCGGGTACACCGTCGAGCTGGATGTGTGGGACTGGGCGGCAGGCCGGAATTTCGTGACGGCGATCAGTGATGCGCTGGAGCGGTGCGACCGGGTAGTGGCGCTGTTCTCGGCGGCGTATTTCGACCGGTCCCGGTACACGACCGAGGAATGGTCCGCTGCGGTGGTCCACGTGCCGGGTGTCGAGGGGGGCGTCTGGTGCCGGTGCGGGTGGAGGAGGTGCCCGCCGCGCAGGTGCCCGCGGTGCTGCGGCCGCTGGTGTGCCGTGATGTGTTCGGGGTGGCCGAGGGGCAGGCCCGGCGGGTGCTGCTGGAGGCGGTGGCGGGGCCGCAGCGCCCGGACCGCCAGCCGGTGTTCCCGGGGCCAGGCACGCCGGGCGGGGCTGAGCCGCGGCTGCCGGGGACGGTGCCGCGGGTGTGGAGCATCCCGGCGCGGAATCCGGGATTCACCGGCCGGGACGCTTTGCTGGTGGCGGTGCGGGAGCGGCTGCTGGCCGGGGACCGGGCGGTGGTGCAGGCGCTGCAAGGGATGGGCGGGGTGGGTAAGACCCAGCTGGCGGCGGAGTACGCGCACCGGTTCGCCGGGACCTATGACCTGGCCTGGTGGGTCAACGCCGAGCAGGGCGGGCTGATCGGCGACGAGTTCGCCGCCCTGGGGCTTGCGCTGGGATGCATTGAAGCCGGGGCGGCCATGGAGGCGGCGGTACAGGCGGCGGTGCTGGCCGAGCTGCGGGAGCGGGGCCGGTGGCTGCTGGTCTTTGACAACGCTGAGAACCCCGCCGACGTGACGCCGTGGCTGCCCGGCGGCGGCGGGCATGTGCTGATCACTTCCCGGGAGCGGGGCTGGGAGGAGGTCGCCGCGCCGGTCGAGGTGGACGTGCTGGCCCGGGCCGAGTCGGTGGCGCTGTTGCAGGCCCGGGTGACGGGGCTCGATGCGGCCGATGCGGACCGGCTGGCCGCCGAACTCGGGGACCTGCCGCTGGCCATCGCCCAGGCGGCGGGGTTCATGGCCGAGACCGGCATAGGAGCCGGGGAGTACCTGGGGCTGCTGCGGCTCCGGGCCGGGCAGCTGCTGGCTCAGGGGGTCCCTGGGTCCTACCCGCGGTCGCTGGCGGCCGCCACCGGGCTGATCGCGGACCGGCTGGCCCGGCAGGACCCGGCCGCCGCCGAGCTGGCCGGCGTGTGTGCTTTCCTGGCCCCCGAGCCGGTCCCCGGCGAGCTGTTCACCGGCGCGGCTGCCAGGCTGCCCGGTGAGCTAGCGGCCCGGGCCGCCGACCCGCTGGCCTGGCGGCAGACCCTGGCCCGGCTGGCCCGGCATTCGCTGGCCCGGATCGACCACCGCGGGCTGGTGATGCACCGGCTTACCGGGGCCATCCTCCGCGATCGGCTGCCCCCCGAAAAGGCCGCCGCCACCCGCACGTGCACCGAGGCGATCCTGGCCGCCAGCGACCCCGGCGACCCGGGTAATCCCGACACCTGGCCCTGGTGGGCGCGGCTGATGCCGCACCTGCTGGTGCTGGCCGCCGGCCTCGCCGCCACCGACAGCCCCGCCCTGCGCCAGATGGCATGCAACGCGTGCAACTACCTGATAGAGCGCGGCGATACCCGCAGCGGCCTTGACCTGGCCAGCGATCTGCGCTCGCAGTGGCGCGACCGGCTCGGGGACGACCACGAGCAGGTACGGGCGATCACGCACTATCTCGGCTGGGCGCTCCGGGCGATGGGCCGCCCCGCCGAAGCCCGTGACCTGGCCCGGGACAGCCTGGACCGCAGCCGCCGGGTCCTGGGCGAGGACCACCCCGACACGTTGCGCTCCGCGACTGACCTAGCCCTCGACCTGCGCGACCTGGGCGAGGTGCAGGCCGCCTGCGACCTGGACCGGGACACCCTGGACCGCCGCCGCCGGATCCTGGGCGAGGACCACCCGGACACCCTGACCTCCGCGAATAACCTGGCCGCCGACCTGCGCGACTTGGGCGAGGTGCAGGCCGCCCGCGACCTGGACCAGGACACCTTGGACCGCTGCCGCCGGGTCCTGGGCGAGGACCGCCCCAACACGTTGCGCTCCGCGACTTACCTAGCCAGCGACCTGCGCGCCCTCGGCGAGGTGCAGGCCGCCCGCGACCTGGACCAGGACACCCTGGACCGCAAGCGCCGGGTCCTGGGCGAGAACCACCCCAGCACCCTGACCTCCGCGCACAGCCTGGCCCTCGACCTGCGCGACCTGGGCGAGGTGCAGGCCGCCCGCGACCTGGACCAGGACACCCTGGACCGCCGCCGCCGGGTCCTGGGCCCACCCCAAAACTCTGACCTCTGCGCACAGCCTGGCCCTCGACCTGCGCGACCTGGGCGAGGTGCAGGCCGCCCGCGACCTGGACCAGGACACCCTGGACCGCCGCCGCCGGGTCCTGGGCGAGGACCACCCGGACACCCTGACCTCCGCGAATAACCTGGCTAGTGACCTGCGCGCCCTGGGCGAGGCGGATGATGCCCCTGACCCGTGATCGATACCCCATCCGGGCGCCTGCCGCCGCCGGAACCCCGACTGCGCCAGACGGCGAGACGCGGACGGCCGTCCGGCGACGGTGGCGGGACGCGCCGCCGACTCAGAGCACCACGTTCCGATAATCGCGGTGGCGACCTGGTCGGCAATGGCGGTGCCGCCGATGCCGCAGGTCAGCAGAACCTAGGGCGAACTCTCTGTGGACCTGTTTGACGGTCAGGCGAACCCGCTGGGTAGCTGGATGACGGCAGGGCGTGGCCGGACGTGCTATCTGAACAGTCATTACGTGGCCCGGTGAGGCTGGGCGACGGTGGCGCTGACAGGCGGGATGGCGTGCTCGTGGCCCCGGTCGGCGTAGGTGGCGGCGTGCCTGGCGGTGTGCCGTCGGGTCCCGCCTTCCCGGCTGGCCGGGAAGGCGGTGAGGCCGCCCAGGCAGGCGTCGGCGATCCGGGCAGGTGCCCGCCGTCCCCATATCGGCGATGGCCTGCGGGTGGTCCTGCCGTCGCCGCGGACGTGGCGGAGCAGGGCCGCCGCGCCGACCTGGACGGCGAGGTTGGATGCCAGGCGGTAGAAGCGGTTGTACAGGCTGATGGCCATCGTCGAGCCGGGTCTGTACGTCCATGGCCAGCGGGCCTGAACCCTGAGCGTCACGCGAACGGCGCATGTTCCGATAAAAAACACGTCCTAAATGAGTGGTTGACATGCTGAGCTATAGAACTTAGATTCTATTAAGACACCGGCAGCGGGCCGGACCGGAGGACCTCGAGAATCAGGAAGGCACCTCCCGGACATGCCGGGGCCCGGGTATTTCACGGTTTGCCGGGTGGGCGGCCAAGTGTGATGGGACAGTTGTCCGATCCCGTTCCTGATGGCCACCCGACATGCCACCCCGAAATGGCCAGTGTGCCTTAAAGATTTCAAAAGCACGGAAAGGGCCGGTGCGATCGATGGCTTCTGCCTGCTCTCCGCATGATTCGTCGCTGATCGATGTAGCTGCGAAGACAGCCGAACGGGAAATAGACCCTGCTTATCAGACGGCCAGGGTTACCGTTCGCGATGTGAGCGCGATGCTGGCATACCGCCTTGACCGCGGTGAACATATCCGGCGCCGCGAGGCCGGGATAGTCGCCGTGACCCGGCTTGACTGGCTCCACACCATGCTGGGCTTGCCCGCTGGGATACCGGTCAGGCTTGACGCCCTGTCCTCGTGCAGTCAGCAGATTGTCAAGGATCTTCCGCCCGGGTGCGTGCGGCTGCCTGAGGGATCGGTCGTCCGGCAGCTAGTCCGCCCGCTGCGTGTGGAGCTTGCCGTCGTCACAGCGGAAAGCAATGACTGGCAAGCTGGTCTTGAAAAGGCAGGCGCTTTCACTGGGTACTGCACGCGCATTCTGGCGATCGCCGGGATGCCCGGCAGTATGCTGCAGGCCTGCGCTGAAGCTGCTCGTCACGGCGTCGGGCTTGTCGTGAATGCTGATGGCAGCCCGGCAACGGCAGTTCCTGCGGTGCGCTTCACGCCTGGCGCGCACACGGCTGCAGGCTGGAGGTTCGCAGAGCAGGTTTATGAGGAGATTGCCGGACATCCGGATCTCATTTAGCCGGTTCTGGTGCGCAGCCCCGACGTTTCGCCTGCCCAGAGCATCAGAGGAAACTCAGGAGTGAACCGGTCGGCCGGGCTGCCGATCATGCGGTTGTAGGTGTCGTAACCGTCGATGCCTTGCTGGCACAACCTGGTCCAGGCCATCATGCGGTGTTCGCGGGAGGTCCCGGCGGTGAGGCCGGGAAGCCACTCCATCAGTACCGCGACGTTATGGAGCCTGGCGTCCCGCCAGTCGCCCCGGCTGAGGAAGGTGGTGAGCCATCGCTGCTGACAGTGCTGGCACCGGCACATCGGCCCGCGGGTGTCCCCGAAGTGGTCGGCCAGCTCACTGCCCGCCATGTATGTAACGAGGTCGCGGACGAGCACGCCGGGTGCCGGGCCAGGCTCCTCGGCGATTGCCTGCCTTGCTCCGGGGCTCTTGCTGGGCGGGGTTACCTGTCGCAGCGCGGTGCTTGTGCCGATGGCAGCAGCAAAGGCGCCCCGAGCAACCAGGTCAAGGCCGGCTAGATCTGCGCGGAACAAAGCAAACCGGGGAATGGCCTCAGCCAGCTGCCGGAGGTTCGCCAGCATCATGGCCGTCCCCTCCGGTGTTGCCGGTCGGCCGCCGAGCATGAACGCCTTCGGGACCGGCGAGCTTCCGAGCAGGTCGATCAGGATCCTGGCCCATTCGTCGGACAGCCACATGATGTCTATCGGCAAGCTGAGGACAGCCTGCGGATGCAGAGACGATGCGGCACTGACGACAGCTTCCAGCGACCTCACATCTGCCGCTGCGATGTACCGGGTCGGGGTAAGGACTGCGTCAGCGCCGATCCCGCATAGATCCCTGATGAAATTATTCAGTGAGCCAGAGCGCAGGGTTCCTCCGGGCAGCCGGAATGGCTCATCTGGCGCGGCCACCTCGAGCTCATACGCGGCCGGATCAATCACTATCGGGCATTCCGACCCGAGCATCCGGCGTATCCGGAGAGCGGACTTAGCACCCTCAGCTCGGGCCAGGACCAGACCGCTGAGCTGAGCGTTGACCAGCGGCAGAAGCGATTCGACATCCGTCATGCGGGCATGCATGAGCACTCTCCCGGAGAGGACATGGGCAGCATCAGGGGAGTAGCCCGTGCCAGCCCCCTGCATATAAGGCATGACCGGGGTTGGCATGCTGGGAACCGCCCCGCTCAGGAGCTGCCTGATTGTGATGACCTGGGCCAAAGGGTAGGTCTGATTGTTCCGTGGCCACGTGTAAGTGCCGGCATGCCTGACCGCGTCGATGATTCCTCGCGTCGGCTCGGCCCTGGTGATCAGGATGCCCATCTGAGCCTTCTGGGAATGAACGGCGCCCACGAGCTCACGAGCATACTCAGGTCCTATATTTTCACCGCCCTTAACAGAAACGATCACACGGCCGGCGGTTTTCCGGTCAATGTAGAACCGGGCAATACCGTCAACACCTTTATCCCCTGCTTGCCTCTCATGAGGCTCAGCGTTAACGAGCGATACTGCCCATCGCTCGAAATCGACTGCCGATCGCCGGAACAGCTCATTGGCTGCACCTAGATCACGGGGGATGCCGTGCACCCCGTAGGGGACCGAATCACCGTAATAATGGCCGAGCCGCTTCCTGATTACGTCGATGGCGATGAACGCAACGTCGATCCCGATCCAGCGGCGCCCTAGCCGCTGTGCAGCGTGCACGGTCGTCCCGCAACCGCAGAACGGGTCCAGGACGACATCGCCTGCTTCACTGCTGGCATTGATAATGCGTTCAAGCAGATCGAGCGGCTTCTGTGTCTGGTAGCCGATTTTCTCGTCAGCTCCCGGGTTGACAGAGGGGATATCGGTCCAGACATCTCCTGCCGTAACGCGGCGGCTGGCCGGGTCGTAGGGCTCCAGATCGCGCTCCCGCGGCGTGCCATTCCGCTGCCAGTGCAGAAGACCCTGCCGGTCTAGTTCCTCGAGCCTCGCGTGAGATACCCGCCAGTGGCGGCCCTGAGCAGTCGGGTTGAAATTCCGCCATGGCTGTCCTGTTTCCCCGTTCCTGGTGCCCTGTCCCGTCAGATCCCTGGACCGGTAGCGCTGCCCGCCAGGGCCTTTTATGAGGTCATGCGGATCTGCAGGTGCCGTCGACTGCAACTGAACCGGATGGAACGTGACCTTGGGTCCCTTCCCGTAATACAGGATCACGTCGTGCAGGCGAGGCCAGATCGTCTGCCTGACGCTACGCGCGTTATGCCGCCGCCACACAATCTCATCGCGGAACCGGTTAGCCCCGAACACGGCATCCAGCATCAGTTTCAGGTAGTGACTCATGGTGGGATCACAGTGCAGGTAAATCGACCCGGTGGGCTTGAGGACCCGGTGAAGCTCCACTAGCCGCGGTGCCATATTCACCAGGTATGCCATGACATCGTTCTCGCCGATCAGCGCCCGGAAGGCCCTAAGCGCCTCCGCAGCACGGTCGGGCAGGCCACCATCTCGTGTATAACGCTGATACTGCTGCTCAGTGGCACTAGTCCATCGCCATGTATCAGTGAATGCCCAGTTCTGCGCGGCAGCTGCATCGGAATCATGCGGATGCCGCGCGAAGATCAGGTTGTAAGCGCGATTGGAGTTGAACGGCGGATCAAGGTAGATGAGATCTACTGACTCACTCTCAACGTGCCTGCGCAGGACATCAATGTTGTCACCGTAATACAGCATGTTCATGCCTGCTTGTCCAGCCATGAGCAGATCGTCCGAGAAATAGTACAGCCTGACTACTTACCTAGCGGGTAGAACCATATATCCCGAAGGTAAGACCAACGTACGGTCAGTTGAGAATCCCGGCAAAGCAGCTTTCTTGATGCGGCAGCAGCCACAAGCCCACCGTTCTCCCCCGACCCTCAGTGCTCAGGTGCTGTCGCCCGGGAGATCATCAAGTTCCCCAGCAGCCTCAGCGCACGCTCCGCCGCACTCGACCTGCGTGGTCCACTGCCCTGGCCGCCCGCTCGGCGGCGCTAATCAGAGGCGCCCAGCGACCACCGAAAGGAGCGTGAAATTGATCACCGCAGGGCCAGGCAGTGCAGGAACCAGCACCAGCATCGTCGGCGCCCCGGGAACTTGACCTTGGTCGAAATCGCTCACTGGCTCATGATGCCGTACCGGATTCGTTCCTGCGGCAAACGCGCATTGGCTGCCAAACCCGATTCACAAGCCCCAGCCGCCAGCTGTAGGTTCTCACCACGGATGTCGCTTCAGGTGCTGCTGAGCTGCGGATCTGCCGCGTTCTAATCGGTCTGTAGTCGGCTTTCTTCTCACGTACTTGTCATTTTCCTCGGCGACGAGGCGCTCCGACGGCTACCGGAGACGCGCTGCGGATACCATCAGCTAGGCTCCTGATTGTCACAGAGAGTGATCGGTGGCAGCCGCTTCAGGCAGTGAGGCAGCCGCATATCGAATCTAGCGCAAGCCGCCGTCGACCACCGGACAAAGGCGGTCCGTACGGTATTGCGCGTGGTGAGACCGCTCAAGTGCTAACTGTCGCAAGCGGCAGGTCGGCGGACCGAAGCCAGGCGACTGCCATGGGCCGGAGGCCAGGCGGCGGCCGTTGGCTGGCCGACGAGGCCTGCCAGGAGGCGCGTCTTCGCCGGCGCGACTGGGCGTAACGGATAGCCCCCGTTCATTGAGAATCTTTGCGGACCAGCTATCTGAGACTGCGCAGGTCACGGATGCAGGGCGGCTGACCTACGCCGGTGTGGCGGGGGAGCCCAAGCTGGCGCCGCTCCGCCGGGTGTCCGTTGGGTTTTCCCCTTACGGACGCCTGCGGGAGACGCTGGGCCTAGTGCCAATGCGAATGGTCTCCGTCCTTATCGCGCTTGAGGTCAGACCCAGCACTCTCGTTACCGGGTGACCGGCCGGAATCCTCATCGTGTACGCCATGCCCGGCGACGGCGTCTGGCTGTCCGGCCGCCCTGGCGGGCCGGCGTGAGCCTCGAGCGCATCAGCCTGAGCGAGGCGCCCTGTCACCGCAAGCCTCTGGTTCCGTGTGGTCCCGTGCGCAGAGCTGGTGCACGAGCCGTCGGAGAATGGTGTCGTGGTCAACGGCTGGCGGCGGGCAGTGTTCCGGCTTGGGACGGCGGCCGGCATCGCCGGGCCGGCCGCATTCACCGG
>WNGJ01001954.1_pt1 | contig 20640 bp, 16 predicted proteins | sample 5400611 | NCBI WGS metagenome assembly WNGJ01 (sample SAMN13153375, study PRJNA577476) | soil metagenome | isolation source: 40 cm soil or saprolite under Garry oak tree replicate 1 | place: USA:California | collected 2016-06-15
TCGGCCTCCCGCGCCGCCCACTCGGCCTTGACGCGCTTGCCGTAGTACTCGACCTCGCGTGCCACCTGCTCGCCGTCCCAGTACAGCGCGGCCGCCATCAACTCGGCCGCCTCGGCGGCGGCGGCAAGGCCGCGGTCGGGCGTCTCGATCGAGATGCGGGTACGCCTGGTCAAAACGTCGTCGAGGTGGCGCGCCGCCTCATGCGTGCAGGCGTACACGACCTCCGCGCGAAGGTAGTCGTCCGCACCGGACAGCGGGCGGCCCAGGTCGCGGCGCCCGGCGATCAGCGCGAGCACCTCCTCCGCCAGCGAGCCGAACCGCCGCAGCAGATGCTCGATCCGCGCCACATGCAGCCCGGACGCGGCGGCGAGCCTGGCACGGGAGTTCCAGAGCGCCGGATAGCCGTCCGCGCCGACCAGGGGCACCGCGTCCGTGCACGAAGGCGGGACCTTGCCGTCGAGGCCGTGTGCCACGGCGTCCACGGCGTCGCGCGCCATCACCCGGTACGTGGTGTACTTGCCGCCAGCGATCATCACAAGGCCCGGCACCGGCTGCGCGACCATGTGCTCCCTGGACAGCCTGGACGTCACGTCCGACTCGCCGGAAAGCAGCGGCCGCAGGCCCGCGTAGACGCCCTCGACGTCCTCGCGGGTCAGCGGGATGCCAAGCACCCGGTTGACCCGGCTGAGCAGGTAATCGATATCGGCCCGGGTCGCGGCCGGGTGGGCCTTGTCGAGCGACCAGTCGGTGTCCGTGGTTCCGATGATCCAGTGGCGGCCCCACGGGATGACGAAAAGCACGCTCATCGGGGTGCGCGTGATGATCCCGGTGGATGAGTGGATCCGGTCTCTGGGCACCACCAGGTGGACGCCCTTGGACGCCCGCACGTTGATCATCCCGCGGCCGCCGACAAGTGCCTGGATGTCGTCGCTCCATACACCGGTCGCGTTCACCACCTGCTGCGCGCGGATGTCAAGCTCGGCACCGGTCTCGAGGTCGCGTGCGCGCACACCGGTCACCCGCCCGCCTTCGCGCAGGAACCCGACGACCTGGGCCCGCGGTGCCACGTGCGCGCCGTAGGTCGCCGCCGTCCGGGCCAGCGTGACCACGAACCGCGCGTCGTCGACCTGAGCGTCCCAGTACTGCACCGCGCCGGTGAAAGCGGACTTGCGCAGCGCGGGCGCCAGCCGCAGCGCGGCCCCCCTGGTCAGGTGCCGGTGTGGGGGCAGGCCACGCGGCGCGCCGACGGAGAAGGCGAGCGTGTCATACAGGCCCACGCCCGCGCCGACGTAGGCCCGTTCCCAGACGTGGTGGGTGAGCGGGAAGATGAAGGGCACCGGCCGGACCAGGTGCGGTGCGATCTGGCGGAGCAGCAGGGAGCGCTCGATGAGCGCCTCGCGGACGAGGCCGAAACTGAACTGCTCCAGGTACCGCAGTCCGCCGTGGATGAGCTTGCTCGACCGCGACGACGTGCCGGAGGCGAAGTCTCTCGCCTCGACGAGCCCGACCGACAGGCCGCGCGTCGCCGCGTCGAGCGCGATTCCCGCACCCACCACACCGCCGCCGACCACCACAAGCTGGTGCTCGGTCGCCGCCAGCGCTTCGAGCGCCGCCGAGCGCTCGCCATCGCCCAGCCGGGCCACGTTCATCCTTGAGTCAGCACCTTCCTGGGCCACTATCCCTGCGGCGCGACGACCACCTCGACGCGCTGGAATTCCTTCAGGTCGGAGTACCCGGCGGTGGCCATGGTCCGCCGCAGCGCGCCCATCAGGTTCATCGATCCGTCCGGCGTGGTGGACGGGCCGTGCAGGATCTGCGCGACGGTGCCGATCGTGCCCACCCGGACCCGGGCACCCCGCGGCAGCGTGCCGTGGTGCGCCTCGCTGCCCCAGTGGTAACCACGGCCCGGCGCCTCCGCCGCGCGGGCAAGCGGGGAGCCCACCATGACCGCGTCAGCCCCGCACGCGAGCGCCTTCGCGATGTCGCCGCTCCTGGTCATGCCGCCGTCCGCGATCACGTGCACATACCGGCCGCCCGACTCGTCGAGGTACTCGCGGCGCGCCGCCGCCACGTCGCCGATCGCGGTCGCCATCGGCACCGCCACGCCGAGCACGGTCCTGGTGGTGTGGCCGGAGCCACCGCCGAACCCGACGAGCACTCCCGCGGCTCCGGTGCGCATCAGGTGCAGCGCCGCCGTGTAGGTGGCGCACCCGCCCACGACCACGGGAACGTCGAGCTCGTAGATGAACTGCTTGAGGTTGAGCGGCTCGGCCCGGCCGGACACGTGCTCGGCGGACACCGTCGTGCCCCTGATGACGAATATGTCGGCGCCCGCATCGATGACCGCCTTGTGGTACTGCACGGTTCGCTGCGGCGACAGCCGGGCGGCGGTGGTCACGCCCGAGGCGCGGATCTCCTCGATCCTGCGGCCGATCAGATCCTCCTTGATGGGCTCGGCGTAGATCTGCTGCAACCGGGCGGTGGCGGCGTCGTCGTCCAGCGAGGCCACCTCCGCGAGCAGCGGCTCGGGGTCCTCGTACCGGGTCCACAGGCCCTCGAGGTCGAGCGCCGCGAGCCCGCCGAGGCGGCCGATCTGGATCGCGGTCGCCGGCGACACCACGCTGTCCATCGGGCATACCACGATCGGCAGGTCGAACCGGTAGGCGTCGATCTGCCAGGCGATCGACACCTCCTCGGGATCCCGGGTACGGCGGGAGGGCACGATGCCGATTTCGTCCAGGCCGTAGCCCCGGCGGCCGATTTTTCCCCGGCCGATCTCCACCTGCGCCACTGTCTGCACCAGCCTTCCGCGTCCAATCCATCATCCAATACGGGCAGTTCCCGGGGGGCCGCCCCCACGCCGGCACCCGCCAACACCCTGTCACGCCGCGGGCCGCCGGGTGGGTCTGCGCAGGTTGGCAGGGATTCCAGCGGCACCCCGGGCGCCACCCCCGCAGATCATGCACAGCCATAACGGCTGCCGCGGATGCGGCACCTGCTGGTGCGGGGGGATCCGGGGGCCGCTCAGCGCCCCGTGTAGTTTGGCGCCGGGGCCGTGAGCTGGATGTCGTGCGGGTGGCTCTCCGCCAGGCCCGCGGCGGTGATCTGCGTGAACGCCGCCTGCTGCAGGCTGGCGATGGTGGCGGCCCCGCAGTAGCCCATCGCCGCGCGCAAACCGCCGATGAGCTGGTAGGCGACGGCGGCCAGCGGGCCGCGATAGGGTACCTGGCCCTCCACACCCTCGGGCACCAGCTTGTCCTCGCTCAGCACGTCGTCCTGGAAGTACCTGTCCCTCGAATAGGAGCGTCCCCGGCTGCCGGGCTCGCCACGGCTGCGGCCGCGCATCGCGCCGAGAGACCCCATGCCGCGATAGAGCTTGTACTGCTTGCCGTTGATGAAGACAAGCTCGCCAGGGCTCTCCTCGCAGCCCGCGAGCAGGCTGCCGAGCATCACCGTGTCCGCACCCGCGGCGATCGCCTTGGCGATATCGCCCGAGTGCTGCAGGCCGCCGTCGCCGATCAGCGGCACGCCCGCCGCGCGGCACGCCGACGCCGCCTCGTAGATCGCGGTGACCTGCGGGACGCCCACGCCGGCCACGACCCGCGTCGTGCAGATCGACCCGGGCCCCACGCCGACCTTGACCCCATCGGCGCCCATGTCGAGCAGCGCCTGCGCTCCCGCCCTGGTGGCCACGTTGCCCGCGATCACGTCGACCTGGCTGTTGGCCTTGACCCGGCCGATCATGTCGAGCACCGCGCGCGAGTGACCGTGCGCGGTGTCCACGACCAGGAAGTCGACACCCGCGTCTATGAGGGCCTGGGCACGGCCTTTGGCATCCTCGCCGACACCTACTGCGGCCCCGGCGACCAGGCGGCCCGCCGGGTCCTTGGTCGCGTTCGGGAACTGCTCGCTTTTGGTGAAATCCTTCACCGTGATCAGGCCGCGGAGCCTGCCCTGCTCATCGACCAGGGGAAGCTTTTCCACCTTGTTCCGCTTCAGCAGCGTGAAAGCCTCGTCCCGCGACACCCCGACCGGCGCCGTGACAAGCGGCATGTGGGTCATGATCTCCGCGACCGGCCGGGCGAGATTCTGCTCGAAGCGGAAATCCCGGTTCGTGACGATGCCGAGCAAAGTGCCATCCTGGCTGGTAACAGGCACGCCGGAGATCCTGAACCGGCCGCAGAGCGTCTCCACCTCCGCCACGGTCGCGTCCGGGCCGCAGGTCACCGGATTGGTGATCATCCCGGCCTCGGATCGCTTGACGGTGTCGACCTGCTGAGCCTGCGCCTCGACGGGCAGGTTGCGGTGCAGCACCCCCGCACCGCCCTCGCGCGCCATCGCCACCGCCATCCGCGCCTCGGTGACCGTGTCCATGGCCGAGGAGACCAGCGGGATTCGCAGGGTGATATTGCGGCTGAGCCGCGTGGCGGTATCCGCCTCGCTGGGCAGCACCGCGGAGTAGGCGGGCAGCAGCAGGACGTCGTCGAAGGTCAAGCCCGGCGGGGCAAACTTGGCATCATCGGTCATGGCACCTTCTGAATCGCAGCACCTGATTGGCATCGTCGGACAATCCCGGGGAGGCATCGGGAACCTCGGGGAGACACTTTCCATGCTATCGGCCGGCGCCGGACGCTCAGGGCCGCCGCGAGGCGGCCGGCGCGCCGCCGGAAGCGGTGCACGTCAGGCGGCGGGGTTGGCCGCCTTCGCGGCGCTCTTGCCCACGGCCCGATCCCCCGCCCCGGGATCGGCCCTGCGAAGGCCGGGCACGAAAACGCGTTTGGACGCGCTGTTCGCGGCAGGACCGGAGGGGTGTGCGGCAGGACCGGAGGGGTGTGCGGCAGGACCGGACGCCGCCGGGCTGTTCGCGGCAGGGCCATCGCTGCCTGCGGAAATCCGTTCCCCCTGAGCTGGGCCGGAAGGGCTGGTCCCTGGCCGCGCCGGTGCCGCCGCGGCGGGCACCCGCGGCCCGGTTCCGTCCGCCCGGCCCGGCGCCGCCGCCTGCGCTGAGTCCGGGCCACCAGATCCGACGGCTTGGGCTGGCCCACTTGCGACCATCCCACCTGCGGCCGGCCGTCCCGCAACAGGCCCTCCCGGGGCCGTGCCTCCCGCAACGGGACCTCCCGAAGCCAGGCCTCCGGCGGCCGGACCTCCCGCAACAGGCTCTCCTGGGGCCGACCGTCCCGAAGCCGGGCCTCCCGCAACCGGGCTTGCCGCGCCTCGGCGAGCCGGTGCCCCGTCCTTCATCGCCGGCGCGGCTGCCGCTGGCCGGACGCCGCTCGTCGCCCGTGCCCCGCCCGCGGTGGCGCCTGGCGCGCCACCGCCGTCCTGCTGTGCCGCTCCCGCGGCCGGCCGGGAGGTGATGACCAGCCACGACAGCCGGCCATGCATCGCGGCGGCGGTCAGGCCGCACGTGACGAGCACCGCGGCCGCGGCGGCAACCGTGACGGCATGGCGCATCCCCCTGCGCAGCGATGCGAGCATTGTGCCCGTGTGTTCGTCTCGGCGGCCGCGCCGCGGCCCCGCAGCCGCGGCGATGAGGCGTCCCCGCGCCGAGATCGGGACGCCGGGCGGCTCGCCCGCGCCATGGCCGGTGTGGATGCGGCGGGCGAACGTGCCGCCGGGACACCACTGATCCGGCCGTCCGGCACGTTCATCGACATCGGCGGCAAGCGCCGCAAGGGCTGAAAGCACCACGTCGTCACCCACGGAAGCCGGGGTTCGCGGCGCGTGGCGGTTTTCTGGCGGACCGCAGTTTTCCTGCGTGTTCGGCGTAGCCCGCCTGGCCGCTAGGGCGTCGAGAATTGCCTCGGTACGGCATATCGCGCCGATATCGGCGACTTCTTCACCCGGTCCACCCGTTTCACCCGGTCGTTTCGGCTGCCGCTGATCCCGGCCGCCGGGCCGCGGCTTCCCGCCGGGCGCTACCGGACCGCGCCCCGTCGTCACGCAATCGACTCCGTGGCGGCGAGTGCTCTCAGCCGCGCAAGAGCCCGATGCTGCGCCACCCGCACCGCCCCCGCAGACATGCCGAGTACATTACCTGTCTCCTCAGCGGAAAGACCTGCCACTACGCGGAGGGTTAGTAATTCGCGCTGATGGTCGGGCAGCAGCGAGAGCAGGGCGCGGGCGCGCTGCGCCTCGGTGTGGCGGACCACGGTTTCTTCCGGTCCCGGACCCTCGTCCGGGCCATCCGGCAGGTCCTGCGTGGGTACGGCAAGCCGGACGGCAATGCGCAGCGCATCTGCCACTTTGTGGGCGGCGATCCCGAAGACGAACGAGGCGAAAGGGCGCCCCATGTCACGGTATCTCGGCAGCGCGGAGAAAATCGCGATGCACACCTCCTGCGCGACGTCGTCGGCGATGTGGTAATGCCCGGCGACCCTCCCCAGGCGCGCACGGCAGTATCGGACGATCATCGGCCGCAGGTGCTCGATGAGCGATTCGATCGCGTCCGTATGCCCTTGGACGGCAAGATCAGCTAGATCTCTTAGCTCGATTTCGTCCACTCGCGCCGGATGGCCCGGCCTTTCCCCCTGAGCCCCGTCACCGACCGGCCGGGCGATGCATCCCTCCGTCATCTCAGCATGATGCCCAGCGAGCGGCGCGGTATCGCCACTGTCGCTGGCAACGGAATGGTCACAGTGATGTTGCACGCCCCGAAACCCACGATCTGCAGTGAGCTGATTACCGAAAGTATCAAGCCTATCGGTACTTCGGCGGGCCCGAGCACGGAAATAGTGTCGTTATGGCAAGCATTTTCTTACTGCATCCGGGCGTCAATTCGCGCGCGGCCCGTCCAGGCGCGGAAACGGCCCTGCCCCCGCGCATGGCGGGGGCAGGGCCTTGGCCATCAAGGAACGCAGGCCCGGCCTGCGGTCGTTGACGTGCTCAGTGCATGTGACCGCCGGGGCCATGGCTGTGACCGTGACCCCCGGCGCCGTTCTCCTTCTCTTCCTCGGGCTTCTCGACGACGAGAGCCTCCGTGGTGAGCAGCATCCCAGCGATCGAAGCGGCGTTCTGCACCGCCGACCTGGTCACCTTGACCGGGTCGATCACGCCCTGGGCGACCAGGTCCCCGTACTCGCCGGTCGCGGCGTTGAAGCCCTCGTCAGGGCCGAGCTCCCTGATCCTGGCGACGATCACGGAACCCTCGTAGCCGGCGTTCAGCGCGATCCAGCGGGCCGGCTCGGAAAGCGCGAGCCTTACGACGTCGACACCCGTTGCCTCGTCGCCGGTTCGCCCAAGATCACCGAGTTCCACCGCGACATGCACGAGTGCGCTGCCGCCGCCGGTGATGATGCCTTCCTCGATAGCGGCGCGTGTCGCCGAGATGGCGTCTTCGAGCCGGTGCTTCTTCTCCTTGAGCTCGACCTCGGTAGCGGCACCCGCGCGGACCACGGACACGCCGCCGGACAGCTTGGCGAGCCGCTCCTGCAGCTTCTCGCGGTCCCAGTCCGAGTCGGTGTTCTCGATCTCGTTGCGGATCTGCCGGATCCGGTCGGCCACGGCGGTCTCGCCGCCCGCGCCGTCCACGATCGTGGTGGTGTCCTTGTCGACCACGATCCTGCGTGCGCGGCCGAGCGAGTCAAGGTCGATGCTGTCGAGCTTGAGGCCCAGTTCCTCGCTGACGACCTCGCCGCCGGTGAGCACCGCTATGTCGCCAAGCATCGCCTTGCGCCTGTCACCAAAGCCTGGCGCCTTCACCGCAACGACCTGCAGGAGGCCGCGGATCTTGTTCACCACCAGCGTCGACAGCGCCTCTCCGTCGACGTCTTCGGCGATCACCAGCAACGGCTTCTTGCTCTGCGCGACCTTTTCGAGCAGCGGGAGGAAGTCCGACATCGAAGAGATCTTCGCTCCGTGCACCAGGACGTACGCGTCCTCCAGGACGCTTTCCATCCGCTCCGGGTCGGTGACGAAGTAGGGGGAGACGTAGCCCTTGTCGAACTGCAGACCCTCGGTGAACTCCAGCTCCAGGCCCATCGTGGTCGCTTCTTCGACGGTGATGACGCCATCCTTGCCGACCTTCGCGAACGCTTCCGCGATCAGCTCGCCGATCTTGGGATCCTGCGCGGAAACCGTTGCGACGTGCGCGATGTCGTCTTGCTCGCCGACATCGCGCGCGCTGGCGAGCAGCCGGTCGGAGACCGCGGCGGCCGCGGCGTCGATGCCCCGCTTGAGGCTCGCGGGGTTCGCGCCCGCGGCCACCCGGCGCAGTCCCTGGTGGACCATCGCCTGGGCCAGCACCGTCGCTGTCGTGGTGCCGTCGCCTGCGATGTCGTTCGTCTTGGTGGCGACTTCCTTGGCAAGCTGGGCGCCAAGGTTCTCATAGGGGTCGGTCAGCTCTATCTCACGCGCGACGGTGACACCGTCGTTCGTGATGGTGGGCGCGCCCCACTTCTTGTCGATGACGACGTTCCGGCCGCGTGGGCCCAGCGTCACCTTGACGGTGTCCGCGAGCTTGTCCACGCCGCGCTCGAGCGCGCGCCTGGCGTCCTCGTCGAACTCCAGTATTTTTGCCATGAAAACCCCAAACTACGGTGGGTCGTGTTTCTACGGTTACCAGTGTTTCGTTGGTGACCAGCGTTCGCCCCAGGATCGGCACGACAGGGCAACTCGCCTTCTGCCGTCATACATGCGACCGCCCCGGACGCCGAAGCCGCTGTCGCCGGGCCTACCACGGGCGCCTGCGACGGCTCCGGACCGGTCCGGGGCGGGCGCCCGTGACCGGGGCGCGCTGGCACCCGGTCACGGGCGCCGCCCTCGTGCTCCGGCTTACTTGTCGATGGTGGCGAGCACGTCGCGCGCGGAGAGCACGAGGTACTCCTCGCCGCTGTACTTCACTTCGGTGCCGCCGTACTTGCTGTACAGGACGATGTCACCGACCTTGACGTCAAGCGGGACCCGCTTGGTGCCGGCCTCGTCCCAGCGCCCCGGGCCCACCGCGAGGACTTCGCCCTCCTGCGGCTTCTCCTTGGCGGTGTCCGGGATCACAAGACCCGACGCCGTGGTCTGCTCGGCCTCGAGCGGCCGGACCACAATACGATCCTCGAGCGGCTTAAGAACTACCTTGGTGGCGGTCGTCACGATCTGACCTCCCCCTCCGAAAGGGATAAGAGAGTTTGCTTAGACAAGGCGAACTCGGCGGCCTGCCGTCGCGGGTGCCAGACCGTCCCGTCGCGTTAGCACTCTACTCTTGAGAGTGCCAGTTCTGAACAGTATCCGGACCACGGTAGCTCGTCAACACGGGCACACGGCGCGCCAAGCCGGCGGCGGCCGCCTTCACCTGGGCACCCGGGCTCCCGCAGAGCCCGGCCGGCGGGTCAGCGCCCCGCCGCGACCCGGGCCGCCCACGGCGCGCCCTCGGCCACCGCCGCGGGGCCGCTGCTGCCGGGCCGCCGCTAAGCCGCCGCTGCGGGCCGCCGCTGCGGCAATCGCCCAGTGTGGCACGGCGCGCACCCGAAATGGAAACGCGCCGAGTAAGTTATGCGACCGTTATAAATGGCGTCAATGAGACCGAAATTGCGGAAATACTATTACCGCGAGGACACCGCATGGCTGTCTACGGGACGACCGGGTTACAGGGGGTGGGCAAATGCTTGAGTGCCCGAAGTGCGCTGCGGAGATGGTAACCACCGACCGCAGCGGCATCATGATCGACGAGTGCGGCGGATGCCGCGGCGTCTATCTGGACCGGGGCGAGCTCGAGCTCCTGATAGACGCGGAGAGCCAGTACCTGGCGACCCTGCCCGAGGCGCAGAGCCCCGATACCACCTATCAGGGCCGTCACAGGCACGGCGTGGTACGGCAGGTGTTCGGCGAGCCGGATACCGGCAGCCAGGCAGGCACGAGCAACGGCGGCGAGGCGGCCAGGCCCAGGTAACCAGGCCACGTGCGGACCCGGATCATCGGTCCGGTGCCGCTCACCGGCCCCGCTCGAGCAGCGGCGGGACCGGTGAGAGCGTGCCCACCGGCTGCCCGGCCACGACGGTGGTGACCGGGAGCGAGGAATCGGCGGGCAGGTCGAGCGGCGAGGCAGGAACCGCGCGCGCGGCCAGTTCCGCGCCGAGGGCCGCGACCATGGCGCCGTTGTCCGTGCACAAACCGGGCCTTGGCACCCGCAGCGCGATCCCGGCCGCCGCGCAGCGCTGCTCCGCAAGCCGGCGCAGCCGCGAATTCGCGGCCACCCCACCGCCGACGATGAGGTGCCCGGCGCCGCTCGCGCGGCAGGCATCCACTGCCTTCTTGGTCAGCACGTCCGCGACAGCCTCCTGGAACGACGCTGCCACGTCGGCGGCCGGCACGCTGAGCCCGGCCGCGCCGCGGGCCTCGACCCAGCGGGCCACGGCCGTCTTCAGCCCGGCGAAGGAGAAGTCGCTGGTGCCGTCGTGGTACTTGCCCCGCGGGAAGGCGATCGCCTTCGGATCCCCGTCGCGCGCGGCCGCGTCGATCGGCGGGCCGCCCGGGAAGGGCAGCCCGAGCAGGCGTGCCACCTTGTCATATGCCTCACCCGCCGCATCGTCGATTGTGGCGCCGAGCGGCACGATGTCACCGGCGATGTCGGGCACGAAAAGCAGGGACGAGTGCCCGCCGGATACGAGCAGGGCGACACATGGCCGCGGCAGCGGGCCGTGTTCCAGCTGGTCCACGGCGATGTGCGCGGCGAGGTGGTTGACCCCGTACAGCGGCTTGCCGAGGGCGAGCGCATACGCCTTGGCCGCGGCCACACCGACCAGCAGCGCGCCCGCGAGCCCCGGCCCCGCGGTGACGGCGAGCGCGTCGACGTCGCCAAGCCGCACGCCCGCGATCGCCAGAGCGCGGTCCACGGCAGGCACCATCGCCTCCAGATGCGCGCGGCTCGCCACCTCCGGGACCACGCCGCCGAACCGGGCATGCTCGCCGACGCTGGAAGCCACCGCGTCGGCGAGCAGGGTGTCACCGCGCACGATGCCGACGCCGGTCTCGTCGCAGGACGTCTCGATGCCGAGCACGAGCGGCCCGGTCACCGGCTGCCCGCCGCATCTGGCTGAACGCGGGCGGGCAGTCGCAGGCGCATCACGACGGCATCGGCGCCGGACGGCTGGTAGTAACCGCGGCGCACGCCCACCTCGGTGAATCCGGTGCGCAGGTACAGCAGGCGGGCGCGGTCATTGTCCGCACGCACCTCCAGGAAGACCTCGCGGCAGCTGCGGGCCGCCGCGGTCGCGATGAGATGGCCGAGCATCGCTGTCCCGATGCCCAGGCCCTGGTGATCGGCCCGCACCGCGATCGTCTGCACGTCACTCTGATCCCCGGGGATGGCGTAAAGGCCCGCGTAGCCGGCCACGACCCCGTCAGCCTCGGCCACGATGTAGTAGCGCGTCGCGGGCTGCGCGAGTTCGCTGGCGAACATCTCGTCGGTCCACGCGTCTTCGGGGAAGACGTTCCGCTCGATGGCGAGTACCTGCCGAAGATCGCTGTCGCGCAGCGGGCGGATCAGAAAGGTCATCGCGGCGTCACAATCTTGCGTGGGCCGGGGACTGCCGCGTCAGGCAACCGCAGGTAAAGGGGCTGCGGGGGCGGAAGCGGCGGGCCCTCGGCGAGCCGCCCGACCGCGAAGGCGGCGAGCGCGGCGCCCGTTGGGTAGTGCGGTTCAAGCAGTCCGCTGAACGACTCCGGATACATCCAGGCGCCCTGGCCGGCGGCCTGCCTCCGCTGCGGAAGTTCGGCCGGGCGGCTGACCGCGGGGCCGGACAGCCTGACGCCGGCCGGGGAGTATTCAGCCCAGTAGACCTCCTTGCGCTTGGCATCGGTGGCCACGACGAAGGGGTCGCGCGGCGGCGGGCAGCCGGCGCCGCTCACGGCGGCGTAAGCGATCGCGTCCAGGGTGCACACGCCATGGACCCGAACGCCGAGCGCGGCGCCGAGCGCCCGCGCGGTCACCACCCCGACCCGCAGTCCCGTGTACGGGCCCGGGCCGGTGCCCACCGCGACCGCGGTCACGTCGCCTGGTCCCGCGCCAGCCTCCGCGAGCACACCCGCGATCGATGGCGCGAGCAGTTCGCCGTGACGCCTGGCGCCGAGGGCCGACATCTCGGCAAGCACCCGGTCGCCGTCGTGCACCGCGGCCGTGACCGCGTCGGTAGCGGTGTCGAAGGCAAGCAACAGCACGGATGAACAGCCTAGTAAGGGCAGTGCGATGGCCGGCACCGTCACCGGGCCGGTGGCATCCGGGCAGCCGTCATCGCAGCGCGGTCAGCCGAGCTTGGCCAGCGCACTTTGCGCGGCGGCCCGGGTACCGGCAGCGAGCGTGCCGACCGGGTCGGGGCCGAACTTGCCACCGGTGCGCGCTTCGAAGATGACGGTGACGAGGACGTTGCGGTAACGGGCGACCAGCGTGACCATGTCGAGAAGCGCGCCACGCGCGAAGTGCTGATCGGCGGAGAAGGCTTCCTGGCCCAGTCCGGGCACCGCTGTGACGGTCGCCTTGGGGTCCTGCGATTTCTTCGGCGGGAACTGCTTGGCCGTCTTCGCCGCGGCAAACGCGTCCTGCGCCGCCCGGGTTGCGCTGCCGTTGCCGCTGGCGAGCCCGCTCGGCTCGTACGCCTCCACGGAAAGCGCCATGAACCGGTATGTCCCGGGCCGGTCGACGGTCCATGAGCACTGGCTGGTGGCCTTGCCCTCCAGGGGCTGCGCCGCGGCGGGCTTCGATCTGCCCGGCACGTACTGGTCGAGCACGGCGGCGGGGACCACGGTGCAGGCGGCGGGCACGCCCTGGACCTCCCCGGGCAGGAAGGTGGTGACCAGCGCACCGGGCTGCTGCGCCGCGCTGTTGCCGCCGCCCCCGCGTACCACCGCCACCACGACGACCAGCGCGCCCACGACAGCCAAGCCGATGGCGGGCCAGAACCACGGTGACCGGCCACGCCCGCGGGCCCCTCCCGCCCGGCGTGGCGGCAGGTCAGGGTATTCCCCGTCGGGCAGATCGCGCTCGTTCGGGTGAGCCGGCCTCGGGGTAGGGGGCCGCTGATAGGTCACGCGCGCCTCCGGAGAAGGGGATCGACCGTGCGCGACGGTGCGGGAGCGGACGGCCGGGCAGGGACCTGTGCAGGACTATCAGGAACCTGTGCAGGACTATAGAGCCTCAACGCGCACGGTTTCGACCGGCACGCACAGATCGGGGCCAAAGGATCGGCGCGGGCCGTGGCTCCGGCCGCGCCCTGGCCGGTGTGCCGCGGCGGCGAAAGCCCGAGCGCAAGGCTGAGCGCGAACTCACGCGGGCCGTCACGCCCACGCGGGCCCGGGTCAGCGGTCTTCCCAGCGCTGACCGGTGCAGGTCACCCGAACGGTGCGGGTCTCGTCATCGATCGCGGCGCCGGCCGGCCGGCCGATCCTGATCTCGAGCCGGTCCTCGGCGAGCCGCTCCACCAGGCCGCCGCCCCACTCGATCACGGTCACCGCCCGATCAAGATCGGTGTCCAGGTCGAGATCGTCGACTTCGGCCGCGTTCCCGAGCCGGTACGCGTCCACGTGCACGAGGGCCGGGCCGTCGGCAAGGGACGGGTGCACACGGGCGATGACGAACGTGGGCGAGGTGACGCCGCCCCGGACGCCGAGCCCGTCGCCGATGCCCTGGGCCAGGGTGGTCTTCCCGGCCCCCAGCGCCCCGGTGAGCACGACGAGGTCCCCGGCGCGCAGCCGGCTGGCGAGCCCGCGGCCGAGCGCGCGCATCTCTGCGGCGGTCCGCACGATGGTCTCGTTGATCATTGCCACTTCGTGGTCGCAGTCAGTTCGGTGCTTGGGTCCGGGCGGCCGTCGCCACCTGGCAGGTGGCGGCGCCATCCACCAGCGCCAAAGCTACCGCGCCCAGGTGGCGGGCCCGGACGGGGCGGCGGGCCAGGCCGGGCAGGTCATGCTGAGCGGGCCCGCCTGCCCATGGTGGCGCCGGCCCGGTCGATCAGCTCCCGCAGCCTGGCGGTGACGAACTCCGGCCGCTCGAGCATGATCACATGCCCCGCCCCCTCGTCCACGGCAAGCTCGGCACCTGGTATCCGCGCCGCCATCTTCGCCGCCAGCGACTCCGGCGTGAGCCGGTCCTTGCCGCCGGCGATGACCAGCGTGGGCACCTTGCCGACGGCGGGCAGGCAGGCCATCCTGTCATGCTCGATCAGTGCCTCGAAGAACCGTGCCACCACCTCGACGGGCGTGGCCCTGATCATCTGCTCGACGAAGTCGGTGATCGTCGGACTGGTGGCGGGGTCGCCGAAGGCGATGAACCTCGTGCCGAGAAACGCAAGGTCGCCGCCGGCCTGGCGGGCCCGCTCCACGAACGCCAGCCGCCGTCCTTTCGCCGCGCCCCTGATGACGCCGGGCGCCGCGTGGCGCAGCACGGTGCGCAGCGGCGGCGGAAGCCGGAGCGTCACCTCTGCCAGCCCGTCCGCGCACGTCGAAATCATCGCCACCCCCGTGACCTTGCTGCCGAAAAGCTCCGGATGCTGCTCCGCCAAGGCCATGATCGTCATACCGCCCATGGAATGGCCGACGAGCACGACCGGCGCGCCGCCCGGCGCGGCCGCCCGGATCACCGCGTACAGATCGCGGCCGAGCTGGTCGATGTTCTCGTTTTGCGGATCCGACCGCCCGGACCTGCCATGGCTGCGCTGATCCCAGAACACGAGCCGGTACGGATTGCCCGCCGCGCCGAGGTCGCGGCGCTGGTAGTGCCAGCAGTCCTGGTTGAGGGTGTACCCGTGGCTGAAGATGACCGTGACCTGCGGCTTCTTGTGGCGGCCGTCGATCTCGGTGTGCAGCACCAGCCCGTCGTCCGCGACGACGGAAAGCTCACGGCCGCGCAACTGGCCCAGCGGCTCGGCCGCGGCCGGGTCCGGGCGCAGCCGGATCCTGCCGATGGCGATCTTCTCCGCGACCACCGCCGCGCCGAGCGCGGCCGCGGTCGCGCCGGCCGCGAGGCTGGTGACCCCCGTGAACCGCCGCCACCGCACCATCGGCTCACCCTCTCTACGTGTTATACGGGTGCCAACATGTTACTCAACAGTAAACGCGCGCGACACGGTTTCCGATGCCCGTGACGATCTCGTAGGAGACCGTGCCAAGGGCGTCAGCCCATTCCTGCGCGGTCGGTTCGCCCGCATCACCCGGGCCGAACAGGATGACCTCGTCTCCGGCCAGCGCGGGTTCGTCGCCGAAGTCGACGACGAGCTGGTCCATGCACACGGTGCCCGCGATCGCCCAGCGCCGCCCGCGGGCCTGCACGAGAGCCCGGCCCGCCGCGCCGCGTGGCACCCCGTCCGCGTAGCCCACCGGCAGCAGGCCGAGCACCGCCTCGGCCGCCGTCACGTAACGGTGCCCGTAGGAGACTCCTGTGCCCGGCGGAACCCGCTTGACCTGCGCCAGCTTGGTACGCAGCGTCATCGCGGGCCGGAACTCGCGCGGCGCGCCACCGGGCAAGGTCGACAGCCCGTAGACGGCGCCCCCCGGCCTGACCAGGTCGAACCTTGCCGCTGGCAGTGTCAGCGCGGCAGCCGTATTGGCTATGTGGCGTATCACGGGCCGAGCCCCGGCGTCCTCCGCGCGCTGTAGCGCCCACGCGAACGCTTCGAGCTGGCGTTCGATCGACGGGTCACCGGGCAGGTCCGCGGCGGCGAAGTGGGACCACAGCCCGGTGATCTCCAGCTGGCCAGCGGCCTGCGCGGCCAGCGCGGCGCCCACCACCGCGGGCCACTGCGCGGCGGGCGCGCCGCCGCGGGACAGGCCGGTGTCGCACTTGAGCTGCAGCCGTGCGGGCCGGCCAGCACGGACAGCCGCCCGGGCGATCTCGGTTACCCCGCCGACGCTGCCCGCGGACACGTCGATGCCGGCCCTGACGGCCTCTTCGTAGGGCTCGCCGGGGATGGCCATCATGCACAGCACCGGGGCGGTGACTCCCGCTTCCCGCAGGCGCAGCGCCTCGGCGGCCTGGGCCACACCGAGCCAGTCCGCGCCCGCCGCGAGCGCCGCGAGCGCGCACGGCACCATCCCGTGCCCGTAGGCGTCGGCCTTGACCACTGCCATCAACTGCGCGCCCGCGGCCCTTTCGCGGAGCAGGGCCACGTTGTGCCTGACCGCGGCCAGGTCGACGACGGCCCGGGCCGGAGTTTCCATGGCGACATAGTCTGCCAGGGCGCCCGCTGCGCCGGGCCGCCGTCCGCCCGGGCGCCGCTGCCAGGTGGCGCTCGCCGGGCCCGCGGCCCGGCGGGTCAGCCAGCGAGCCTGGTGAGCAGCGCGCCGCCGTCGGGCACGCCGAGGCCGGTGCACGCGTCCCAGCCGGGGCCGGCCGCGTAGGCGCCGTTGTCGCCGCTGGTGATGTCGCGGAAACCGGCGGGGGTGACGCCGGGACAGACGCCCGCGTAGATCAGCGGCTGCAGCAGGCCTAACGGCTTGCCCGTCCCCTGCGCGAGCCTGCACACCAGGGCCGCCCACAGTGGCGCTACGGCGCTCGTGCCGCCCACGACGATCTGCTGGCCATCGACGAGCACCTGGTATCCGGTCGCCGGATCAGCATCGCCGGCGACGTCCGGGACGCCGCGGCCCGCGCCACCGTTGCCCGCGCGGCCCGGCACGCCCGCGCTGGCCTGCCAGGCCGGCTGGCCGAAGACGTCGCTGACGCCGCCGCCGGTCGAGCCGCGCCCGGCACCGTCGTTCCATACCGTTTCCGAGCTCACGGCCCCGGTGGCCGGGTTCGCGCGCAGGCTTGTGCCGCCGCAAGCCAGGGCGTGCGGGCTGGAGGCGGGAAAGTCGGCGTGGCTGAGCCCGTCCTGTTGCCCGTCGGTGCTGCCGTTGTCTCCGGCCGCGACGCAGACGGTCACCCCGAGCGCTGCGGCGTCGGCGAAAGCCTGGTCAAGAGCCGTGCGCGCCTGGGCCGTCCAGGAGTCCTCGGACTGACCCCAGCTGATGCTCACCGCGGTAGGTGTCTGGCTGGCGTGCACGGCGGCGGACACCGCGTCCACGAATCCCTGGTCGGTGTTCGGCGCGAAGTACACGAACTGGGTGGCGCCGGGAGCGAGCGCGCCCGCCACCTCGATGTCGAGCAGTACCTCGCCGTCCGCGCCGTTCGGATCCCGCCCGGGGACGTTGCCGGCCCCGTCCACGCCGACCGCCGTCACGGTTGGCGGGGTGATCCCGAGCCCGGCGAAGTAGGTGTCGAGCTCGGTCGCGGAGAAGCCGCCGCCGAGCTCGATGATCGCCAGCGCCTGCCCGCTGCCGTCGGTGCCCGCGGGGAACTGGTAGGAGCTACCGACCTGAACGGGGGTGTAGGACCGCTGCCGAGCCGCTTCGCCGGTGAGCTGGGCGATCCTGAACTGCGGCCGTGCCTGTGGCCTGTCGTCGAGGCCCAGCACCGCGGTGACGACGCCGCCGAGTTGTGCGGGCACCCGCAGGCCGCCCACCCGGTAGCGGTGCACGGCGACCCCTGCGGCCGGGTGCGGGCTGCTCACCCGGCTCAGCGACGCGCCGAACGCCTCGGCCATGCCGGCCGCGGTCCCGGCCACCCGCACCCGGCGCGAGCCGGCGTCCGCGCCCGTTACCTGTAAGCCGTAGGCGGCGAGCACGTCGCGGATCTGTGCGATGTCGGCCGGGTCGGCGCCGTGCCGCTCGCCGAGCTGCTCACGGGTGAGCGTGCCGGTTCCCTCGACATACTCACTGGGCAGCTCGGTGCGCCGGCGGGTGACCACGGTCACCTCGATCCGTTCGGAACCGTCGAGCGGCTCCGCGGCCCGCACATCGGCCAGTGGACGGCGCGCGCTGCCCGGCAACGGCACGAACGCGTTCATCGCGGTGTCTGACATGATTGGCCCTCCCACCATCATCGGCTCTCGCCAGTTGATCCCTAACGGCTGCGCATCCGTCACATGCGGGCGAGCTGCCACATCCCCGGCGGGTTTCACCCCCCGGGCCAGCACGGGCTTTTGAAACGGCTGCGCGCGGTGTCACATGCACGCAAGCCGCCAGATCCCGCGGGTCCGGGGATTGCCCGGGGGTCACAGGCCCGGTGGCTGCGCGCCGGCGGCCGTTGGGTTCACCCCGGCCGCGGCCTCGAACAGATCTCAATACGCCCTTTGCAGGCGAAGCCTCGCACATGGAGCACCGGGGCGTCTTGCGCTAGATCACTTTCGTGCTCGCCGCCGGCCCGCCGCCTGCGGACCGTGGCTCCTTCGGGCTCTCCCTTCACCGTCGAACACACCAAACGACCACCAGACGAGCATGGCTGGTGATGACGGCTAATCGAGACATATCTTAACTTTTGCCGTGCGATTCCGCCCGTGACCGGCGATCGGGCCGCCGCAGCGCCGCACTCGCGCCGGCCCGTCGGCGCCCGGGGTCCCGAGATGCGCTTATACGTCCCTGAGCGCCACGCTGACGGCCTCACGGAGCCCATCGAGGTCGAACTGCCCGGGCGTCCGTGGATATCCCTCGTCTGGCGGCACATAGCCGTCGAGCGCCCAGCAGGTGGAGTCGAGCGCGGCGGCCAGCGGCCCGGCGGCACGTTCGCCAGCCCACATTTCCCGCTGCCTGGCGGAACGGAACATCCGCTCGAAATCGGCGGCGCTCAGCCCGCCCTCCACGAACTGCCGCATGGCCGAGAGCTGGCCGCCGATCCCGCTGCCGCGCGGCACGTCTTCCGCCCTCGACCAGGCCAGCCAGAAGGGGCGCCACGGACGCCCGGAAAGGGCGCAGCCGTAGTACCTGGCCGCGTGCAGCGGCTGCATCGATGACTTGGCACAGGCCAAGGCGAACTCGGCGAATCCCGTGCGCGCCCGCCGCACGTCGGCGCCGGCGGCCGCCTCGACGAATTGGCGCGAGCCCGCCGCGACGGCGAATCCCGCCGGGGTCGTGAGCAACGCGGCCGATAGGTCTGGGAGCACGACCAGCGCGTCCGGCGTGCCGAGCGCCTGCAAAGCGGCATGGATCCGGGCGCCATCCGCGGGGATCGTCGCGGCCACCTCGGCCGAACGCGCGGCGGCGACCGGGCAGGCGAAGACGAGACGCTCGCCAGCGGCCCGCACCGCCGCGGCGAGCCGTCCGGCGACCGCAGGCGCGATCGGCGTAGCGGCGGCGAAGGGAACCGCGTCCATGATCGCACCGGACCCCGCGCCTTCTGTGCTTTCTGTGTCTCCTGCCCCCCGTCCATGGCCCGTGGCGACACGGGTGGTACGTGGCCACTTGGGGCGTTGGCCCCGGCCTGCGGGTTCCGTGGGATCGTCCGGACCGGCCGACGTGGGCGCGGTGCCGGACGGAGCCCGGTCCGTGGAACCGGTACCGGGCGGACCGGTACCGGGCGAACCGTGGCCGGGCGGACCGGTACCGGGCGAACCGTGGCCGGGCGAACCGTGGCCGGGCGGACCGGTGCCCGGCGAACCGTGGCCGGGCGGACCGGTGCCCGGCGGACCGGTGCCCGGCGGACCGGTACCGGGCGGACCGGTACCGGGCGGACCGGTGCCCGGCGAACCGGTGCCCGGCGAACCGGTGCCCGGAGGGCCAGTCCGTGGGCTGGCGCTGAGCAGCCAGCCCGGGTGGAAAAGGTGCGGGGCCGTGAGGAGCCGCGCCGTGATCGTGCCGGCCCGTGGCGGGTTCACCATCTCCGCTCCAGACCGGCCCCGTCCATCACGCGCGTCACAGGCGCAACTCCATCACCAACTGGAAGAGCTGTTTCTCCGTAAGCAACGCGCAGCCGGTGAACTCGCCGGCCGGGGTGAAGAAGACCGCCGCACCGGTCGCCCGGTCCACGACCGCCTTCGCCGGGTGATTGCGGAAGGTCACGTCGTCGAACCGCAGCGAGTCGGCGGCCTCTGCGATCTGCCGAAGCGCGCTCGTGAGCTCGGCGGCAAGCTCTGCCAGGCCGGCCGTCTGGCCGCTCACCGTCTTCGGCCCGACGCCGAACTCGGGCGCGTGCCCCAGCCAGCGGCGCACCCGGTCCTGCGGAAACAGCCAGCCGCTCCGGCCGAGCTCGTCGGCCCGGGACTTTCTGCGCGCCACGGCGGGGGCCGCCGGGACCGCGGCGCTCTGCGGCGACGCCGGCAGGACACCGGCCGACGAGAGCGCCTGCTGCGCAGGTGGGAGGCGCTGGTAGGGCCGCGCGACCGGTCTGCCACGCAGCAGCGCAGCGGTCTTCGGGGGCAGCAGCACGGCGAACAGGCGCGCCGTCGCGAGCACGAACTGGCCGGGTGCGGGCACGGCCGCATGTGCCACGATCGCGCGCATAACCCAGCCGCCACTGCCGCGCGGCCCGGTGCCGGGGCGGCCCGGCAGTGGCGGCTGGGCAGCCCAGCCGGAGACGAGCAGCACGAGCACGCTCAGCCCGGCGACCATGACCAGCATCTGCCCACCGGGGACGAACTGGCTGAACCAGGAATGCAACGCGCCGAACCCGCTCGCCAGGTCGCCACCGTGCGGCTGCGGGGCACTGGGAAACTGAGGCGCACCGCGAAACCGAGGGGCACTGGGAAACTGAGGGGTGGCGTGCACCTGCCGGGCGCCGCGAAGGCCGCTGCCGCGCCCGTGCGCGGCGGCCAGCCTGGCCCGATGGGCGCCGTCCCGCACGGAAGGCGGCAGCACTGCCGCGAACGCCGTCGCGCCACCCAGGGCAAGGGTTGTGGTCAGCCCGCG
>WNGJ01007014.1_pt1 | contig 20632 bp, 23 predicted proteins | sample 5400611 | NCBI WGS metagenome assembly WNGJ01 (sample SAMN13153375, study PRJNA577476) | soil metagenome | isolation source: 40 cm soil or saprolite under Garry oak tree replicate 1 | place: USA:California | collected 2016-06-15
TCAAACAGCACGGCCCGAAGGGGCTTACACGTCAGCATGAAACAATCGTAGCAGACGCACTGCCAGGATGGCGGTGGGCCTCAAATCCGCGGCGTGCGCGAAAGCTGGTACCACTCTTTTAGCCCCCATAGTCCGCCCCCCCGCGCCGGATTTTCCGGGAGCCCCTATTGTGCGCTCTGCCCAGAACCGTGGTGACGCTTCTTATCCCGACAGCTTCGGCAAAGTACCTCAGGATCGTTGGAAAACCAGCGCGCACGACGGAAGTCATGACACAAAGACTCTAGAAGGCGCGCCGTTACATACACCCTGCCCCAACAAGCCTTTCGACTCGACTAAGTGAGAACAGAATGGGAGACTAGTCCGCGATGGCAACGAATCAGATTGCCGATGCCGTGCTCGACGTGAGTCCGCCGCGCCACGCGGTTTCCGAGCTGACCGGCAGGCTGTCCGGGATTCTCGAGGCGATCACGGCGTTTTTTCTTTTCCTCTTCGTCCTGGCGCAACCTCTCTCCATTGCGGCATCCCATATTGCCTACGCGGGCGCCGCTTTCGCTTGGGTTCTACGCCTTGCCTTTGTGCGCCGTGGAATCCTGAAAAGCTCGCCGCTGGACATTCCGATCCTGATCTATTTATCGCTCGCTACCGTGTCGACGCTACTCTCCCCCATGCCGGCATCGAGCTGGGAAGGGATGCGCAAGGTCGCGCTCATTTTTCTCGTTCTGCTCGTGGCACATAACGTTGCGAATGCCCGGCGCGCCAAGCAACTGCTGGCGGTTCTTTTTCTTTCCTCACTGGTGGGAGTCGCTTGGGCAGGCTGGAACTACATAGATGGTGTCGGTTTACGTGTAGATCATGCGCTTCCCGGCACGAGCTTTTATCGCGCGGGAATTCGAGACGGCGACGTCATTCTCCGGGTCGACGGCCATAACATCGAGAGGCCGCAAGAGTTCTTAGGTCGCTTGAATTCCGAGCCCACGGGCAAACCCATGCAGCTTCGGGTCGTCCACGGTGGTGGTATCGAAATTATGAAAGATGCCGTTCCCATCGCGATTCCTTCTGACAACGGTTCGCGCGCCAGGAGTTTGAACGATCTCGGAATGCAAATAGAAACGGATCGGCCTGCGCGCGCCCGGGCTTTCTACAGTCATTTCGTAACCTACGCCGCCGTGCTGCAGCTTCTTGGCTGCCTGGTTTTCGGATTGTGGCTGAGTCATCGGAGATATTCACGGCTTTCGACCGCGGTTTTCGCGGGACTCTTGCTGGCCTTTGGTCTGGCGCTGGCGATGACGCTCACGCGTGCTGCCTGGCTGGCGTTCGCGTTTGGATGCGTGGTCGAGCTTTGCTTCTTTCTCAGGCATTGGGCGAGAACGCTCATCATCCCTACGATTCTCATTGTGGCGGTTGCCGGAACAAGCCTAGTTATGCACCGATGGCGGCATATGGGCGTGATCGATCTGAGCGATCCGGGCACGGACTACCGCGTTCTCATGTGGCGTGACGCGATCAAACTGATCGAAGCGCATCCCTGGTTTGGTGTGGGTATGAACGTTGTGCGGGACGAGCCTTCAAAATTTGACCTGCAGGCGGTTCGGAAGTACGGCGTTCTACTGCATTTCCATTCGACGCCAATTCAGATCGGCGTTGAATCGGGATTGCTGGTGCTGGCGTCTTGGATCGCCTTGATGGCCGCCTATTGTTTTATGCTGGTGCGCCTGGTGACGCAAAGCCGGAAATCCGCTGATCCGTTCCCTTACGGCCTTTCCTTGGGAATCCTCGGCGCTACAAGCGGATTCCTGGTGACTTCAATCGTGCACTACGACTTTGGGGATTCCGTGGTGGTGTTTCTCTTCTGGTTTTTGGCCGGCTTGGCGCTGGCTCTCTATTATCAACTAAAGGGGCGCCAGCGAAAGGGAAGCGCTCCTTCAGCTCGCGCCGCGGCCTAGCGCAACATGCGGAATGGTCTTCACAAAGATCTTCAAATCCAGCCACAATGACCAATTGTCAATATAGGCCAGATCAAATTGCACGAGACGCTCGAAGCTCAGCCGGTTTCGGCCCTCGAGTGTCCACAAACAGGTCAGGCCCGGACGCATGCGCAAGCGCCGCCTCTGCCACGGTGCGTACCTCTCCACTTCCTGAGGCAAAGGCGGACGGGGGCCCACGAAGGACATCTCTCCGATCAGCACGTTCCAAAGCTGCGGCAGTTCATCCAGGCTAAATTTTCGCAGCCAACGGCCCAGTGGCGTGCACCTGGGATCATTTTTCATTTTGAATGCGGGGCCCACAATTTCGTTGAGGGCTTCCAGCTCCGAGCGAAGCTCATCGGCATTGGCTACCATGGAGCGGAATTTATACAGGGTAAAACGACGGCCATTCAGGCCGGAGCGAGTCTGGCGATACAGAATGGGCCCCGGAGAAGTCAAGCGCACGAGAGTTGCCAGAATCAGCATGAGAGGGGTAAGCAGGATGAGTGCTAACGCGCTGACAATGAGGTCGGCCGCGCGCTTGGCAAACAACGCAAATTCGTTGTTAGGTGTTGAACCTAAGGTCAGCAGGGGAACGTGACGCAGGTTTTCGAGGTGCACCCGGGGGAACGTTCGTGGGAAAAAACCCAGGTCCACCCGCGTGCGGATACCCTCCTTATGACAACGATCAATGAGAGCCTCCAAGCTTTCCAGTTCGTCGTTATTGACCGCGAAAAGGACTTCGTCGACAACGTGATTCTGAAGGATGCCGTAGGCATCGGCTAAAGCAAAGATCGGATACTGAGATTTCAGACCGCCGATTCTGGATTCCAATTCCATTCCGGGGTTCACGAATCCGATCAAACGCAAGCCCTGCGGCTCACTCTGTTCAATCAACGAGGCAAGTTCGCGCGCATTCTGGCCGAGCCCCACAATCAGGCAGTAGTGAAATCTTTGGAACTTCTCTCGCAGCCGCCTGCTGCCTCCAAGCAAAGCCATTCTACCGGCCACCACGAGAGCAAAATCAACCGCCGCGATCGTGAGGATAAAGGCCCTGCTGATGTAGTCGGCCCGGAAAAAGTACAATGCCGCGTTTAAGACCACTACTCCCAGGATAATCAGTTTGGCTGCGTCGCCTACCAGTTGTTGGCGGCTGCGAAGTTCAATGTCACGATAAGTGCGGAGGAAGTGGCCGATCAGGAACCAGATCACCAAAACGGCGGCAAAAAGCGTCCAGTACATCGAAAAGGGATAAATACGCGGGTGCACGACATCCGAGCCAAGCATGCGGGTGAGCACCCGCATTCGGACCCAATAGGCAACCGGAAACGACAGCGCCGTTAGAGCCAGGTCCAGAAGACTCGAAATGAAGCCCAACAGCGCGGAACGACGCTCAAACATCTGTTCTCCCACTACAGCAGGTTCAACGGATTACCCGGCGAGAATTGGTGTCTTATGCCTCTTTCAGACCGAACAGACACAGACGAGGTTCCGTGCAGGACAGCCAACTTTGCAGCAACGTCGTGCCAGTTCGAGGAGGCACAGTGCTGGTTATATTGTACCGAATTGGCGTTGTGGCGATCGTGCTTCACAGGGATTTGAGCATTCGCCAAAGCAGCTAGAACACTCTTTCTTGCCGGCGCAAAGTTCCGAACGTCCCGATATTCGCGATGAGCAAAGCCGCGCGAAATTGGTTGTCGTTTCGAAGGGGCCCTAGAGCAAGACGGCGATATTCAAAGCTAATACCACAACAACTGCCATTGTAGCTCGCCTGCACCACCTCGTATTGCAGCGTATGCTGGATCGTATCATATGCGAGTGAGGTCGCCGTATTCCACCCTTTGCGATTCATCTGGCCCCAGCCACCTGTCACACGAATCTGATTCTGCCGTGGTTGCAGTATGGGATCGGTGTGCAATCGGAACTGCGCGAGGCTGAGGAAGGACTGGCGATACGGGTGCACCGTGCCAATAAGACCGTATGCGGACAATCTGTTCGGAAGCGGATCGTAGTCTGTCTCCAATTGAATGTCGTATCGTGCGCTATAGTTCATTTTCACGTCACTTACGATCGGGGACCAATGCCGAGGCTTATCAGCGAAGGCAAAAGGCGTGATGGAATCGAGTGCGGCAAAGACGTTGCGCTGGCCCGGAACCAATGCTCCACCAAAGGTTGGATCAAAGTAATATTTTGCCGCGACACGCCAGGCAAGAAACTCTTCCGCCTGACCATCGCCCGTTTTGCGGAAGAATCGCTGGGTGAGGGCGGATTCGACTTCGCTCGTATCAGTAATCGTGTCGTCCTCATCGAAGCGAATGATCCGGCTGGAGTCCTGAATGCCCGTCACATAGTTATAGGCGATCAGAGGCTCCATCACGTGTTTCCATTTAGTCTTGCCTCGATTCCATATCCTTTCAAATGCTGGCGGACGCAATTGGACACTGAACTCACCGTCAGTGCGGACGAGGCCTTGCGCAGCCGGCATGCCATTGACGAGTTGCTCGTTGTAATCTGTAAACCTGAATCCTGCTGTGGTGGTAATTCCAAACCAAGATCCCCAGCGCACCGGAAGCGTCATATGCGGGGCAAGTTCTGAGCGCTCCACATATTGCGCTGTATCAATGAGCGTATCCGAACGGCGCACAGCGCCACTGACGCTATCGAACCCAAAATACACTGGCCATCTATCCCAGAAGGCTCGCTCCGCAGAGCTGAAACGAATCTCAGGTGCGCTACGGAGCACAATGCTGGTTTCTGGCTGCGCGTTCAGAAAGTCCTTATAATTGAGAGCCGCAATATTCAGGCTGAATCCACGAAAGTTATTTGTTGCAAAGGCGTCGCTATGCTCCTCAGAAATAATCGCCTCGTTGAAAGTTGTAGCGAAGGCCAGGCGGAAAGTGAGTGAACTTAGGTAATTGACGTCCGCCACTCCGCGCCAACCATGCGTCAGGTCAGTCGTGAAAAGAAGACGTGCTTCGCTGCCGCCTTCCGGAATCAAAGTCCCGTTTGGCCCGGGCAATCCGCGATCCTCCACCCCATAATAGTGGATGCCCAAATTTAGGTTACTCTCCGGCAAGGCACGGAGGTCGAGGCTTTGGCCCCACCCTCGCTTGCTCAGGCGTTGAGCGCCGAGCTCCGCGTCCATCCAGTCCGTCGGCGCCCAATAATACGAATCGCCGATTACGAAGCCATTCACGGAATTATTAGCAACCTCGGGCAGCAGAAAGCCCGATTGGCGCACCTTTTGGCTCGCGGGAATGCTGGCATAGGGCAGGTAGATGAGGGGCACCTTCAGCAATCGAAAATTCGCCCGAACTAAGACGACCTTCTGATCAACTTTGAGAGTGGAGCGGACAGAATAGAACTTCCACACAGGCCGGTTAGGCATGCAAATCGTCAGCCAAGTTTTCTTGAACACGTACGTTTGCTCGCTGATCCGGTCCACTTCCTCCGCTTCGAAGGAAATCGGATTTGTGGAGAACAGCACATTGGGGTTCGGGCGCCGAGCGACGTTGATTGTTCCCTGCACGTGAAGGAAAACGCCCTCATCGCTGCGAACGTTATAATGGCCTTCGGGCGCCTCGATATGTTGCGTCTTGTAGTCGAAGAGGACATGACCGCGCGCAACGACGTCAAATGTTTTCGAGTCGTACTCGATGTGATCCGCCCTCAGTCGCATGTCCAAATAGCGCACGTCTACATCACCGTCGGCGATGTAGCGGTCGCCCTGTTTCTTTTGTTGAGTCGCTTCCAGGCGCACTATGCCCCGTCCCACGGGCACTTGGACCTGAGCCCGAGCTGCTGCTGCAAAGAAGAGTTGAAGCAGCAGGACTGCCAGACAGCTCAGGTGGCACACGTGCCACGGTTTGGCGTTTTGAGGAATGTCGGTAAGAGCACCGCCATCAACCCTAAAACGATGCAAATTCGTGAATGTCTGAGGCGGATTGTCGCCGAGGAGAAAGATCACGTGCTTCGTCTCTAATTACACGAGCCGCAATTTATCGCATTAGCTGCGACTCTCATACTAATTTCTCTCGTCGCGATTCAACGATTGAGAAGCCAAACAGGCGTCGCGAGTTGGCTCGATTTCATTTAATGGAGTCCCTCTAACCACTCCCGAAGGCACTGCTGACCAAGGGGTGCAGACTCGGGAGCAAAACGAGCTGTATCGGAACGTAGCTTAGTGACTGAAAGACCCGGCACGCTGCTGATCTCCACGGCATGCCCAATCAACCAGCTCTCGAAGTTCTTTGCCGACGCTTCCGGGTGGAACTGAAACGCAAGTGCGGACTTTCCGTAACTGAATGCCTGGTTTTGACAAATCGCCGTAGAAGCGAGGAGTTCCGCTCCTTGGGGAAGATCAAAAGTGTCACCATGCCAATGTAGGACCGTCACGCTCTCCAGGCACTTCACCGGGCTCTGTTTCCCTCCCGAGGTAAGCGTAACCGGCGCCCATCCGATCTCTTTCGCCGTCCCGGGATAAACTCGAGCGCCCAAGGCACGCGCAAAGAGTTGCGCCCCAAGACAAATGCCGAGCGCCGGCCGGGCAAAATTCAAGCGCTTCTGAATCATGGCGATCTCATCTAGCAGAAACGGATATTTTTCTTCCTCATATGCTCCAATGGGACCTCCGAGAACCACGAGGAGGTCACAATCCGCCAACTGCGGGCTACGGAGGTCGTCTATGCCCGCATCGCAATAGTGGATGCGATAGGCGCTACTAGTGAGGACGGTCTCAAAGGCACCGAGGTCTTCGAAGGGAACGTGTCGGATGGCCGCTGCAGTTTTCACGGAAAGCGAGTGCATTATAACCTAGTGAACAGACGCTGCTATGCCCTCGGGAGTGAAGTTATCTGCATAAGATTTTCGACACACAAGTTCTGGCTTTCGGAATGAAATCGTTATTGGCGGGTCCCCAAGTGCGCCCTCCCGCCGAGAGGTGCATTTACCGCTTGTCCAATGGAATCTCATATACAGAAAGTTGGAAACACAGGGAAGCACGGATGGGATCAAAGGCCGCCGCCGGTATATTATCCATGCTATCGGAAGTCGCGGTACAATCGACAAATAGCTTGTATCTTGCGCGGCGGGGGATAAAAATCTGGTAGAGCTGGGAAAATGAGCAACCTCCGCATCCTCGTCGCCGATGATCACGACATCATTCGGCGAGGCCTGAAAGCCCTTCTCTCTTCGCGTACCGGATGGGTCGTATGTGGCGAAGCTGCGACAGGACGGGAAGCGATCACGTTGGCTGAACAACATAAGCCCGATATTGTGGTTATGGATATCAGCATGCCGGATTTGAATGGCCTCGAAGCCGCTCGGAAAATACGAAAACAGCTGCCTAAGACGGAAGTAGTGATCCTCTCGCTGCACTATTCCGATCAGTTGGTTCGAGAAATCGTCGATGCCGGCGCACGAGCCTACATCATGAAATCGGATGCAGATCGCGACCTGCTCATCGCTATCGAAGCGCTGGCGAACCACCGCTCTTTCTTTACGTCCCGTGCCGCAGAAATGCTGATCGATGGCTTCTGCAGGCAGAGTTCCGTCACCGAGCCGCGAGTTTTAATGCGCAACCGGCTCACTTCCCGCGAAAGGGAGATCGTGCAGTTGCTGGCGGAAGGCAGAAGCAGCAAAGAAGTGGCAGTGACCCTGGGCATCAGTGTAAAGACGGCGGAAACTCATCGAGCGAATATCATGCGGAAACTCGAGCTACACTCCGTCAGCGAACTGGTGCGCTACGCCGTGCGCAATCAGATCATAGAGCCCTGAGTTCGCCTCGGCCCTTGCTCGTTGGACAGCAAATCGCCGGCCCGCCCCAACAATCGCCCAAAGAGGATCGGACCGCAGTTCGGTCAACCTCAGCGAGACATTAGTGTCGATGTGATGGCCTCATGGAAGCAAAATTCGAGGAAAAACGTGAACGATCTTATGTTTGTGGCTGCTGGTTAGGGCTCGCCGGCCTTTCGGTCTCGGCTATAGTCTTTTGCTGACACTCCGCTTGGTGACGACGCAAGTCTTTTGCTTTCAGTGTGCAGAAATGCATAAAAATAAGTATTGTCGCGGAGCCGATAATTTAGGTTAATGGCGTCTCCGAATCTTACGAACTTGCAAGCGGGAGGCGCGATGATCGAAACGGTAAACGGCACAGTCGAAGTCCTGAATCCTGCCGAAATTCTTCGCAACCAGGACGGCATCTTTGAAGTGACCTCCCCGTATGGCCGGCCATGTATTTCAAGTGACATGCCGACGTGGAGCAAAGATGAGCGTTCGCGAAATCAGTGAACCCCATCGAGCCCGGAGTGCGGAGAACATGACTTGGCGCATCAAGAGAGTTGCCCGGGCAGTCGCCTAAGCGCTATCCGGTTCGATCGGGGTCTCGGTCCTTCCTCACCTATCAACGATCAGCTTCATAGATCCGCTCCGTAATCGCGTAGTTATTCGCCGTCAAATATAGACAGTTCTGCGTATTGGGTTCCGCGACCCGCCTAAGAATCTTCTACGCACGAGCAAAGCCGGATCATGCAACGGCTCCACGAGACAGGAACGTGAAAACCAGATGGAATCAACGCGATTCGCCGCGAGCCGGTTACCGAATCTCGCGGATCGGAGTAAGGAAGCGCAATGCTAAAGCCAGCGATGGTGATAGCAGCAATTCTTCTGGGAGCAACTCTTCCGGCGATACCCGCCCCAAGATACCTCCAGAGGACCGATACCCAGCGGAGCCTAAACCTAGTCGGGGAGATTATGGACCGCCGCTGCGCCATTGATGGGGCGCACGACAAGATGATGAGGCAAAACGGAACGAAGAACGCCAAGGATTGCACGCTGCAATGCGCCAAGGCGGGTGGGTCCTTTGTTGTCGTCGCTCCGGAAACCAAGACGGTGTACCAACTGGATGATCAGCAGAAACCGGCGGGGTTCGCCGGGCAGCGGGTTCGCGTCTCCGGCACCTACGACGAGCCGTCGAAGAGATACTCGGGCCCACCGTGATGCGGAGGTTATTGTGATGTCCGCTCTGGAAGTAGATTTCGTCACCCACATCCAGGCGCAAACCGATGGGCCCGAGATAAGCCTCGATACCGCCACCCGGATAGATGACGCCAACTACGGAATTGGCGCGAAGACCGCTAACCGTGCTTGTGAAGGTGGAAAAAGTGACTGGGGCCGACGAAAATATGAAATCATCGGCGCCGCCTTTTACAGTAAGAAAGGCGCGGAATGCTCCGCCGCCGCTTTGAAACTTAGGACCAATCATCCCGTGCAGAATGCGCAGGCTGGATGTGTTGAAGCCTGCCACGGTACCGGAAGGGCCGGTAAACCCCTCGGCAAAGGATGCAGCAAAGTCGTAATTCATCTCTGGCTCGATTTGCCACCTTCGCGAGACATTGATTGACAACCGTGCTCCTACGCCGCCAAAGGACGTCGCGCCCGTGCCCGCGAGCGAGGGGCCCCGAGTTGCGCCGAGACGGAAATAATCGCCGAAAATACCGAACTCGACGTGATTCTCCGAATCTTGCGCTCGTGCCGTGGGCAGCACCGCAAAAATCGATCCGCCCGTCATCAAGAATACGAAAATGAACCGCTTCATAAATTACCCCCTGTTAATCCTTGCTGCTCCGCTTGAAAACGTCCCTTTACTTCAGCAAGTAAACTCGAGTTCGCGAGCTTCATCTCTTCCGAGCCGCTCCCCTTCCGCCACCACGTCGTGCCTCGACGGCACGTGGAGGGCTGGCCGCACTGGCTTCGGCTACGACAGGATGGCTCTGACCAAAGCCGAAACCCTTTTTCTCAGCTCGATTTTTTTGGATTATCGGGCTGCTCTCCCCGCCCTCAACCGGTAGGTCGCCAAGCGGACTCGAAATATCCGGGGTGGCGTCCGCTGGCGAGGAGCAAACGGGCGCTTGCTTTCCGGCAGGGAGCCAATTTAGGAGCTGCTGCTCCCCTTCGCTTGGCGTCCTGCTCAATCTTCATCGGGGCCATGCAGATAGAACTACTGAACGCAAATTGAACTTCGCCGCGCTTATGACGGACCTTACATCTTGGCAAGTTGATTGCCAAACAGAAGCTTGCGTGTGATTTATTCCAACGGCTTGAATACTCATGCCTTAATTATTTCCAACTCATTGGCATGCACACATCAGCAAAAGCAGAGCACCCCGTTTTTACACATTGAGGTGGCTTACAACAGTTTCACTCGGCCAATTCCAGCTACACAAACGTGGATGAAGATCAAAGGTTCCTCGACATTTCACGAAGACTGTCGCAGGGTCAAGCGATGATAAGGCGAATCCGCATTCCATATACCGGCCGGAACGGATTGTGACTAGGTCGCGAGGCCGGTAGGTTGGTCAGAAGGAGAACAGAAAAGGTGGCTATACAGGCCGCAAAAGCAGGGCACCAGCACAGCGTGAAACGTGACGGACGGCACCGGTGCCTCAATCCGGAGTGTCTTTGTGAATAAGAATCTCCAAAGAACCTTTCGGGGGTGTTCCAGTAAGGCAAAATCTCCGTTGCTGTTGCTGCCGCGCAATGGAAGGGTGTCGTGAGCGTCTTTGAATCGATGGATGGCAACCTCGCAGATCACCCAACAATCCTGAAAAGGGAACAATGATCCCGCTTTACGAAGTGCAGCGATGAAGTCACCTGCCCAGTTCTGGTATCCTCGACATCATGTGGCGACTGCGCTCGCTAGTAACATTAACGCTCGCAGGCACGGCGCTCCTGACGCTGCGGCTCCCCTCGCAGCAAGCTCGGCGAAATCGAAGCGTCGAGATGGCAGCGATTCCCCACGTGCAAGCTCCCTCCAGTCCCCTGCCTCAGCAGGTCCCGCCATCCACGCCCCCGGAAGAGGCCCCTGGGCTAACCGTGGTCCTGGATCCAGCTCACGGTGGCGCCGATTTCGGAGCACGCGGTCCCACCGGACTTGCAGAAAGCGACGTCGTTCTGGATTTGGCCCGGACTGCTCGAATCGCCCTCGAAGCCCAGCGTTTGCGTGTGCTCCTTACGCGCGAGGGCAACCAGGATCCGAGTTTTGATAGCCGCTCGGCGATGATCAATGGGCTACGCAATGCAGTGTTTGTTTCCCTGCACGTTTCTTCGAGCGGCCCGGTGGGCACGGCGCGCGCTTACTATTACGTTTTTCCATCTGATCTGACGCCAGTGGTAAGTCCGGCTGCGCTCGCGGCGAATGCACCAGGACAAACTTTTCCGCCGCCAGCGTCAGCTCCGCAGATAACCGCTCGCGCCAATCTGATCGAATGGGATCATGCGCAGCGTTCCTCGGTTGATTTGAGCCGGCAATTGGCCACTTTGGCGCAAACTGAGCTCCTGCGGCGGTTTAAGGGCTCTCCTGGAACGCCGATCGCTGCTCCCGTGCGCCAGTTACGTACGATTGCAGCGCCGGCGATCGCGATCGAACTCTCCAGCATCGATGTCGCAGATGCGAAACGCCTCGACCAGATGGCGCAACCACTTGCCGAGGCGATCGGCCGGGCTGTGGCCGAATTTCACTATCCTCTGAACACGCCGGCTGCCGCTTTGAGCGGGGGACGTTGATGCCGCGACTGTGGAAGATCGCCATCGCGCTCCTGTCGTTGCTTGCTTTCGCCGCCCTCCTCACCTTTCCGGCCCTGTTCCGAAGTGTACTGGGGTTGCGGCGGGCGGACCGCAGTGCAGAGCAGGTGCGACGCGCCATTGTGCCTCCAATATTGACACCTACTGATAGTCGTGAGAAAGCTCAACTTTTCTGGTTGTCCGCTGCCTCTGCGGACACGCTCGAACCCAGCACTATCGAATTGGACCTTTCTGCCGATCCGGAACAGCGAGCCAAGCAGCTCATCACGGCCCTGATCGAGAAAGCTCCCAGCCAGGTGCAGCGCACGTTACCCGCAGATGCCGTGTTGCTGCAGTTTTATCTTTTATCCGACGGCACGGCCATTGCGGATTTTTCAGAAACCCTGGAGACAGAGATCCCCTCGGGAATTTTGAATGAAGAGATGGCCGTGGACTCGATCGTGCGCACACTGGGCGCAAATCTGAGTAACGTGTATCGGCTAAAGATCCTGATCCGTGGGCAAGAGGCCGAAACCCTGGCCGGCCATTTGGACTTGAGTCAATTTTTTACCGTGCCCGCTCAAACGCCCCCGCAGATCCCTGCGGCCGGGGTAGCGACCGATGGCCAGCCAGCCACGGCGAGCCGGTTGCCCGGGAGCGCGTCGCGCGAGCAACAAGCTGCTATCCAGAATTAGGAGCATCAAACGATTCTCGCGGCCCTGGCGTCAGTTACGCTCTGCGTTGTCACGATCTGGGGACTGGACATCGCGCGCGGCCAACGTTCCATAACTTATCTGAAAGATGCACGCTGCTATCCGGCACAATATATTCCGCGTGTTTCCGTCATCGTCCCGGCAAGAAATGAAGAGAAAAAGATAAGAGAGGCACTACAATCTGTCCTGGAGCAGGATTATCCCAACCTCGAATTCATTGTTCTAAACGACCGCTCAACCGATCAGACCGCGGCCATTCTCGCACAGATGGCAGCAGCAGATGCGCGCCTTCGCCTTGTGAGCATCTCGGAACTCCCTGCAGGCTGGCTCGGGAAAAACTATGCTTTGTACCAAGGCGCGGAAAGAGCCAGCGGCGAGCTGCTCCTGTTCACCGACGCAGACGTAATCATGGAGCCGGGCACGCTGGCAAAGGCCGTGAGCCATCTCCAGGCCAACCGTCTGCAGCACCTCGCCGTGATGCCGGCTGTGCGTCTATCTAGCTTGCCTCTGCGCCTCTTCTGCTCGGCTTTTGGCATATTCTTTTCGGGTTATCTTCGACCGTGGAAGGCGAAAGATCCCGCAAGCAGAAGTTTCGTTGGTGTCGGCGCATTTAATCTTCTCGCTGCGGAAGCCTACAAAGCATCGGGGACTCACCAGGCGATTGCCATGCGTCCGGATGATGACATCAAGCTCGGAAAGCTCTTGAAGAAAGCGGGCAATCGGCAGGAGATGGTTTTTGGGATGGGATTGCTAACTGTCGAGTGGTATTCGTCTTTGCGCGAACTGATCGAGGGCCTGATGAAAAATGCCTTTGCAGGCCTCGAATATAACGTCGCCATGTCCATTGCCGCAGGCATTGCTGTGTTATTGCTGAACGTGTGGCCATTCGTGGCGATCTTCGTAGTTAAAGGCGTAGCGTGGGTTTTATATCTCTTGGCCGTAATGGTGACGCTTCTGTTCATATCCGACGCCAATCGGTTCTACGAACTGCCGTGGTGGTATGCGTTCGCCCATCCTCTCTCCGCCGTTCTTTTTGTCTACATTCTTTGGAAATCGATGGCGCTAGCGCTGTGGACCGGCGGAATCACTTGGCGGGGCACGCATTATCCACTGACGCTGCTGAGAGCCAATCGCGTTTAGCATGATTGGGCCCGGCTGTCGGTTGACATCACTGGGCCTGCCCGGCAAACTGCCCACTGGATTCTCTGCCCGCCGAATCCAATGGAGGCAACTTGCGAACTGACGGACGCGCCGATGACCAATTGCGCCCGGTAAAGCTGACGCCCGATTTCGTTCCCGTCGCGGAAGGGAGCGTCCTGATTGAGATTGGCCAGACACGCGTGATCTGCACGGCTACGCTCGACGACGGCGTACCGTCATTTCTGAAGGGCACCGGCAAGGGCTGGGTCACCGCAGAATATGGGATGCTGCCGCGCGCTACCGAGCAGCGCACGCCGCGCGAATCGACCCGCGGCCGGCAATCCGGTCGCACGCTGGAGATTTCCCGGCTCATCGGCCGCTCGCTTCGCGCCGTAACCGACCAGCAGAAATTGGGCGAGCGCACAGTCTGGCTTGACTGCGACGTCATCCAGGCCGACGGCGGCACGCGCACGGCGTCCATCACCGGAGCTTATGTGGCCATCGCCTTGGCCTTTGAGCGCATGGTCGCCACAGGGATTCTGAAATCCATGCCCCTTCTGGATTCCGTTGCCGCCACGAGCGTAGGACTAGTGCTCAGCGATGCTATGCTCGATCTTTGCTACGAAGAAGATTCCCGGGCCGAAGTGGATATGAACGTGGTTATGACCGGCAGCGGCCGTTTCGTCGAAGTGCAGGCAACAGCGGAAGGCAGACCCTTTGCAGCCGGCGAACTCGATCAGCTACTAAATCTGGCTGCCAGCGGCATTCGGCATCTCACTGAGCATCAACGCTCACTCGTGCCTCTAAACTTCACTGCTCGTGCGCGATAAGAAGGAGGAAGAGGCGTCTGCCCGGGGCGTGACCGTTCGTTTGTTCCTAGCGTCTTCGAATGTCGGCAAATTGAAAGAATTCCGCGCATTGGCGGCGAACATGGCCGGTACCGTTTCGCTGGACCTGCAACTTCTTCCAAATTTTTCTGCGCTGCCCGCCTTTGAGGAATCGGCCCCTGGATTTGGCGAAAACGCAGCGGGCAAGGCACTGCACTATAGCCGCTCCTCCAATGTGCCCGTACTCGCGGACGATTCAGGCTTGGTTGTTGATGCGCTCGGGGGTGCGCCAGGCGTGCGTTCGGCCCGCTACGCGGGGCCAAATGCCTCTTCGGCGGAGCGCATGGCTAAACTGCTGGCCGAAATGCGCGCGGGCGGATCAAAAGACCGTCGGGCGCGCTTCGTCTGCGTGATTGCCTTGGCTGTGCCCGGGCGTGTCGTCGCTGTTTTTTCGGATGCGGTTGAGGGAGAGATCCTTGAAAATCCGCGTGGCACGGGAGGTTTCGGTTACGACCCAATTTTCTTTTTTGGCGCCGCCGGCAAATGTTTTGCGGAGATGTCTGCGGACGAAAAGAACCGATACAGCCATCGCGCTAAAGCCTTCCGCAAGCTGGTCGACTTTTTTGCATCTTCACCTGTGCTATAGTTTGCCCGTTCAGCCATCAAAGTGTGATGATGAAGAAACTGAAAAATCCGCGCGTCGCTGCAGCGAGGAAGCCCGCGCGCGCAACTTCCAAGAACGGGCGTTCCGGCACGGCCAGAGCCGCCGGTGCGGATCCGAAGCGGGTCCGAGCAATTTTGACCAAGCTCGACGAAGCGCATCCAGCGGCGACTTGCGCTCTCGAACACCAGAATCCCTTTCAGTTGCTGATCGCCACGATTCTCTCCGCGCAATGTACCGACGAGCGGGTGAATCAGGTGACCCGCTCGCTCTTTCAGAAATATCGAAAACCCGAAGATTTTGCTTACGCCGACCCCCACGATCTTGAGGCCGAAATTCGGCCTACGGGATTTTTCCGCGCCAAAACGAAGTCGATTCAGGGTACGAGCAAGAAGATTGTCGAAGAATTCTCTGGCGAAGTGCCCCGGACCATGGAGCAATTGCTGACGCTCCCCGGCGTCGCACGGAAAACCGCCAACGTTGTGCTGGGGACTGCATTCGGCATCCCCTCGGGGATTGTGGTCGATACTCACGTGCGGCGCCTGGCCGGGCGACTGGATCTCACCCGCAATAAGGATCCCAAGAAAATCGAGCAGGATTTGATGGCGATTATTCCGCAAGACAAGTGGATCATTTTTGCGCATCAGTTGATTTGGCATGGGCGGCGCGTTTGCCAGGCGCGCAAGCCGCGTTGCATGGAATGCAACCTGGAGAGAATTTGCTATTCAGAAGATAAGGTCATTTAGCTCGCCGCTACGCTTGGTCCTTGCCATCGGCCGAGTCTAGCGTCTTCGTAAGTGTCATGCGTTCCCATCGAACCGGGGGACTCGGTCTGCAGCAGGAAGCGCCTTCCCGAGCCGCAGGCACACGCATCACCGTCGCAGCCCGTTTGGACCGCCTGCCGAAATCGCGCTATATCCGCAAATTAATCATCCTGCTGTCGCTGGGTGCGTGCTTTGAATTCTACGACCTCTTTTTTTCCGCCTACATTGCTCCGGCCTTTTACAGTAACGGGATTTTCACCCCGACTACGAAGGGATTCCTTGGAATCGAAGGCTTTGCGAGTTTCGTAGCGGCTCTTTTTGCCGGCCTTTTCGTCGGCACGCTTGTTTTCAGCCCGGTCTCGGATCATTTCGGACGGAGGGCAATCTTTAGTTTTTCACTGCTTTGGTACTCGGTCTGCACATTCCTGATGGCTTTGCAATCGACGGCCGCGGCGATCAACTTGTGGCGCTTTCTGGCCGGAATTGGCTTGGGTGTGGAGATGATTACGATCGGTGTATTCATTTCCGAATTAGTGCCCAAGGAGACTCGGGGCAAGGCCTTCGCCTTCAATCAGTTTCTCAGCTTTTCGGCCGTGCCGATCGCAGCTCTCATTTCCGCTGTGCTCGTCCCGCGCCGTTTGCTGGGTCTCGATGGCTGGCGATGGGTTGTGATCGTTGGCGCCTCGGGCGCTATCTTCGTTTGGTTCATTCGGCGGGCCATCCCCGAATCTCCCAGATGGCTCGAGCAGCAAGGACGCATCGAAGAGGCAGACCGGATCATGCAGGAGATTGAGCGGCGGGTGCGCTCTGAAAGTGGAGCGCCCCTACCCGAACCCAAGTTGGTGGCAGGCGACGTTCACCCGGCGCGCGGGTCGCTCAGAGAAATCTGGAATAGACCGTATCGCGCGCGGACTGTTTTGCTGATCATTTTCCATGTCCTGCAACCCGTCGGCTATTACGGTTTCGCCAGTTGGGTTCCGACGCTGCTGATTGCCGAGGGCGTCAACGTTACCAGATCATTGAGATACACATTTGTAATGGCCCTCGCAAGTCCCCTGGGACCGCTTGTGGGCAAAGCATTCGCGGATGTATTCGAGCGCAAATGGCAAATCGCCTGGTCGGCCCTTGCTATCGCTGCTTGCGGCTTGTTATTCGCGCAGCAGAGAACGGCGGCCGGAGTCATGCTCTTTGGAGTACTCATCACTTTAAGCAGCAACTGGATGTCGTTCGCCTTTCACACGTACCAATCCGAGCTTTACCCGACCCGCATACGGGCCCGGGCAGTGGGATTCATCTATTCCTGGAGCCGCCTCAGCACGGTTTTCAGCAGTTTCCTGATCGCGCTCTTTCTCCGAAAGTACGGGACCGTCGGCGTATTCATATTCATCGCCTGCAGCATGCTCATTGTGCTTGCGCTGATCGGCGGCTTGGGACCACGAACGACACGGCGCCGTCTGGAGGAGATCGCCTGATCGCTTTTGTGGACGGCGGAGCGCAAGCAGGCACTTTCATGCACGGCAAACTGATGGTCGGCACCTTTCAGGGCCGCTCACTCCGATGCCTATCCCTTTCTGCGCTTGAAGAACTCCACCTGGCGTAAACGCTTTTCCGCCTGGGCTCTGGTTTTGTAGGGTCCTCCGAGATTCTTACCTTTACTCGGACAAGACTTTGTAGCCGCCGCTCGTCTTAGACACGTGCCCGGCTAGGGCCTCCAAGCAGACGCTGGATTCTGGCACAGTTTCTGACACATCGAGAGCGCTTGCGGCGGTGAAAAGTCGTGCGAGTACAGTTTGCGCGCTTGGCGCGGGGGAGTTACAGTGCTCAGTCAATGGATAAAGTTGGAGGCAAACTTCCTACGACTTTGTTTTTGGTTTCTTGTCCCGGCTTTTGTTCTCTGCCCAGCGCGCCGTTGCCTTTTTTCTGCCATCGAGCTGGAGTTGCTTCTCAACGCTTTTCGCTTCCATACGTTTGTGCATTGGCGCGACTGACCGTTCTGATTTGGAATGGCTCGGCATTCCTGCACGTGCGCCGCGGGGCAAGGGCGATCGAAAATGGAGCGGGTCTCTGAGGTTTTGTAGTTCCCGGTAATAATACAGTGGAGTGGGCCGCTTTCCGTTGAATCTCAGTCTCTTCAGGAATGCAATTTCTTCCTCAGTAGCATCACTGCTCAGAACGCAGTCCCGAAGGAACCCTTTGAACCCCGGTTCTTCTTCGGACCATTGGGCCTCCCTTTCCACAAACTCGAATTTCTTCGGCTGGCCTGGAGCTAGTCTTCTGTTTAAGACGACTTCCATAGCAAAGGTTCCGAGGTTGATGTCCCAAGACTCGATCAGCGGGTCGAGAAAAGAGTCGCAGTCTTGCACAGACACGTTGAACACATCCGTATCCAAGAATTCCAACACGATGACCCGCATGTGTTCATAGCTCCTCCCGACCAGCCGGGCCACTAAGCGGAGCCAATTTTCGCTTTCCAGTTCCTCCTTGGCGACCGCCTTCACCACGTCTAAAAGCTTTTGTATGGTCAGGCGTTCGAGTTCACCGAAGGGCTGCTTCTCAAAAATCGCCCGCACCTGTTTCTCTTTGTCCGGTAAGCATTTGCGAAGGATTAATTCTCGAACTTCCTTCAGCAAGGGCGTGGGCGGCCCTCCGAGGTTTCTTTTCAATTCTTCCTTTCGTTCGTAGTCCGCCAGCTTCGATATCTTGCCGCTCGGAAGTTTTAGGAATTTCTCCATTCTGGCATAGATATCCGTGCGGTCAGACGCGGGAGGTAATTTCTTCCGCGTCAGCAACTGAGAAATGTAAGATTCCGTAACATTGGCGGCTGCCGCCAGATCTCGCTGCTCGAGATGTAACTCTTCCAGCCGCTGCTTGATCACCAGAGAAACTTCCACGAGTGGCCTCCAAAATGCCTAACTTATGATCAGTTAACTATCTGCAATGATCCCATATTTGGCTTGACACATCCAGTTAATTAACCTATGGTGGTTAACTGTACTGAGGGAGTCTTCAGGTCATCCTGACCGAAACCGGTTATCTGAATCCCCCTTGGGCATAAGGACCAAGGAGAGTGACCCATGTTTGCACGCAGAGTGTATATGCATCTAAAACCGAATACCGGCGCCGAGTTCACCCAGAGGCTGGAGAAGGAAATCATTCCCCTGCTTCGAAAACAGAAAGGCTTCCAGGACGAGATCTCGTTCGTGGGCCACGGAGGGACGGAGGCGTTCGGAATCAGTCTATGGGATAAGGCCGAGAATGCGGAGGCTTATAACCGCGGAGCCTACCCAGAAGTTACCAAGATCCTTGCGTCGGTGGTTGAAGGACCTACTCAAGTGGAGACCTTTGAAGTTGCCAACTCTACCTTCCACAAGATCGCCGCTGCAGTAACGGCCTGAAGTTGACACGTCCTCGCGTTCATTTAGGGGGCGGAGCAAACCGCCCCTGCGAGAACGTGGGGATTTCCAATGAGCACAGCAATTAGAGAATCCGTGGAATACGTGCCGTCAGAGGGCGGGTCCTTCATGATCGCGCGCTGGAAAGATTCGCAATACTCGCTCGAACTTCACTGGGCTATCCACAGGCAAGGAACTGCCTTTGGGCGAGATCAAAACGCCAAATCTTGAATCCGTACGTATTTGAAGGAGATTTTCAATGCGAACAATGATGCGCAGTCTGGTTGTTTCCTTTGTCATGATCGTCGTGAGCCTGCTTTCAACTCCTCAGGTTCACGCGCAGGATCTTTCCAGGTATCGCAACTTTTCGTTCGGAGTGACTGTGGCCGATCTTTCCAAGCAGATCGACGCAAAGCCAGCCGACGTCACCGTGGTCCACGAACATCCGGCGCTGATTGGAGAATTGACCTGGTGGCCGCCACAGCCTTATAGCTCTTTACGCCCAGCGGAGCCGGTTGATCAGATTCTCTTCTCTTTCTACAACGGGGCACTCTACAGAATGCTGGTGACCTACGACAGTTCCGCCACTAAAGGGCTAACCGACGAAGATATGATACGAGTCGTTTCCGCGAAGTATGGGACCGCAACGAGGCCTGTCGTCGTAGTCAATTTCCCCACGAACCCATCCTATCATGCGACCGAAAAAGTGATCGCACGGTGGGAAGATTCCCAATATTCGCTCAACCTTTTTCGATCCTCCGGGTCGGATACCTTTGCCCTTGTGATGTTTACAAAACAATTGGATGCCCAAGCTGGGGTCTCCATTGCCGAATCGGTGAAGCTGGAACAAGAAGAGGCTCCCCAGAAGCAAGCCGCACGCGTGAAGAAAGCGGCTGACGATTTGGAAGGGGAACGGCAGAAGAACATCAAGACGCTTCGCCCCTAAGATCAGCGTGGCCACAATTGCGTCATAACCGTCGCGGAATGCACGCCGAGGAAGGCACATGAAAAAGAAAGAAGGGAATCGAGAATTTGATATCGGCGCGCGCGTTATCGTCAACGAAAAGGCGCCCGGCGGATATTTCGCGCAGCTTGGAACGGTTCTGGAGATTGTGCTCGGTTCCCGATATGGCATCAAGTTCGACAACCAGAAGGAACTGACGGTCTATTTGGACGCCGAATGCCTTGATCCAGCTCCACGTGCGAACCACATAGTCAGGCCACCACGAGAATCACCCAGAACAAAGCCAAGAACGAATGCACGTTCAAGACTTGCTCATTTGTAGGAGCTGACGCCAGTTGACTGACGTACAACTACGTTTCGGGCACGGTGCAGCTATGGCTAAGAAGAAGAACACCAAGAAAACTGAAAAGGAAGTCTTCCTCGGAAACCTGGAGCGTCTGGGCGGAAAGAAATTGATGCAGCAGGGTGCCGAGGAATCCTCACGAGGAAGGGAATCACGCAAGCACCGCGTGGGCGGCGGGCGCAAGTCCGGCTGAAGCCTAACCTCACACATCCCGGCAGTTCTCAACAATTTAGAAGCGGCGACTTCCAGAACATATCTGCCAATATTCCGAAATCGAGTGAATTTAGCACAGTTTCGGAGGAGGGG
>WNGJ01001955.1_pt1 | contig 20625 bp, 20 predicted proteins | sample 5400611 | NCBI WGS metagenome assembly WNGJ01 (sample SAMN13153375, study PRJNA577476) | soil metagenome | isolation source: 40 cm soil or saprolite under Garry oak tree replicate 1 | place: USA:California | collected 2016-06-15
TGGGGACAATCGACCCCCCCTCCAGTCTTGAGCGGATTCGGCATGCCGCAAGGGCGGTTGCCGCCTGCATGTTGCACTGCACGGATCCGACAGGGTGCCGGCCGGATGCAAATCCGGGCCATTGCGCCGATGATCGAGCGTCTCGAACAGCCGATCCGCCGATGATGATCCGCGATGCAATACGTCCTCGCACTTGACCAGGGAACGACCAGTTCCCGCGCAATCCTGTTCGACCGGCGCGGCCGCCCCGTGGCGACCGCGCAGCAGGAGCTTCACCAGTACTACCCGCAGCCGGGCTGGGTCGAGCACGACCCGAACGAGATCTGGTCGAGCCAGCTGAACTGCGCGCGGCGGGCGCTTGGTACGGCCGCCGTCGGCCCGCAACAGGTGGTCGCGCTCGGCATCGCGAACCAGCGTGAAACGACGGTGATTTGGGAGCGCAGCAGCGGGCGGCCGATCGCCCATGCGATCGTCTGGCAGGACCGGCGGACCGCCGGCGTCTGCGCGCACTTGCGCGAGCAGGGGCACGAGCCGGACTTGACCGCACGGACCGGTCTGCTGCTGGATCCGTATTTCTCGGCGACCAAGATCGCATGGCTGCTCGATCACGTGGCGGGCGCACGGGCGCGGGCCGAGCGCGGCGAATTGGCCTTCGGCACGGTCGACAGCTGGCTGATCTGGAATCTGACCGGCGAACACGTCACGGACGTGAGCAACGCATCGCGCACGTCGCTGTTCAATCTGTCGGCGCTGTCCTGGGACGAGCACCTGCTGTCGCTGTTCGGGGTGCCCCGCACGATCCTTCCGAGGGTAACCGCGTCAAGCCGGATCGTCGGCCGGGTGCGAGCCGATTTGCTGGGCGCCGAGATCGCGGTGGCGGGCAATGCCGGCGACCAGCAGGCCGCCACGTTCGGGCAGGCCTGCTTCGAACCTGGAATGGCCAAGAACACGTACGGCACCGGCTGCTTCCTGATGGCCAACACCGGGTCGAACCCGCACGGCTCGGCCAACCGGCTGCTGGCGACCGTCGGCTGGCAGCTCGGCGCGGCGCTGCCGACCTACCTGCTCGAGGGCAGCGTGTTCGTCGGTGGTGCGGTGGTTCAGTGGCTGCGCGATGGCCTTGAGCTGATCCGGGAGGCACGCGAGGTCGAAACGCTGGCGCGACAGGTCGAGGATTCCGGTGGCGTATTCCTGGTTCCTGCCTTTGCCGGGCTGGGCGCTCCGTACTGGGATTCCGACGCGCGCGGCGCGATCATCGGGCTGACTCGCGGCAGCACGCGGGCGCACCTGGCACGCGCCGCGCTCGAATCGATCGCGTTTCAGTCGGCCGAGCTGCTGGCCGCGATGCAGGACGACTGTGGCGGCGCGATTACGGAGCTTCGGGTCGACGGGGGTGCCGCCAGCAACGATCTGCTGATGCAGATGCAGGCCGATGCACTGGGCGTTCCGGTCGTGCGCCCGGCGGTTACCGAAACCACGGCGCTGGGGGCGGCCTATCTGGCGGGCCTGGCGGTCGGGTTCTGGGGTGGGGTGGACGAAATCTCATCGATGTGGGCCGTCGATCGCCGCTTCGAACCGGCGACGTCGGACGACGAGCGCCAGGAACGCCTTTTGAAGTGGCGGCGAGCGGTCGAGCGATCGCGGCATTGGGCGGGCTAAACTGCAAAATGGCACTTATGCAGAACCTATCTACCTTGGATCGGCTGCTGGCTGCGGCGCAGCGCGCGCTCCAGACCGTCAGCGGGCAGTCGATCGCGAGCCGGCCGTATCCGCCGCTGGCGGTCACCGACGCGCCACCGGTGGCCCTGTCCGAATCGGAGCGCCGCCACGCCGCCGCGCTGATCCGGGTCGATCATGTCGGCGAAGTCTGTGCGCAGGCGCTGTACGAGGCACAGGCGCTCGGCGCCCGGCAGGAGCGGGTGCGGGCGGCGCTGGAACGTGCGTCGCGCGAGGAAGTCGATCACCTGGCATGGACCCGCAAGCGGCTCGAGGACCTCGGGGACCGAACGAGCCTGTTAAATGCCGTCTGGTACGCGGGCGCGTTTGCGATCGGCCTGCTGGCATCGCGCCTGGGCGATCGGCTCAGCCTCGGCTTCGTGGTCGAGACCGAGCGGCAGGTCGAACAGCACCTGTTGGGCCACTTGGAACGTCTGCCGGCCCAGGACCACGCCTCGCGCGCGATCGTCGCCCAGATGAGGGAAGACGAGCGCCGCCATGGCCTGGCCGCCACCGAGCTGGGCAGTGTGCAACTGCCGGCCCCCGCGCGCTGGGCGATGCGATTGGCCGCGCGCGTGATGACGACCACCGCGTACTACGTCTGATCGCAACCTACTGGTCTTCGACAATTTCCACCGTATAGGCAAACTGCGCGGTCTTCTCGAGCATCACCGAGGCGGAGCAGTACTTCTCGTGCGACAGGCGCGCGGCCCGCTCGACCACATCCTGCTTCAGGCCGCGTCCGCGCACGATGAACTGCATTTCGATCCGGGTGAAGACCTTCGGGTCATCGGCGGCGCGCTCCGCCTTCAGGACCACTTCGCATCCGCGTACGTCGTGACGGCCGCGCTTCAAAATCAGCACCACGTCGTACGCGCTACAACCGCCGGTGCCGGCCAGCAACAACTCCATCGGGCGCGGTGCCAGGTTGCGGCCGCCGCCGTCGGGAGCTCCGTCCATGCAGACCAGATGGCCGCTGCCCGTTTCCGCGACGAACGCCATGCCGGAAGGGCCACCCCAGCGCACTGTGCATTCCATCGTTCGATCTCCGAGGGTGCCTACGAGGCTCTTGCCGCTGGTTGCCGGAAACAGATATACTTTAAAGCTTTTCCAGAGCGGAAAAAGACCGGGAAATGAACGGGAAGACATTTTCGGCCAAGCCGCACGAAGTGCGGCACGACTGGTATCTGGTCGATGCCAACCAGAAGATCCTGGGCCGCCTGGCCGCCCAGATCGCACTGCGCCTGCGCGGCAAGCACAAGCCCGAGTACACGCCTCACGTCGATACCGGCGACTACATCGTCGTGGTCAACGCGGCCAAGCTGCGCGTAACCGGCGCCAAGCCGACCGGCAAGGTCTATTACCGCCATTCGAGCTACCCGGGCGGTGTCTACGAGACGACGTTCGCGAAGATGCAGCAGCGCTTTCCCGGGCGCGTGCTGCAAAAGGCGGTCAAGGGGATGCTGCCCAAGGGTCCGCTCGGCTACGCGATGATCAAGAAGCTGAAAATCTACGCTGGCGGCGAGCATCCTCACTCGGCGCAGCAGCCGAAGGCACTGAGCGTATGAGCGGCCCTGACGGGGTTTGGAGAGCATTCGGATGATCGGCAAGCACAACTATGGCACCGGCCGCCGCAAGAGTTCGGTGGCGCGCGTGTTCCTGAAACGCGGCAAAGGCGACATCACGGTCAACGGTCGCGCGATCGACGAGTTCTTCCACCGCGAAACGGGCCGCATGATCGCGCGCCAGCCGCTCGCCTTGACCAACCATCTGACGACGTTCGACATCCAGATCAACGTGGACGGCGGTGGCGAGTCCGGTCAGGCCGGTGCCGTGCGCCACGGCATCACGCGCGCGCTGATCGATTACGACGAAACCCTCAAGCCGGTGCTGTCCAAGGCGGGCCTGGTCACGCGCGACGCGCGCGAGGTCGAGCGCAAGAAGGTCGGGCTCCGCAAGGCGCGCCGCCGCAAGCAGTTCTCCAAGCGCTAGCCGGGAAGAGCGGCTGCGCGGGCCGATTTTCGGTCTGCGGTGCCCGGTTTGTTCCTCGTATCGTGCCGCTGCTCGGTGCAACTCCGCTCCCCGCAGGCGGCGCCTTTGCGCCGGTTGACGCGCCGGTTTCCGACCCCCCCACTCACGCGAGTTAATTAGTTCGGCCGGACGAACGCGGTTTCAGGCGGCGTTCGGCCGTCCTTGTGGCCGCCGCATATACTGCCAGGGTGGGGTTTTGCCCCTCAGGCGGCCGTTGATCCGTGCTTGGCCGGGCCGCGGCTGAAAATGGCCGGGTAAAGGTCCGGATTGGAGCCGTTCAGGCGAGGCTTGCCCGCGGTCTAATTCCGGCACTACGGAGCGAGCGGGTGAGCGCATCCAGATCTGGCGGAACAATTCGGGCGGGCATCGTCGGCGGCACCGGCTACACGGGCGCGGAGCTGCTGCGGTTGCTGGCACAGCATCCGGCGGTCGAACTCGTCGCGATCACCTCGCGCGGCGAGGCCGGCACCCCGGTGGACCGGCTTTTCACGTCGCTGCGCGGCCGCGTCGGGCTGACGTTCGTGGAGCCAGCCGCGGCACACCTGGAACGCTGCGACGTGGTGTTCTTTGCGACCCCGCATGGCGTCGCGATGTCGCAGGCGCGAGAACTGCTGGCGGGCGGCGCGCGGATCATCGACCTGGGCGCCGATTTCCGGCTGCGCGACGCCGCCGAGTTCGAGCGCTGGTACCGAGTCCCGCACGCTTGCCCGGAACTGCTGGCCGAGGCGGTCTACGGCCTGCCCGAGACGGCACGCGAGGCGATCCTGCGGGCCCGCATCGTTGCGATACCGGGCTGCTATCCGACGAGCGTGCTGCTGGGCCTGCTGCCGCTGGCCCGCCTCGAACGCGAGCGTGCCGGTGCGGTCGACTGGAACGGGCTGATCGCAGATTGCAAATCGGGTGTCAGCGGCGCAGGCCGCAAGGTCGAAGCGGAGCTGATGGCCGGCGAAGTGTCGGACAACTTTCGTGCGTACGGCCTGGCCGGGCACCGTCATCAGCCGGAGATCGAACAGCAGCTTCGGGCTGCGGCCGGCCGCGCGGTCCAGCTGACTTTCGTCCCCCACCTGGTGCCGATGATTCGCGGGATACATGCGACGCTGTACGTGCGACTCGAGGCGGCGGCCGAGCAGGATCTTCAGCAGCTGTATGAGCGCTTCTATCGCAATGAGCCGTTCGTGGACGTGATGCCGGCTGGAAGTTGCCCGGACACGCGCTCGGTGCGTGGCTCCAACGTCGCGCGGATCGCGGTACATCGGCCGTCGAGGAATCTGGCGATCGTGCTGGTGGTCGAGGACAACCTGGTCAAGGGTGCGGCCGGGCAGGCGGTGCAGGCGATGAACATCGCGTTCGGGCGGCCGGAAAGCGAGGGTCTGACCCAGATCGCGCTGCTGCCATGACCGAAAGAGGCTGATACGTCGCATGCGGACGAAGCTGTGGATGAGGAACCTGTCAGTCAGCGCGCCGCGCGTGACGGTGCGCTCGACGTTTCCATGGCCGCTGCGGGCCTTGCTCGGATTTCTGGCGGCGGCGATGGCTGCGGCGGCCGGGGTGGCCATCTACGAATACGGCCGCGACTTCGCCGGCCCGGACCGGCGCGAGCTGGTGGTGCACAACGAGCAGTTGGCCGCCCAGCTGCGCGAGGCAGCCGCCGAGCGGGACCGCACTACAGCTCTGGCCAATTCGTACGAAGGAGAGTTGAAGGTCCAGCGCGCGGCGCAGGAGCAGCTGATGCAGCAGGTGCGGACGCTGGAAGAAGAGACCACGCGCCTGAAGGACGACCTGGCCTTTTACGACAGCCTGCTGCCGGCCGGCAAGGCCGACAAGGGAATCGTGATCCGCAGCTTCCGGCTGCAGCCCGAGGACGAGCCGCAGTCGCAGCGGATGCGGTTCCGGCTGCTGATTCAGCAAAGCGGCAAGGCCGAACGGGATTTCGCCGGTTCGGTGCAATTGGAGGTCAGATTTACGCAGAAGGGTGGCAGCTTCATCTACGAGATTCCGGAGTCGGACGCGACGCCCGAGCGCACCAAGGCGTTCGAGTTGTCCTTTCGGCACTACCAACGGCTCGAGGGCACCTTCACGTTGCCGACCGGCGCGGTGGCCCAGTCGGTCCTGGTCCGCGTGCTGGCCGCCGGCGAGACGCAGACCCAGCAGAGTTTCAGTCTTTGAACATCGGCCCTTGGAGACATCGGCCGTTGACGTAAACGGAGGCAGGTATGTTTGGTAAGAAGGCAATCACGCAGGAAATCGGCAGCCTGATCGGTACCGGCACTACGGTGACCGGCGATTTGAGCTTTTCCGGTGGCCTGCGCGTCGACGGCGTCGTGCGTGGGGCGGTCCGGTGCAGCGAAGGCGAGAAGAGCGGAATCCTCGTCATCAGCGAGCACGGCACCATCGAGGGAGAAGTTCGCGCCAGCCACATCGTGGTGGCCGGCCGGATCCAGGGTCCGGTTCACGCGGCAGAGCTGATCGAACTGCAACCCAAGGCGCGCGTGCAGGGCGACGTTCAGTACCGCGCGCTGGAGATGCATCACGGCGCGGTGGTCGAGGGTTTGATGGTCCATATTCCGGCCGAGGGCCGGGTGGCGCCGTTGAAGCTGGCCGCCACCTCCACGCGGCCGGATATAATCCTTTCGAAATAGCTTAGAAATCATGGGGTTGGAACTATGCCCTGGCTGGCCCCATAATTCATGGTGACGAAATGCCTTCGGGAGCATCCAGATGAACGCCCCTGTCGAAACGCCCACCCACACGCACGCCCCTGTCGAGACGCCGGGGCCGCTGATCTTCTCGGACGCCGCCGCCGCAAAGGTGAAGCAGCTGATTGACGAGGAGGGCAATGACGCATTGAAGCTGCGCGTATTCGTGCAGGGCGGTGGCTGCTCGGGATTCCAGTACGGCTTCACATTCGATGAGGTCGTGAACGAGGACGACACGGCGATGGAGCGCAACGGCGTCACGCTGCTGATCGACTCGATGAGCTACCAGTACCTGGTCGGCGCCGAGATCGACTACAAGGAAGACATCGAGGGCGCACAGTTCGTGATCAAGAATCCGAACGCGACCACGACCTGCGGCTGCGGGTCGTCGTTCTCCGCGTAAGTCCAGAAGCCTCCAGAACGTCAACGGCGCCGGCTCGAACGCCGGCGAAAAAAAACGGGCGCCACGCGCCCGTTTCGATTCGAGAGGCTTTTGCCGTCAGAAGCGGTGCACGATGCCGGCGTCGAAGCCGCGCGTACCCACACCGGTCTGGTTCGACCCCGAACCGGCATCGGCCGAGGCGGCGGTCGGCGTCGGGTAGATCGTGCAGTGGCCTTTGTCGCGCTGGCTGATCGATGCGAAGTCGGCGTAGAAATTGGTGCGCTTGCTCAGGAAGTGCCGGCCGCCGATGCCCCACTTGCGGCAGCTGTCGGCGGCGGCGGTGTGGTCGGTGTAGTCGACGTACGAGGCGCGCACACTGTCATTCTCGGTGATCGGAACGTTGCCGCCGATCAGCCAGCTGGTCTGGTCCGACAGAGCGCCGCTGGCGGGCGTGCCGGCGGTGGTGTCGGTCTTCACGTGCTCCCAGTAGCCCGTGAGCTTGGCCACGCCGAAATCGTAGGAGGCGCCGGCCACGTAGATGTTGATCTTCGCGTCGACCGGCGAGTTGTGCGCGCTGAGGTGCTCGTAGTTCAGCGTGACCGACAGCGGTCCCATCACGTAGTTCGGCTGGATCACCCACAGGCGAGCGTCGCCGTTGTTGCCGGCCGCCTCCTGGCCGATCAGGCTGCTGGTATAGGCCAGCACTGCGTACAGGCCCTCGAAGTTCGGCGTGATGTACGCGATCGCGTTGTCGGCACGGGTCGCATGTACCTGCAGCGACGCAGCGTTGGCCACGCCGCCCTGTTCGAATGGATCGTAGCGGCCCACGACGCCGTAGCGGGCGCCGTCGACGCGCCCGCCCACCACGGTACCCCACCCGCCGGTCAGACCGACCCACGAGTGGCGGCGAGCAAACGGGCCGGGCGCTGGCGTAACGCCGCCGGGGCCCCCGATGCTGTTGGTGCCGTTGTCAGCCACGAACCCCATTTCCAGCTCGAAGATCGCCTTGGTGCCGTTGCCCAGATCCTCGGAGCCCTTGAAACCGAGCCGGCTCGGCACCGAAACGCCGCTGGCGAATTCCTGCTTGGACAAGCAGCTGCCGGGGTTAAGGCATCCGCCCGAGCTGTTACGCAGCCCGCTGTCGCCGCTGCGAGCCATGAAGCCGTAGTCGACTACACCGTAGATCGTGACGTTCGAATCCGCAAAGGCCGGCGCAGCAGCCAATCCGGCGATCGCCAAAGCAATCACAGTTTTGTGCATACATTTTTCCTCTCGGTTGGATGGTGGAGCTGCGCCCGACGAGGACCGCCCCCCGCTCTTGTCTCTTCTCAACTGCTCTTTTTTGAACCAGAAGCCGCAGAAATTCTGTCAGAGGACTTCTTCGGAATGAAGAAAACGGGCTGACTTGTTCGCGTTCAGGCGTGATTTTGTTGCTTTTTTTCAACAGGATGTAGCGCCAAAGCCAAGCCACCGGCCCTCGCTAGGGCGGTGTCTTCTGTTTCTGACATATCACGCGGCTGTGGCCCGCCCGGGCGCTTGCAGCGTCACCCCGCCGGGTACAACGCGCCCAGCACGCGCGGTCCGCGCGCACCGGTGACGGCCGGCAATGAAACGGCCCGCCCGTGCACATGCTCGCGGGCCAGCCATGCGAACGCGAACGCCTCGACGTGATCCGGCGCGACGCCCAGCGTCGCGGTCGATGCGACCGGGCGCGGGGCGCACTCCTCGCCGAGCATGCGCATCAGCGTCGCATTGAACGCGCCGCCCCCGCATACCAGCACGTCGACCGCCGGCGCGACGTGCTGCGCGATCGCCTGTCCGATCGAGGCTGCTGTCAGGCGCGTCAACGTGGCCTGCACGTCGCGCGGCGCCAGTTCGCGCTGCGCCAGCTTGTGCGACAGCCATTGCCGATTGAACAGCTCCCGCCCCGTGCTCTTGGGCGGCGGCGCCGAGAAGTACGGCTCCGCCAGAAGCGCCTGCAGCCACGCGGCGTCGGAGTGTCCACCGGCGGCCCAGTGTCCGTCGCGATCGAAGCGATCTCCCAGGTGCTCGGCGGCCCAGGCGTCGATCAGCACGTTGCCCGGCCCGCAGTCGAAACCGATCACGGGCTCGCCGCTTCCGGCCGCCGGCAGCCCGGTCACGTTCGAGATGCCGCCGATATTGACGACCGCTCGTGGCGAGTGCGTCGTGAACAGTCCCGCATGAAACGCCGGAAGCAGCGGAGCACCCTGGCCGCCGGCCGCCAGGTCGCGACTGCGGAAGTCGGCCACCACGTCGATGCCGCTGAGTTCGGCCAGCGTGGCCGGCGCATTCAACTGGACCGTGTACCCGGCGTCCGGGCGATGCCGTACGGTCTGGCCGTGCACGCCGATCGCACGGACCTGCTCGGGCTCGACATCGGCATCGAGCAGCAGTTGCTGGACCGCGCTCGCGTAGCTGCGCGCCAGGTGCTGCGAAGCGATCGCGCTGCGATGCAGCTCGTCCCAGCCGCTGGCGCACAGCAGCAGCAGTTCCTTGCGCAGGTCCTCCGCCAGCGCCAGGTGCGCGTGCCCGATCAGTCGCGGCTGCGGGCCGGCCAGATCCGCCAGCACGGCATCCACGCCGTCCAGGCTGGTGCCGGTCATCATGCCCACGTACAAATCGGTCGCCCGATCCGGGTCGCTCTTCAAGATTCCTCCGTCAGGCCCGATCCGGCACATCGCGCCAGTCGCGACGACGCATCGATTAGACTCCATTCGGCGCCCCTTGACACCCGGCACCGTTCGAAGCGCGCCATTTTTGATCGCATGTCCAAGTCAACTTCTGTCGACACCGCCGCCATCGAGCACGCCCTGCGCGCGGTCAAACGCGGTTGCGACGAGCTGCTGGTCGAAGCCGACCTGGTCGCCAAGCTGCAGCGCTCGCAGGCCCAGGGCACACCGTTGCGTTGCAAGCTCGGCCTGGATCCGACCGCTCCCGACATTCACCTGGGGCACACGGTCGTGTTGACCAAGCTGCGCCAGCTGCAGGATCTGGGCCACACGGTGATCTTTCTGATCGGCGATTTCACTTCGATGATCGGCGATCCCTCGGGCCGCAACACCACGCGCCCGCCTTTGACGCGCGAGCAGATCGAGGCCAACGCCAGGACCTACTTCGAGCAGGCGGCGCTGGTGCTGGATCGCACGCGCACCGAGATCCGCTACAACTCCGAGTGGTCTACGCCGCTGGGCGCCGACGGCATGATCCGCCTGGCTTCTCACTACACGCTGGCGCGCCTGCTGGAGCGCGACGACTTCAGCCAGCGCTACCGCGAGGGCCAGCCGATTGCGATCCATGAGATTCTTTACCCTTTGATGCAGGGCTACGACTCGGTGGCGCTGAAGGCTGACCTGGAGCTGGGTGGCACCGACCAGAAGTTCAATTTGCTCGTGGGACGCGAGCTGCAGCGGCACTACGGGCAGGAGCCGCAGTGCATCCTGACGATGCCTCTGCTCCAGGGGCTGGACGGCGTGGAGAAGATGTCGAAGTCGAAGAATAACTATATCGGCATCACGGAGCCGCCGTCCGAGATGTTCGGCAAGATCATGAGGATTTCCGACGACCTGATGTGGCGCTACTACGAGTTGACCTCCTCGCGCTCGCTGGGCGAGATCGACGCGTTCAAGCGGGAGGTGGCGGGCGGTCGCAATCCGCGCGACGTCAAGGTGCTGCTGGGCCAGGAGATCGTCGCGCGCTTTCATTCGCCGCAAGCCGCCGAACTGGCGCTGCAGGATTTCGAGGCTCGCTTTCGCCAGGGCGAGGCGCCCGCGGACATGCCTCAGTTCACCTTTTCAGCGCAGGGCAAGGGCGGGATCGTCGTGTCGGCGCTGCTCAAGCAGGCCGGACTGGCGCCGTCCAGCAGCGAGGCGATCCGCGCGATCGAGCAGGGCGGCGTGCGCATCGACGGCCAGCGCATCGCGGACCGCACGCTGGTGCTGACGCCGGGAACCTACGTGCTCCAGGTGGGCAAGCGCAGGTGGGCCCGGGTCACGCTCACCTGAACCGAGCGCTTCGTACGGGCGTTCCTGCTCGCAATCCCGCTAGGCCTCGGCGGGTGCTTCCAGGTCAGGCTGGGCCGCTGCTGCTTCGCGCTGGCGGGCGTGGTCGGCGGCGAGGAACGCGTACATCGCGGGGACGACGAACAGCGTGAACAGGGTCCCGATCGACAGGCCGCTGAATATCACGATCCCCATCGCGCGCCGTCCGGCCGCGCCCGCGCCCGACGCGATGACCAGCGGCAACACCCCGAGCGCCATGGCGGCCGTTGTCATCAGGATCGGGCGCAGCCGCACTCCGGCCGCCTGCACCACGGCCTCCAGGCGGCCTTGGCCCTCCCGCTGCAAATTGTTGGCGAACTGGACGATCAGGATCCCGTGCTTGCTGATCAGCCCGATCAGCGTCACCAGCCCGACCTGCGTGTAGATGTTCAGCGTCGAGGCCTTCGCGAACTCGTTCAGGATCGATATGTGCAACATGTTCAGCAGGATCCCGTTCACCTGCGTCAGCGTCCACATCGAAAACAGCGCGCCGAACAGCGCCATCGGCACCGAGATCAGGATCACGGCCGGATCGCGGAAGCTCTCGAACAGCGCGGCCAGCGCCAGGTAGATGAGGATCACGGCGAACAGCAGCGTGACCGCGAATCCGCCCGACTCCTGCACGAACTGGCGCAGCGGTCCCGAGGTATCGATCCGGTAGGCGCTGGAAGCCGCCTCGTGCGTGATCCGGGTCAGGAAGTCCAGAGCCTGGCCCTGCGAGACGAACGGCGTCGGGACTGCGATGACCGTCACCGCGTTCTGCTGCTGGAAATGCGCGATGGTTTCCGGTTTGACGTGAGTCTCCAGATGGGCGATGGTGCGCACCGGGACCACCACGTCGTTCGGGGTCCGAATGTAGTAGTCGAGCACCTGCGAGGGATTGAGCCGGTCGATCTGCTGCACCTGGGGAATCACCTTGTAGGAGCGGCCGGCAATCGAGAAGTAGTTCACATAGCCGCCGCCCAGCGCGCTCGTCAAAGCGCTGGCCACGTCCTGTTGATTGAGTCCCATCAGCGCGATCAGGTCGCGATCGACCGCCAGCGTCGTCTGCGGTTTGTCGATCTTCAGATCGCTGTCGACAAACCAGAACATGTGGCTGGCATTCGCCTTGTCGACCACGGTCGTGGCAACTTCGTTGAGCCGGTCGAACGCTTCGGTGGTGGTGATCACGAACTGCACCGGCAAACCGAACGCACCGGGCAGAGACGGGAACTGAAACACGCCGATTCTTGCACCGGCGATCGCGTTCCATTTGTTCTGCAGCTCCTCCTGGATCTGATCGGCGGTGCGTGCGCGCTGATTCCAGGGCTTGAACATCACGCCGCCGATGCCCTGGTTCACGCTCGGATCGCCGGTGATCTGGAACATCTGGAAATACTCGGGCAGCCCGTGCGCGATGTCGAACATCTGGCGCTGATAGCCGAGCATCTGGTCGGCGGTTGCGTCGGGCGGGCCGGTGACCTGGCCCAGCACGATGCCCTGGTCTTCCTGAGGCGCCAGCTCGGAACTGGACGTCTGGAACAGGTACACCACCGCGCCCAGCAGCAGCAGGCCCATCACCACCAGCACCTGCCAGGTCTGCAGCAGACTGCCGAGCAGCCGCACGTAGCCGCCGTGCAGGCGGTCGAAAATGCGGTCGACTGTGTTGGCGAACGGACTCTCGCGCATGCGCGCACCGAACAGTCGCGAGCACATCATCGGCGACAGCGTCAGTGCGATGATGCCGGATACCGTGACGGCCCCCGCCAGCGAGAAGGCGAATTCGGTGAACAGGGCCCCGGTGAGGCCGCGCTGGAACCCGATCGGCACGTACACCGCCACCAGCACCACGGTCATCGCGATGATCGGACCGCCCAGCTCGCGGGCTGCCATCAGCGCCGCATCCAGGGCGCCGTGGCGCTCGGTCTTCATGTGGCGGTCGACGTTCTCGACCACGATGATGGCGTCGTCGACCACCAGCCCGATCGACAGCACCAGCGCCAGCAGCGTCAACAGGTTGATCGAGTAGCCCAGCACCAGCATCACGAAGAACGTCCCGATCAGCGACAGCGGCATCGCGATCACCGGGATCGCGACGGCGCGCAGCCGGCCCAGGAACAGGAAGATCACCGCGCTGACGATCAGCAGCGCCTCGATCAGCGTCTTGACCACCTCGTCGATCGACGCCTGGACGAACTCGGTGGCGTCGTAGGCGATCTTGCCGCTCAGCGCCGCTGGCATTTGCTGCTGAATGGACGGCAGCACGTCGCGCACGCGGCGCGCGACATCGAGCAGGTTGGCATCCGGCGCGACCTTGATGCCGATGAACAGCGCATTCTGGCCGCCGAACGCGACGTTGAAGTCGTAGTTCTCGGATCCCAGCGTCACGTTGGCGACGTCCTGCAGCCGGACGATCGCGCCGTTGCGCTGCGCGACCACCAGCTTGCGGAACTCATCGACCGTGTGCAGATCGGTCCCGGCGCGCAGGTCGACGCTGACCACCTGGCCCTTGCTGCTTCCGAGCGCCGCCAGGTAGTTGTTGGCGCTCAGCGCATTGGACACGTCGGCGGCCGTCACGCCGTGTGCCGCCATCCGGTCCGAGTCGAGCCAGGCGCGCAGCGCGAACAGGCGCGCACCCAGGATCTCGGCATTCTTGACGCCCTCGACGGAGTCGAGCTGCGGTTTGACGACCCGGTACAGGTAGTCGGTGACGTCGTTGGTCGGCATCGTCTGGCTGTAGAAGCCCAGGTACATCGAATCGATCGATTCGCCGATCTGCACCGACAGCACCGGCAGCTGCGCCTGCGGCGGCAACTGGTTCCTGACCGAATTGACCTGGGTCGTGATGTCGGTCAGCGCGCGGTTCGCGTCGTAGTTCAGCCTTAGCGTGGCGGTGATCACCGACTGCCCGGTGAAGCTGTTGGACGACAGGTAGTCGATGCCCTGCGCCTGCGCGATCGCCGCTTCCAGCGGCTGAGTGATGAAACCCGCCATCGTCTCGGCGTCCGCGCCGTAATAGGTGGTGCTGACGGTCACTACGGCATTTTGTGTCTGCGGATACTCGTTGACCGACAGGCCGGCCAGCGAACGCAGCCCCAGCACCAGGATCAGCAGGCTGATCACGGCCGCCAGCACCGGGCGGCGGATGAAAAGATCGGTCAGGTTCTTCATTGCTCCTGCGGCCTCGGCTTCGGATCGTTGCGCGGAACGACCGAGTTGTTCACGATCAGCGGCGTGCCGGGACGCAGCTTCATCTGTCCACTGGTGACCACCGTGTCGCCTTCCTGGATCCCCTTGACGACGGCGACCTGGTCGCCGCGCGTCGGACCCAGTGTGACGAACGTCTGGGTGGCGACCAGCGCCGGTTCGCTCGCGCCGGCCTTGGTGGGCTCGCCGGGCTTGGCGGGTCCGCCCGGCTGCGCCAGGTACACCGAGGCCCCGTACGGGTTGTAGGTCACGGCGGCCTGCGGCAATGTGATGTAGCGCTGCACAACGCCCACTTGCACATTGACCTTGGCGTACATCCCGGGCAGCAGCGCGCGATCCGCATTGGCGATTGTTGCCTCGATCTGGATGTTGCGGGTAGCCGTGTCGACCATCGAGTTGAGCGCCGAGATCTTGCCCGGGAACTCGCGCCCGGGCCAGGCATCGGTGGTTACGGCCACCAGCTGGCCGCGCATGATCCGGGACACCTGCTGCTGTGGCAGGTAAAAGTCGAGGTAGATCGGGTTGATTGCCTGCAAGGACACGATCTTGTCGCCCGCGTTCAGGTACTGACCCGGTGCGACCGTGCTGATGCCCAGGCGCCCGGCGAACGGAGCCAGGATCGTCTTTTTCTCCAACGTCGCCTGCATCTGGGACAGTTGCGCCTTCTTCGAGCGCAGATCGGCCTCGTCGTTGTCGATGGTGGCCTGGCTGACCGCCTGCACCGTCAATTGTTCGCGGTCGCGCTTCAGCGTGGTCTGCGCCAACTCGAGCGCCACCTTCAGCGCCTCGACCTGGGCCCGCTCGGCGTCCGAGTTCAGCTCCACCAGCACGGCGCCGGGGGCGACATCGGCGCCGGACGCGAAGTTCAGGCGCCGCACCAGTCCCGCGATTTCGGTGCTCACATCGACGCCGCGCACGGCGCGCAGCGATCCGACCGCGTCCATCGTTTCCTGCCAGTCCTGGGCGTGAGCCGTCGTGGTCGAAACCGTCGCCGGCGGCATTCCGCCCGCCCCCAGGGATTTCTGCATCATCGCGGCCGTCAGCAGGTTCCAGCCGACCACCACGCCGATCAACCCGAAGACGGCGATCAGCATGATCGTCATCCGTTTCTTCATCGAAGGCTCTCTTTCGCCAGCGGCCATCGTCAATTCGTCCTGTCCGAAGCCACGGTTCCTTTTGTCTCGCTCTGCGGCGGGGCTGAGGGCGCTTCATTCCACCAGCCACCGCCCAGCGCCTGGAACAGTGCGACCGTGTCGGCGAACCGATCGGCTTGCGCCTGTACGACGGCGATCCGGGTCTGCTGAAACTGCTGTTGCGCGTTCAGCAAGGTCAGGTAGCTCGCACCGCCGACGTTGAACTGGTACGACGCCATCGTGAAGGCGTCATGCGCCTGCCGCTGGGCCTCGATCTGGGCCTGCAACGCCAGCGCGTCGGTCTGCAGGGCGCGCAGTGCGTCCGCCACGTTGACGAAGGCCGTCAACACGGTCTGGCGATAGTTGGCGGCGGCGGCATCGAAGGCGGCGACCGCCGCCCGCCGGTTGGCCTGGAGCTGCCCGCCGCTGAAGATCGGCGCCACCAGCCCTGGGCCTATCCCCCACACGTTCGAATCCGGCTTGAACAGCTGGCTCAGGCTCAGCGACTCCCACCCGAAATTGCCCGACAAGGTGATCTGCGGATACAGGTTGGCCGTGGCCACGCCGACCCGCGCGCTGGCAGCGTGCAGTAGCGCTTCGGCGGACAGGATATCGGGTCGTTGCCGCACCAGGTTCGACGGCACGCTGACCGGCAACTGCAGCGGCAGCTCCAGGCCATCCAGCTCGAACGCGGGCAATCCCGCCGCCTCCGGCGGCTGGCCGGCGTACAGCGCGAGCTGGTGGCGCAGTTGGGACAGCTGGCGCTGCAGGCCCGGCAGCGTCGCCCGCGTCTGAGCCAGCGCAGTTCGCTCGGCCAGTACGTCGGAGCGCGTGACCGCGCCCAGGTTGAATCGCCGTTCCACGATCTGGAGCTGATCCTGCTGCAGCTTTTCGATTTCCCCGGTGGCCTGGATCTGGGCCCGCAGCGAGGCTTCGCGGATCGCCGTGGTCGCCAGGTTCGCGGTCAGAGCCAGGTACGTCGCCTGCAGCTGGAAATTCGCGTTATCGACCTGCGCCCGCAATGCCTCGAGCTGGCGCCGGATGCTTCCGAACAGGTCCAGCGTGTACGACACGTTGACCGATGCGTTGTACAGCGTGAAAACGCTGGTTCCGGACTGACCGACCGACGCGCCGGCAAACTGCTCGCGTTGGGCGCTCAACTGGCCGTTGACGGTGGGCCAGGTCGCCCCCCGTTGGGCCGCCAGCGTCTCCTGCGCCTGCCGCAGCGAGGCCTGTGCCGCAGCGACGGTGGGGCTGTCGCGCAGCGCCTGCTCGATCAGGCGGTCGAGCGGCTCCGACCGAAACAGGGCCCACCATTGCTGCTGCAACTGCCCGCCCACGTTGAACTGCTGGGCGCCCCCATGCGCGACGTCGGTGCCCGCCGTCGCGTCCGGCAGCGGGCTCTCGATGTAACGGTCGGCCTGCGACGCATCCGGGCGCTTGAAGTCCGGCCCGACTGCGCAGGAAGTCAGCGCAATCGCCGCGAGTGCTGCCGATGCGGCCGAACGCCTGGACATCGAAATCGTTTGATCCCCCCAAAGGCCGGACCGATTGTAGGTTGCTATCCGACCGGCCCGTCCCTAAAGACCATCGGGTCATGACAAGGACCCGCCCCGGCGCGAATGTTGGCAGGGCCAGGGGGAGCCGCCAGCCGATTGCGATGAAGTGCTGATTTTGCTGCGCAGGCTGCACCCGGGGCCGATAAACCCCGTGGGCCCCTAAAATGCGATGATGATCGCGCTGATACAACGCGTGTCGCAGGCCAGCGTGCGCGTTGAGGCGGAGCTGGTCGGTACGATCGGGATCGGGCTGCTGGCGCTGGTTTGCGCGGAGCGCGAAGATCGCGAGCGCGAAGCCGACGCGCTGCTCGAAAGAATATTGGATTACCGGGTATTCGCCGACCAGGCGGGACGGATGAACCGGGGCCTCAGATCGGTTGAAGGGGGCTTGCTTCTGGTTCCACAGTTCACGCTGGCTGCCGATACCTCGAGCGGACTGCGGCCCGGTTTTTCCCCGGCGGCCGCTCCCGAGCGCGCCAGGGTTCTTTTCGACTATATGGTCGAGCGTGCCCGGACCATCTACTCGCCGGTAGCGGCCGGGCGCTTTGGCGCGACGATGCAGGTCGCGCTGATCAACGAGGGGCCGGTAACGTTCTGGCTGCAGATCCGCCCCGGGGTCTCGGCCGGATGAAGTGCCCTTTCTGCGCCAAGTCCGACACTCAGGTGATCGATTCGCGCGCCTCGGACGAAGGCGCCTCGATCCGAAGGCGGCGGCGCTGCCTGGGCTGCGACAAGCGTTTCACGACGTACGAACGGGTCGAGCTGGCGCTGCCCTCGATCGTCAAGCGCGGCGGCAGCCGGGCCGAGTACGACCGGAACAAGCTGCGCGCCTCGATGCTGCTGGCGTTGCGCAAGCGCCCGGTGCCGCGCGAGGCGGTCGATGATGCGATCGGCCGGATCGAGGACAAGCTGCTGTCCTCGGCGCAGCGCGAAGTCAAGAGCGAGAAGCTGGGCGAGCTGGTGATGCGCGAGTTGAAGCGGCTGGACAAGGTCGCCTACATACGGTTCGCCTCCGTCTACCGCAGCTTCGAGGACGTCGACGAATTCGCCGAAGTCGTGAAGGAAGTACGGCCGCCGCGGCGTCGCCGCGCTTGAATTCGCGCTGGCCAACCCCATCTGCCGGGTTGTACGGGGCCTGGCCCCACGAACCTTGGGAGAGAAGACGATGAGCCAAATCACGCGACGAGAGCCGGTGGGCTCCCTGATTGACGAACTTTTCAGCGACTTTTTCAACCGGACCGGCTGGACCGTCCCGCTGCGCACGGCGGAACTTCCGGCGGCTGTTCGCGCCCGGTTGGACGTGGTCGACAAGGGTGACAAGTATGCGGTGTCCGTCGATCTGCCCGGTGTTCGCAAGGAGGACATCCAGGTCAGCATCGATGGGCCCCGGGTTTCCATCACGGCCGAGAACAAGGCCGAACGCGAAGTGAAGAATGGCGAAAAGCTGCTTCACACCGAGCGCTTTGCGACCAGCTACGCGCGCAGCTTCGAGTTGCCGGTCGAGGTGACCGAAGAGGGCGCGGATGCGGCCTTCGAAAACGGCGTGCTGCGCCTGACCCTGCCGAAGCGCGCCCAGGTGATGAGCAAGCGCCTGGCCGTCCGCTAAGGCGCCGCCTTTCGAAACCGCCGACAGGCGACGGAACGACCGGGCCGACGCGCCCGGTTTTTCCGTTGCGGCGAGCGCAGCGCGCCGACTGCGTAGAATCGGCGCGCATGTACACGGACGCGGATCACCGCTTCATGTCGCGCGCCCTGGAGCTCGCGGCCAAAGCGATGGTGCACGCGACCCCGAACCCGCGGGTGGGCTGCGTGGTGGTGCGCGAGGGGCGCATCATCGGCGAAGGCTTCACCCAGCGGCCGGGCTCCAATCATGCGGAGATCGAGGCACTGCTGGATGCGCGCCGGTCGGGCAGCGACCTGCACGGTGCGCACGTCTACGTCACGCTGGAGCCGTGCGCTCATTTCGGGCGCACGCCGCCGTGTGCCACGGCGCTGATCGAAGCGCATGTGTCGATGGTGATCGCGGCCGTCGAGGACCCCAATCCGCAGGTCGGCGGGCGGGGGCTCGAAGTGCTGCGCCAGGCGGGCATCGACGTGCGCTGCGGACTGCTGAAGCAGGACGCGATCGAGATGAACGCCGGATTTTTCTCCCGCATGACCCGCGGCCGACCCTGGGTGCGGATCAAGGTCGCCGCCAGCCTGGACGGTCGCACCGGGCTGGAGAACGGGTCGTCCCAATGGATCACGTCGGACGCCGCGCGCGCCGATGGGCACGCATGGCGGGCCCGTTCGTGCGCGGTGCTCAGCGGGATCGGTACGGTCCGCTCCGACGATCCAAGGCTGTCGGTTCGCCTGGTCGAGACTCCACGGCAACCCTTGAAAGTGCTGGTCGACAGCCGCTTCGAGGTGACACCGCAGGCACGCCTGTTCGATGGGCACCCGGTGCTGGTGGCTTGCACGCGCGGTGATCCTCATAAGGCCGAGCAGCTGGCCGCGCGCAATGTCGAAGTGATCGAGGTGGCCGCCAACGCCGGCGGCAAGGTCGATCTGGCGGCCCTGATGCGGGAGCTGGCTCGGCGCGGAATCAACGAGGTGCACGTGGAGGCCGGTTCCCGACTGAACGGGTCGCTGGTGCAGGCGGGCCTGGTCGACGAGCTGCTTGCATATCTGGCGCCGTGCCTGATCGGTCCCGGCCAGCCGATGATCGATTTGCCGGCGGTGACCAGCCTGACGCAGATCAGGCGCCTGACGCTGCGCGAGGTGGCCCGGATCGGCGACGACGTGCGCCTGCTGGCCCGAGTTCAATGACTGCGGCCGGCGACCGGGGATCACGATTTTTCAATAGCCCATGTTCACCGGAATCATCCAGGCGGTCGGGCAGATCGAACAGGTGGAGCGTCGCGAGCCGGGCGTACACGTGCTGGTGCGGTCTGAACCGATCGGTGCGGCCAGCCTGAACGTAGGCGACAGCATTGCGGTCAACGGCTGCTGCCTGACCGTGACGGCGATCGACGGCAGGCGCTTTCAGGCGGACTTGTCCGAGGAGACACTGGCCAGGACAGCCAACCTGGATCGCTGCGGACCGGTGAACCTGGAGTTGTCGCTTGCGGTGGGTGATCGGATCGGGGGTCACCTGGTGCTGGGTCACGTCGATGCGGTCGGCACCGTGGTCAGCATCCTGCCGGCCGGGGATTCGAGCGAGCTGCGGCTGCGTGCACCAAGATCGATCGCCGCGTGCCTGGCGTTCAAGGGATCGCTCGCGGTCGACGGGGTGAGCCTGACCATCAATCGAGTCGAGGACTCCGAGCATGCTTGCGATGTCACGATCAACCTGATTCCGCATACGCTGGCCGCAACGACGCTCGGGCGGCTGCTGCCGGGGCAGCGTGTGAATCTGGAGGTGGACCCGCTGGCGCGCTATGCCGAGCGCATGATTTCACTGATGTCCCCCGCCCTGAGCGGCAAAAGGACCTAGAATTCGTTCCCCTATGCTTTCTCCGACCCGCTCGACGCCCGGATTCGGATCGGCCACGCCCATCGCGTCGACGGCCCAGATCATCGAAGAGATCGGCCGCGGCAACCTGGTTGTGCTGGTAGACGACGAGGACCGCGAGAACGAGGGCGATCTGGTGTTCGCTGCCGACTTCGTGACCCCGGAAAAAGTCAATTTTCTGGCCAAGTTCGGGCGCGGCCTGATCTGCATGCCGGTGACCGAGGAGCACGCCCGCCGGCTGCGGTTGACGCCGATGTCGCAGGACAACCGCTCCGTGCACGGAACCAACTTCACGGTGTCGATCGAGGCGGCCGAAGGCGTGACCACGGGAATCTCGGCGGCCGATCGGGCGCACACGATCCGGGTCGCGT
>WNGJ01004951.1_pt1 | contig 20624 bp, 21 predicted proteins | sample 5400611 | NCBI WGS metagenome assembly WNGJ01 (sample SAMN13153375, study PRJNA577476) | soil metagenome | isolation source: 40 cm soil or saprolite under Garry oak tree replicate 1 | place: USA:California | collected 2016-06-15
CATGGCCAGGCTCAGGAGTGCCGATCACCTGCCGGCCGCCGCTGCACTGGATCTCGCCGAACGCGATCGGCCCCGTGCGCGACGCTCCGCCGAGAGGCCGGTTTGCACTCCGGTCGAGGGGGTTCCTGCGACGGCCTGCGATCGAAGTCCGCCAGGGCGATCGGATCCTCTGGAGCGGCCGTCTCGCGAGGCTCGTGCCGGGCCGCTCAGCGTCCCTTTCGGCCGGCTGGATTGGCTCGGTGGACAACACAGGCGGGCCGATCGAGATCTCGGTGCGGGATTTGACTCCGCAAATGCGGCTCGATTACGCTCGCCGCACCACGGACCGGTGGACCGGGGTCGTCTGCCAGAAGGAGGACGAAGATGCAAGACCCCGGGCACCGCGATCATGACGAGCAGCGTCTAGCCGAGCTGGGCTACAAGCAGGAGCTGACTCGCGCGTGGAGCAGCTTCACGAACTTCGCGATCTCGTTCACGATCATCTCGGTCCTCGCGGGCTGCTTCACGAACTTCTCGTTCGCGTGGAACGCCGGCGGGCCGGCAGCGGTCGCCTTCGGCTGGCCGATCCTCTGCGGATTCGTCCTGCTCGTGGCGCTCTCGATGTCCGAGCTGACTTCCGCTTTCCCGACCGCGGGCGGCCCCTACTGGTGGGCGGCCAAGCTCGGCGGCGCGGGCTGGAGCTGGTTCACGGGCTGGTTCAACATGGTCGGCCTCGTCGGCATCGTCGCGGGGGTCGGCTACGGCGCCGCCATCTTCCTGAACGCCGTGCTGGCGCTCTACGGGGTGACGATCGGGAGCATCAACTTCGCCACGGCGGATCCCTCCGCGATCCTCCATCACACCTTCGTCTTGTTCCTCTGCATCCTCGTCCTCTACACGATCGTGAACATCGTCGCCGACCGGCTGCTCGGCCTCTTCAACAACATCTCGGTCTGGTGGCACGTGCTGGGCGTGCTCGTGATCATCGGGGTGCTCGCCTTCGTCCCGGACGATCATCAGAGCGCCAGCTTCGTCTTCAAGCACACGCTCAACAACACCGGCTTCCACGGTGGAGCCACGAGTGGCGCGTTCTTCTGGCTGTACGTGCTGCCGATCGGCTTCATCCTGACCATGTACACCCAGACGGGCTACGACGCGTCCGCGCACACGGCCGAGGAGACGCGTGACGCCGCGCTCGGAGCGGCCAAGGGCGTCTGGAAGTCGGTCTTCTACTCGGCCATCGCGGGCTGGCTCGTGCTGCTCGCCTTCCTCTTTGCGGCCGTGAACACCGACGCGATCAACACGGCGGGCGGGAGCTCGATCTCGATCTTCACGACCGCGATGGTGAACCACGTCTGGGGCGCGAAGCTCGTGCTGATCATCGCGACCGTGGGCCAGCTCTTCTGCGGCGCGGCGGGGCTGACCAGCGCCTCACGCACGTGGTACGCGTTCTCGCGCGACCGTGGGATGCCCGGCTGGTGGCTCTTCCGTCGCCTCAACCGGCAGCGCGTCCCGCTCTACGCAGTGATCGCCGTCTCTATCGCCTCGCTGATCGTCACGATCCCGGCGTACTGGGGGAACAAGGTCGGCATCCCCTGGGCCTACTTCGCGATCACCGCGATCTGCACGGTGGGGCTCTACATCGCGTACATCATCCCCGTCTACCTGCGCTTGAGGCAGGGAAGCCGGTTCGAGGCGGGGCCCTGGACACTGGGGCGCCACTACAGGTGGGTCAACATCGGCGCGATCCTCTTCGTCCTGCTCGTCGTGTACTCCCTCGACATCCCGACCGGGCCCAAGGGAGTGCCCTGGGACTCGAACTTCGACTGGACGTACCTGAACTATTCGCCGCTCGTGCTCGTGGTCGGGATCCTGGTCGGCATCTGGTGGGTAGTCTCGGCGAAGAACAAGTACACGGGACCGGTGCGCACCATCGACGAGGACCTCGGTTCCGCCGGGGCCGAGCCCCCCAAGGCGCCCGCCGCCCCTGGCTCGTAGAGGAGGAACGAACATGACGCAAGTGATCGGCCCAAGGATGGAGGGCGCTGCCAAGGGCATGCTGACCCTCGACGAGCTCCGCGAGGAGGTGGAGGCGGGGACGATCGACACGATCATCACCTGCTTCACCGACATGCAGGGCCGCCTGTTCGGCAAGCGAGTCGAGGGCGAGTTCTTCCTCGAGGAATCGGCCTCGCACGGGATCGAGGGCTGCAACTACCTGCTCGCCCTGGACATGGAGATGGATCCGATCCCGGGGTACGAGATGGCCAACTGGGAGAAGGGCTACGGCGACTTCAGCCTCACGCCGGACCTGGAGACCTTGCGCCGGATTCCCTGGCTCGACCGGACGGCGCTCGTGCTCTGCGACGTGGGCTGGGAGGACGGAACGCCGGTCGTGCAGTCGCCGCGGCAGGTGCTGAAGCGCCAGGTCGAGCGGGCTGCGGAGCTCGGCTACCTGCCCATGTTCGGCTCCGAGCTCGAGTTCTATCTGCTCAAGGAGAGCTACGCCGAAGCGCACGAGAAGCACTTCCGCGACCTCACTCCGACGATCCCCTACATCCTCGACTACCACATCCTCGCGGCTACCTTCGACGAGGACGTGATCGGCGACCTGCGCCGGAGCATGCAGGGCGCGGGCATCCCGGTCGAGTCGTCCAAGGGTGAGGCCTGGCCGGGTCAGCACGAGATCAACTTCCGCTACGCCGACGCCGTGACGACGGCCGACCGGCACGTGATCTACAAGAACGGCGCCAAGGAGATCGCGAACCGGCACGGGCAGGCGATCACCTTCATGGCGAAGCCCGACCACACGTGGATCGGGAACTCGTGTCACATCCATTCGAGCCTCTGGGCCCCGGACGGCTCACGCAGCCTCTTCCAGGGCGACAACGGGCACGGGCCGAGCGCGGTCTTCAACGGCTACCTCGGCGGGCTGACCGCCTACATGCGCGAGCTCTCGATCTTCGTCGCGCCGAACATCAACTCCTACAAGCGGTACGCCTCGGAGAGCTGGGCGCCGACGACGCTCGCCTGGAGCCGGGACAACCGCACGTGCGGCTTCCGGATCGTCGGCCACGGCAACGGCTTCCGGGTCGAGTCGCGGATCCCCGGAGCCGACGCGAATCCGTACCTGGCCTTCGCCGCGATGCTCGCGGCCGGGCTGCAGGGGATCGAGGAGAAGCTGGACGCTCCGCCGATGTTCGAGGGCAACGCGTATGCGGACGAGAGCCTCGAGCGGGTACCGCCGACGCTGCGTGAGGCGATCGATGCGCTGGAAGGCTCGAAGCTGGCGCGCACGGCGCTCGGCGACGAGGTCGTCGACCACTACCTCAACTACGCCCGCACCGAGCAGAGGCTGTTCGATCAAACTGTCACCTGTTATGAGCGGGAGCGCCTCTTCGAACGCGTCTAGACCGGTCGTCGGGATCACCACCTACGTCACGCCGGCGAAGTGGGGCTACTGGGACATGGAGGCGGCGCTGGTCCCGATGCAGTACGTTCGAGCCGTCGAGCGCGCGGGCGGCCGCCCGGTGCTCGTGCCGCCGAGCTCGGAGGGCATCGCCGAGACGCTGGACTCGGTCGACGGGCTCGTCTTCTCCGGCGGCTCCGACCTCGATCCGGAGACCTACGACCAGGAATCGCACCCGGAGACTCGCGACGTCGTGCCGGAGCGGGACCGCGGGGAGCTCGTGCTGCTGGAGGCGGCGCTCGAGCGGGACCTGCCGGTCCTGGCGATCTGCCGGGGCAGCCAGATTCTGAACGTCGCCCGGGGCGGCGATCTCGTCCAGCATCTGCCGGAGGTCGTCGGCGACGAGAAACACAAGCACGCGCCGGGCGAGTTCTCCGATCACGACGTCGCGTTCGAGCCGGAGACCCGGCTGGCGAAGATGCTGGGAGATCGGGCGCCGGTCAAGTCCCACCACCATCAGGGCTTCGGCCGTCTCGGTGAGGGCCTGCGCGAGGCCGCGAGGGCGGACGACGGCACGCTCGAGGCGGTCGAGGATCCGTCCAAGCGCTTCGCGCTCGGGGTGCTCTGGCATCCCGAGGCCGGCGAGGACGCGCAGCTCTTCGAGGCGCTCGTCGAGGAAGCACGGCACTACCGCGAGGGGCGCGCACGGTGAGCGTGACCGTCGTCAATCCGGCCACCGAGGAGACGGTCGCCGAGCTGGACGAGGCCGGGGTCGAGGAAACCGACGCAGCGGTCGCCCGGGCCAAGGAGGCTTTCCCGTCCTGGCGCGACGTCGCGCCTGGGCCCCGGGCGGCGATGCTGCGGCGGCTCGCGACCCTCGTCGAGGAGAACGGGGAGGAGCTTGCCCGCCTCGAGACCCGCAACGTGGGCAAGCCGATCTCCGACTCGCGCGGAGAGGTCGGGATGGTCGCCGAGGTCTTTCACTTCTACTCGGGTGCGGTCGACAAGCACTACGGCGAGACGATCCCGGTCGCAGGCGGCGTCGACATGACGTTCCGCGAGCCGCTCGGCGTCGTCGGCCTGATCGTGCCCTGGAACTTCCCGCTCAACATCTCGAGCTGGAAGCTCGGGCCGGCGCTGGCGTGCGGAAACACCGTCGTCTTGAAACCCGCCGAGCTGACGCCGCTGACGGCACTTCGCCTGGCCGAGCTCGCGCTCGAGGCCGGGATCCCGGAGGGCGTCGTCAACGTCCTGGTCGGCCCCGGCCGGGTCGTCGGCCAGCGGCTGGTCGAGCATCCGGAGGTCGCGAAGATCGGCTTCACGGGCTCGACCGAGGTCGGACGCGGGGTGATGCAGGCCGCGGCTGCGACGATCAAGCGGGTCACGCTCGAGCTGGGCGGCAAGTCGGCGAACGTCGTCTTCGCCGACGCCGACCTGGAGAAGGCAGCGGCCGCCGCGCCCTACGCGGTGTTCGGAAACGCGGGCCAGGACTGCTGCGCACGCAGCCGCGTCCTGGTCGAGCGCACCGTGCTCGATCGCTTCCTCGAGCTGCTGGTCGACGCTGCGAAGGGAGTGAAGCTCGGCGATCCCGAGGACGAGAGCACCGAGATGGGACCGCTCATCTCGGCCGAGCACCGCGAGCGAGTGGCCTCGTTCGTGGACGGCAATGTCGCTTTCCGCGGCGAGATTCCCGAGGGTCGCGGATTCTGGTTTCCGTGCACGGTCGTCGGGCCCGTCACGAACGAGGAGCGGGTTGCGCGGGAGGAGGTGTTCGGCCCGGTCGTCGCGGTGATCCCGTTCGAGGACGAGGCCGATGCGATCAGGATCGCCAACGACACGCCCTACGGGCTCTCGGGCTCGGTCTGGACGGAGAACGGCTCCCGGGCGCTCCGGGTCGCGCGGGCGCTCGAGACCGGCGTGATCTCGGTCAACTCGAACAGCTCCGTCCGCGTCTCGACACCATTCGGCGGCTTCAAGCAGTCCGGCTTCGGGCGGGAGCTGGGGATGCACGGGCTCGCGGGGTACTCGGAAGTGAAGAACGTCTTCGTGGCGACGGAGTAGCGTGCCACCCCTTCTGAACCCTTGTGTTCCACGCCACATGCGATCCCCGCGCCAGTCGACACGAACCAAGCACGAGAACAAGCCGGAGAACCTTGTAGCGTGCAACACAAAGACTGGCGGCCGGTAGTGGCGGGACGGCTCGACGGCAAGGTGGTCGTGATCACCGGCGCCGCGGGGGGCATCGGCCGCGAGGCTTCGCTCCTCTTCTCGGACGAGGGCGCGAAGGTCTGCGTCGCCGATCTCACCCCGGAGCCGGGCGAGCAGACCGCGGCGGAGTGCCGCGAGGCTTTCTTCCAGCAGGTCGATGTCACCGACCCGGCCAGTGTCGAGGCGATGTACACAGCGACCGCCGAGCGTTACGGCGGGATCGACGTCCTCTACAACAACGCCGGGATCATGCCGCCAGACGACGCTTCGGTCCTGGAGACCGAGCCCGACGCCTGGGACCGTGTGCAAGCCGTGAACGCCAAGGGCATCTACCTGTGCTGCAAGTACGGGATCCCGCACCTGCTCGAGCGCGGCGGCGGGTCGGTGATCAACGTCGCCTCTTTCGTCGCGCTCGTAGGCGCGGCGACGTCCCAGATCGCCTATACCGCCTCGAAGGGCGCGGTGCTCTCGATGTCACGCGAGCTGGCGGTCGAGTTCGCCCGGCGAGGCGTTCGCGTGAATGCGCTCTGCCCGGGCCCGGTCGAGACGCCGCTCCTGATGCGTCTCTTCGAGGAATCGCCGGAAGCGTACGAGCGACGCCGCATCCACCTGCCGATGGGCCGCCTTGCGCAGGCGCGCGAGATCGCAGCCGGGGCGCTCTTCCTGGCCAGCGACGACTCGTCCTACGTCAACGGTACGACGTTCCTGGTCGACGGTGGACTGACGGCCGCGTACGTCACTCCTGAGTAAAAACGGTGCGGTCCTGACCCAGGGCTAAACTCGGTCGCCGTGCCTGAGGCGCCGTTTGTTCACCTGCATGTCCACTCCGAGTACTCGATTCTCGACGGGGCATGCCGGATTCCGGGGCTTGCCGCCCGCGCTGCCGAGTTCCAGATGCCGGCGGTGGCGCTCACCGACCACGGGTCGCTTGCGGGGGCGGTCGAGCTCTTCCGGGAGACCGAGAAGCACGGAGTGAAGCCGCTGATCGGCTGCGAGGTCTACGTCGCCGACGACCGCAAGGTGCAGAAGAAGGGCTACGCGCACCTGACGCTCCTCGCCGCCGACAACGACGGCTACTCGAACCTGATCAAGCTCGCCTCAGCGGGCTACCTCGAGGGCTACTACTACAAGCCTCGCGTCGACTGGGAGCTGCTCCAGAGCCATGCGAAAGGCCTCGTCGCGCTCTCCGGGTGCCTCTCGGGGCGCGTCTCGAAGGCGCTCGAGGAGAACCGGCCCGGCGACGCCAAGTCGGACCTCGACCGCCTCGCGCAGATCTTCGGGCGCGACTCGACCTATGTCGAGATCCAGAACGCCGGGCTCGACGTCCAGGGGCGGATCAACCCGCTGCTGGCCAAGCTCGCGGCCGAGGCGAACCTGCCGCTCGTCGCGACGGGCGACGTCCACTACCTCCGGCACGAGGACGCGCGCGCACACGAGGCGCTGCTCTGCATCCAGTCGGGCGACTCGCTGAAGAACCCGGACCACTGGCGCTTCGACACCGACCAGTTCTATTTGAAGTCGCCGGAGGAGATGGCGCAGGACTTCGCGGACTATCCGGAGGCGGTGGGACGCACGCTCGAGATCGCCGAGCGCTGCAACGTGACGATGGAGCTGGGGCGGATCCTGCTGCCGAAATTCCCCGTCCCGGACGACCGGGACGCCTTCGACTACCTCGTCGAATTGTGTGAGAAAGGCCTGCAAAAGCGATACGGCCAGGTCACGCCCGAGCTGAACGAGCGCCTCCGATTCGAGCTGAAGACGATCAAGGAGATGGGCTTCGCCGACTACTTCCTGATCGTCTGGGACTTCATCGCCTTCGCGAAGCGGAACGGGATCCAGGTCGGCCCGGGCCGCGGCTCGGCGGCCGGCTCGATCGTCGCCTACAGCCTCGAGATCACCGACATCGACCCGATCAAGTACGACCTCCTGTTCGAGCGCTTCCTCAACCCCGGCAGAAAGTCGATGCCGGACATCGACATCGACTTCTCGGTCGCCGGGCGCGACCGCGTGATCAACTACGTGGCCGAGAAGTACGGCCGCGACCGCGTCGCGCAGATCATCACCTTCGGGACGATGATGGCCCGCGCCGCCGTCCGCGACGCCGGGCGTGTGCTCGAGATCCCCTACGGCACGGTCGACCGGATCGCCAAGCTGATTCCGGAAGGGCCGAAGGTCTACCTCGACGACTGCCTGAAGCCGAACGGCGAGCTCAGGCAGGCCTACGACGCCGACCCGCTCGTGAAGGAGATCGTCGACCTTGCCAAGCCGCTCGAAGGCCTCGTACGCCAGGACTCGATCCACGCCGCTGGCGTCGTCATCTCCGACCGGCCGCTGACCGACGTCGTTCCCGTCCAGCAGAAGGGCGCGGACCAGGAGCTCGTGACGCAGTTCTCGATGGGCGACGTCGAGGCGCTGGGCCTGCTGAAGATGGACTTCCTCGGCCTGCGGAACCTCGACGTGATCGACAAGACACTCGCCCTCGTCGGCGGTGTCGACATCACCACGCTGCCGTTGGACGAGGCGCGCACCTATGAGATGCTCGCGCGCGGCGAAGCGACGGGCGTCTTCCAGTTCGAGTCGTCGGGCATGCGCGAGGCGCTGCGACAGGTGCGACCGACCGAGTTCGAGGACCTGATTGCGCTCGTCGCGCTCTACCGCCCGGGGCCGATGGGCTACATCCCGGTCTACGCGCGGCGCAAGGCGGGCGCAGAGCAGGTCAGCTACCTCGATCCGCGCCTGGAGCCGATCACCGGCCCGACGTACGGGATCTGCATCTACCAGGAGCAGTACATGGAGATCGCCAAGCAGCTCGCCGGCTTCTCGCCCGCCGAGGCCGACGATCTGCGCAAGGCGATCGGCAAGAAGATTCACTCGTTGATGGCATCCCTGAAGAACAAGTTCCTCGAGGGCTGCGCGTCGAACAACGTCACTCCCGCGGTCGCGAACCAGCTCTGGAAGGACATGGAGCAGGCGCAGGACTATTCGTTCAACAAGTCGCACGCGGCCTGCTACGCGCTGATCGCCTACCGGACCGCGTGGCTGCGCTCACACCATCCGCACGAGTACATGGCGGCGCTGATCTCGTCGGTGATGAACACGAAGGACCGCGTGCCGGTCTACGTCAACGCCTGCCACGAGATGGGGATCGAGGTGCTGCCGCCCGACGTCAACTCGTCCGAGTGCGACTTCGCGGTCGTCGAGGGCAAGATCCGCTTCGGGCTGAACGCGGTCAAGAACGTCGGCGACTCGGCGGCGCGGGCGATCATCGCGGCGCGCGGCGAGGGCGGGGAGTTCGACTCGCTCTGGGACTTCACGGAGCGGGTCGACCTGCAGACCGTGAACAAGCGCGCGCTGGAGTCGCTCGTGAAATGCGGCGCCCTGGATTCCACCGGCGGTTCGCGGCGCGGGATGCTGGAGTGCCTCGAGCAGGCTCTCGCGTGGGGCGGAAAGCAGCAGGCCGACCGGCTCGCGGGCCAGGGGTCGATCTTCGACCTCGGCGACGCGCCGGCCGCCGACGCGCCCAAGCACCATCCGCAGCTCTCGTCCGAGGAGTTCGAGAAGAACGAGCTGCTGCGCCTGGAGAAGGAGACGCTCGGCCTCTACGTCTCGGAGCATCCTTTGTCAGCGATCCGCGACCAGCTGCGGCGCAAGGCCGACATGCCGCTCGCCGAGCTAGAGCGCCGGCGCGACGGCGAGGTCATCACCGTCGCCGGCATCGTCGGTGCGCTCAAGCAGCTGACGACGAAGAAGGGCGAGCCGATGGTCTTCATGCGGCTGGACGACGTGACGGGCGGGGCAGAGGTGGTCGTCTTCAACTCGGTCTACGCGAACGCGCGCGAGCTGCTTTTGGACGACGCGATCCTGGTCGTGAAGGGACGGATCGACCACAAGGAGGGCGAGACGAAGCTGATCGCGCTCGAGGTGACGCCGTTCGAGGCGACGCCGGAGCGGAAGGAGGTACGGCTGCGCGTAGACGCGCGCCGCGCCCGAGCGGGCCTGATCCGCGAACTGGCCGGGCTCGTGAAGGACTTCCCCGGCGAGGCGCCGGTCTTCGTCGCGCTCGAGACTTCGCAGGGCCCGCGCACGCTCGCCTTCGGCCCGGAGTACCGCGTCCAGCCGGTGCCGGACTTCTTCGCCGAGGCGAAAGCGCTGCTCGGCGAAGCCGCAGTCCTTTAGCCCGGCGAACGAGCCGAGCACTTACTTCCTAGACCGGGTCGCCGCAGAAGCGTAGGCTCGCCCCTTCGCAGGCCTCGCTGAGAACGGAGAAAACCTTGGCAGACTGGAAGATCTCGGGCACGTACCTCGAGTTCTGCAGCTGCGATCCGGGGTGTGGTTGCAACTTCAAGGGCTTTCCGAACTCGCCTGAGGGGAACTGTCAGGCGCTCGTCGCGCATCGGATCGAGGAGGGAAGCTACGGCGGGACCGAGCTCACAGACGCCAAGGTCGCCTGGGCGCTCTGGTGGCCCGGCGCGATTCACGACCGGGGCGGCCGTGGTCATGCATACGTCGACTGCGGTTCCGACGAGCAGTTCGAGGCGCTCAGCGGCATGTGGCGCGGCGAGGAGGGCTACTCGTTCTTCGAGATCTTCAACTCGACCTTGGACCAGCCGACTGCGGTCGACCGCGTAGAGATCGACATGACGGTCGACGGCAAGAGCTCGCGCTTGGCGATCGAAAGCGTCGCAGAAGGCGTGATGACACCACTTCGTAGCCCCGTCAGCGGCGAGGAGAACAACGTCCGCATCGTCACCGACGGGTTCATCTGGAAGGACGGCGAGATCGCGCAGAGCGAGCGCGTGAGGGTGGAGACTCCGGAGATCAGCTTCGACCTCTCCGGCCGTCACGCCGTGTTCGCGCCCTTCGAGTACGCGAACGGCTAACTCTCGTTTACGCCTAGGTGAGCTTTTTCTCGCGCAGCTCCGCGAGCGCGGACTCGCGCTTCTCGAGGCCCTCAAGACCCATCCCGCGCAGGATCGAGGGAGCCTTCGTGAACTGGATCTCGCGGTAGTCGACGACCTGAATGTGGTTCCCCCACGGGTCGAGGAAATCGAGCCCGCGGCTGGGGACGATCTCGGCCCCGGCTTGCTCGAGCGCGCTCCGGGTCGCCTCCTTGTCGTCGACGACGAGGCCGAAGTGCCGCTCGGTATCGGGCGGCTGGCTGCGGCCCTCCGAGAAGCCGATGAACTGGTCGCCCATGTCCACGAACGCCATCCCAAGGTGGTGCTCGATCTCCCTGAGCTCGAAGATCCGGCCGTACCACTCGAGCGCCGCGGCGATGTCGTCGACCTCGAGCGCGATGTGGTTGATCCCGACGAGCCGCGGCATGAGCAACAGCCTAGACCCACGCCGCGTCGAGGCGTAGGCTCGCAGAGTCCTCAACAGGAGGTAGAACGATGCATGCACGAGTTGCGCGGTTCGAGAGCCGCGGCCAGTCCATGACGGAAGAGTTGATCGGAAAAGTGCGCGAGCGAGTCGACTCGGGCGAGCCGCCGCGGGGGGCGCGGGGGATGCTGATGCTTTTCGATCGCGACGCTGGAACGTCAGCCGGGATCACGTTCTTCGACAACGAGCAGGCGATCAAGGACGCCGAGCCGGCCTTTGAAGCCATGGGGGCCAGCATGCCCGAGGAGCTGCGGGGCAAGCGCGTCTCGGTCGAGGCCTACGAGGTGCTCGCCATCGACGGCGAGCCGGGCAAGGCCGCGAGGGTGAGCTCGCTGCAGGGATCCCCGGACAATTTCGACAGGGCCGCAAAGACCACCGAGGAAGTGCTGCCCACGGTGCGCCAGATGCCGGGCTCCACGGGCGTCCTGTCCCTGGCCGACCGCGCGAGCGGACGTGCGCTCATCGTGACGCTCTGGGAGGACGAGGAGGCCATGCGCGCCGGCGAGGAGCAGGCGAACCGGCTTCGCAAGCAGGCGGCCGAAGGAAGCGGCGGGGAGATCGCCTCGGTCGAGCGCTTCGAGGTCGCGATCGCGAGGATGCCCGCGGCGGTCTCCTGAGAAAAGCCGCGGGCTAGGAGGGTCTGGCGAAATACAGTCTGTGCCGTCCGGCCACGCTGCTCGGCCCGAGGCCGCGTCCTCAGTCGCGTCGATAGCTAGAGCTATCGACACTCCCTGCGTCCTTGCCTCGGAACGAGCATCGCGCCCGGCCGACGAGCGGCATTCCGCCAAACCCTCCTAGGCGCCGCCGAGCTCGCGGACGACGTCGAAGACGACGACCGACTGCACTTCGCCGTCGGCCTCCCGCACGGCGCGCTGCCGTGCTGCCGCCGCGCGGGTTTCGCTTGCGTCGAGCGACGCCCGGTTTTCCCACAGCGTGACCGTCATCGTCGTTCCGCTCTCGGTGTCCACGAGCACCCAGCCCGCGCTCATCCCGCCGAGCTTGGCGAGATCGGCGCCGACCTCCTGGAACGCCCGGACCGCCTCGTCGCATCGTTCCGGGTCGATCTGATAACGAGCAACCCGCGCCAGCATGCCCCTGGAGCGTAACGCACCTGGAACCTCGGGCCCCGCTGCGGTGTAGTAGCACCAGTGGCGGGCCGGCCACCAGCCGAGAAGGAGCTCGTCGAGCGGGCGCAGCACGGCGATGCCGCCGCATACGAGGAACTGATGCAGACCTACCAAGCAATCGCTTTTCGAACCGCCTACCTCGTGACCGGCAACGCCGCGGATGCCGAGGAGGCGGCCGCCGACGGCTTCGTGAAGGCGTTCTACGCGCTGTTCCGCTTCCGCTCGGCCGAGCCACTGCGCCCCTGGTTGCTCCGGATCGTCGCGAACGAGGCCCGCAACCGCCGCCGCTCTGCGGGCCGGCGGGCGCGCCTCGCGTTGCGCGCAGCCGAGCACGAGCACTCGGGGGGCGCGGCCCCGTCCCCCGAGGCTGAGCTCCTCTCGGGCGAACAACGCGCGAAGTTGCTCGAAGCGGTCAACCGCCTGGACGAGAAGCACCGCCTCGTCGTCGCCTGCCGCTTCTTCCTCGAGCTCGGCGAGGAGGAGACGGCACAGGTGCTCGGCTGGAGGCGTGGGACGGTCAAGTCACGGCTCTCGCGCGCGCTCGACCGGCTGCGCGCCGACCTGGGAGAAGCGAATGCCTGAGCTCGAACGGCAATTGACCGCCCTGGGCGCGACGATCGCGTACCCGCCGGCACCGGATCTCGTCTCGAAGGTGCGGCCGCGGCTCGCGGAGCGCGAGGCGCTATCACGTAGCTACCGGCGCCCCCTGGCGCTGGCGCTCGCGGTGCTCGTGCTGGCACTCGCCGTCGCCTTCGCCGTGCCGACGGCTCGTACCGCGCTGCTGCGCTTCTTCCACATTCGCGGTGCCACGGTGGAGCGCGTCGAGGTGCTTCCGGCCGCCGAGCCGCAGACCGCCCGAGACCTCGGGCGGCCGCTCGGACCGGCCGCGGCAGAGAGCGGAGTCGGGTTCCGGCTCGTCCTGCCGCCTGGCGCACCTCCGGACCGGGTCTACGTGCTCGAGGGCGCCGTTGCCACGATCCCACTCCGCTGGCACGGGAAGAAGCTCCTCCTCTCCGAGTTCCGAAACGACAACGCACTGCTGCTGAAGAAACTCGTGCCAGACCAGACCTTCGTCGAGCCGCTTCAGGTCGGGCTCGAGAGCGGGCTCTGGATCCAGGGCGGCCGGCACGTGCTCATCTGGCTCGACCGGGCCGGGAGCTTTCGGGAGAAGCCCGCCCGGGTGAGCGGGAACATCCTGCTCTGGATGCACGGCGCGCTGACGCTCCGTCTGCAGGGGGACCTGTCGAAGCGCGAGGCACTCTCGATCGCGAAGAAGCTCCGCTGACGGGAACTCGGGGGCGGCCGGCGGTGTAGGAGGGGAAAAGGAGGATCGGGATGAGACGCTTCGTTGTACTTGCCGCCCTCGCCCTCGTCGCATTGCCGTTCGCAGTGGATGCCGGCGCGAAGGAGCAGCCGACCGTGAAGATCAGCAATCCGCCGACCTCACTGCGGCCGCACATGGTCTGGCGCGCGACGATCACCTACACAGTCGAAGGCCGGCCGTGGGACGTGCAGGGCTGGTCTCCCTACGTGCAGGTCACGAACGACCGTACGGGCCGCATCCGCATGTTCTACGCGGTGAAGGCGCAGCGGCCCGGGATCTTTCGCGCGAAGATCGTCTTCCCGGGTTCGGGATCGTGGGCCTATGACGTCGGCGACGCGATGGGGCTGCACGACGGCGCGACCGGCCGCGTCATGCTGCTCTCGCGCCACCACTGAGCGGAGAATTGGGCGCGGCGGCTCGCTAGAGTCGCCGCGCTTTGAAGTGGCTCGCGCTCGTCCTACTCGCAGGCTGTCTCGTCGCGGGCTGTGGTGGCGGCAGCAAGAAGATCCCGGTCACACAGCTGCCCTCGCTCGTGCTCCAATCACAGGACGTGCCCGGGTTCGAGCGGCTCGATTTCGGGCGACTCGGAATCGCAGACACACACCCGGGTGCCCGCGAGGACCCGAGTCGGTTCGGGCGCAAGGGCGGCTGGAAGGCACGCTATCGCGGGCCCGGCCGGGTCACGGTCACCTCGACCGCGGACCTCTTCGGCAGCGAGGACGGCGCGAAACAGGATTTCGACGCCTACAACATCCAGTTCCAGCAGGAGATCGTCGACTCGGACGGGGCAGAGAGCTTTATCTCGGTGCCGAAGATCGGTGCGGGCTCGCTGGCGGTGACGATCGCCTCCGGGGGCGTGCGCACCTCCAGGGTTGCCTGGCGGTCCGCGAACGTGACTGCCTCGATCGAGCTCGCGGGGCCGAGCGGTCTCGTCACGAACGACCGCCTGATCGGGCTCGCCCGCCGCCAGGAGCGCCGAATCGAGGCCGCAGCGGCCCAGCGCCAGCGTTAAGTCTGTGTTAAATCGTCGGATCCCCCGGTAAGGGGAGATCCGCTTCCGGCGTTTGACCGAATTAGAGACGAAATGACTGCGGCAGAAATCCAGATCCTGGCTGAGACAGAGCTCGAGCGCGTGGAGCAGTGGCGCGCCGAGGAGCTCGAGCGCGGCGGCTACAAGGTGGCCGACGCGGCGCGGCTCGCGGCGCGGCACGAGGTCGACCTGCACATTGCGGTTGCTCTGCTCAAAAAAGGCTGTCCCGCCGAGCTCGCGCTCGAAATCCTCCTCTAGAGGCAGGGTCTCGCCCGTCGCGGCAGAATGTCCTGCCCGTGACGGCTCTGGTCGCATCGATCCCCTCGCCGCACAAAGGCACCGTCTCGATCGGGCCACTGACGCTGCACATGTACGGCGTCATGCTCCTGCTCGCGATCCTCGCGTGCCTTCTGCTGACCGCCTGGCGCTGGCGACGGCTCGGCGGCGACACCGACCTCGTCCTGCGGGTCGCGGTCTGGGGGGTCGCGTTCGGCGTGCTCGGCGCGCGCCTCTACCACGATGTGACGAGCTGGGACCAGGTTCCCCACACGTGGTGGGGCCCGTTCGCGGTTTGGAAGGGCGGGCTCGGGGTCTGGGGCGGAATCCTGTTCGGCACGCTTGCCGGCGCCGTGGTCGTGAAGCGCTCGGGCCAGAGCGTCCGGCTCTTCATGGACGCGATCGCGCCGGGGTTGCTGCTCGCACAGGCAATCGGGCGCTGGGGCAATTGGTGGAACCAGGAGCTGTACGGAAAACCGACGAACCTGCCGTGGAAGCTCGAGATCGACCCTGTGCACCAGACCTCGATCTCGGCCCAGTACAGGCCGTTCACGCCGGGCACGGGCTACTACCAGCCGACCTTCCTGTACGAGTTTCTCTACGACCTGGCCGGGGTGGGGTTATTGCTCTTCATCGGGTCGCGCTTCCGCATCCGGCCGCCGGGGCTCTTCGCGCTCTACGTCTCCTACTACACGCTCGGACGCTTCTTCGAGGAGCTGATCCGAATCGATCCTTCGCACGAGTTCCTCGGCCTGCGCCTGAACGCCTGGGTCTCGATCGTGCTGTTCGTCGCTTCGACCTCGTTCTTCATCTGGTGGCAGTTCATCCGGCGGGGCGGGGACGAGCCTCGGCGCGCGCGCCCGGTTCCGCAGGGGCCCGCGATGGCAATCCCGAGGGGTCGCGTCCGCTCCTGACGCTAGCCTGCGGTCCGTGGCCCACCCGGCACCATCCTCCGTGCCGATGGCGCGCGATCAGACTGCGCCATGCAGCGTCCTCGGTCGTGCACGTAGCACTGCGGCTACGCGCGCTCCCTGCGTCCTCGTCTGGCTTGCTGCTCGCACCCCCTCGGCGCGGCAATGGCACCGGGAGCGCCACACGTGATCGTACGCGAGCTGGAGCTCGACCTCGACGCGTTCGAGGGGCCATTCGACCTGCTCTTGACGCTCGTCCTCAAGAAGGAGCTCGAGCTGGCCGAGATCGACGTGGCGGGAATCATCGTCCGTTTCGTCGAGCGCTTGGCCGAGCGGGACGAGCTCGATCTCGAGGCCTGCGGCGAGTTCCTCGTGCTCGTGGCCGCGTTGCTGGAGCTGAAGGCCCGAGCGCTCTTTCCCGAGGAGGAGGCCGAGCTCGCCGAGCTCGAGCCCGAGGAGGCGGCGGAGGAACTGGCGCGGCGCCTCGCCGAATACCGGCGCGCGAAGGAAGCGGCCGCCTGGCTGGCGCAGCGGCTGGAGACCGACGGCGATCGCTTCTTCCGGATCGGCCCGGCGCCACTGGCGCCGCGGGGCGAAAGGCAGCTTGCTCCGCAGGACCCGGAGCGCCTGGCGGAGGCCTTGCGCTTGCTGGCCGCTGAGCCGCCGGCGATCTCACTGGCGCACCTGGAGCTTCGCTTTCCGCCCGTGGAGCAGTTCGTGGAGCGCTTCCGTGCCGTCCTGCGCCGGCGGCGGGTCTTCGACTTCGACTCGGAGCTGGACGGGCTCTCCCGCGTGGAGCAGGCGGTCGCGTTCCTCGCGCTGCTCGAGCTGCGGAAGGCCGACGAGGTCGCGATCTCACAGGCCGCGGCGTTCGCACCGATTCGTGTTTCACGCCACGAACACGCGAGGAGCCTTGAGTGGACCGCCCGCTCCGCCTGATCTCCACGAACCCGGTCGACCGGCTCGCCCGGACGATCGAGGCGCTGCTCGTCGTCGCGTCTCAGCCGCTCTCTCTCGAGGAGCTCGCGGAGGCGACCGCCGACGACCTGGATCGGATCGAGACCGCGGTTTCGCTCCTCTCCGAGCGATACCGCGAGGGTCGCTGCGGGATCGTGCTGGAGCACGTGGCGGGCGGGTATGCGTTCCGCGCTTCGCGCGAGGCCGCGGAGGCCTGCTCACGGCTGTTCGAGCGCCCAGTCGAGCGGGGGCTCTCGCAGGCGGCCCTGGAGACGCTGGCCGCGATCGCCTATCTCGGCCCGTGCACGCGCCCGGATGTGGCGCGAATCCGCGGGGTCGCCGTCGACTCGGTCGTCGCAGGCCTCTTGGAGCGCGGTCTGATCGCCGAAGCCGGCCGCGAGGAGGCCGGCGCGATCCGGTACGCGACGACGCCGCTCTTCGAGCGAGTCTTCGGTCTCGAGAGCCTCTCGCAGCTTCCGCGCCTGGACGACCTCGGTGCGGACGTCGAGCAGATCCGTGGCCGGCTCGAAGCGGTCGCCGAGAAGCGCCCGGCCTAACCCCTCGGACTGAGGATGGCGCGGAGGCCGTTTTCCGCACATGCTGTGTCCCGGGCTTCTGCGGCCCTGCGGCTAATGAGACTTGACCCCAACACGCATGCGTACGTGCTTGCGACGGCGTTCTTCACGTCGATCACCTTCGCCATCGCCGGAATGGCTGTGATCGCGCTCGTCCTGCACTTGACGCTCCCGAGCTAGAGCCTTCTGACGATGGCCTCGGCTTCGTCCCGCGTGAAGGCGCGGAGGGTCTCCGTGTGCTCGGCGCCGTGCCGCTGGAGCTTCATCAGGATCTCGGCCGCCCTCTCGTCGTCGGGGGCCTCGAAGATCTCGACTACGTCGTAGCGGCCGAGCGTGACGTAGACGCCGATCAGGCTTCCGCCGGCCTCCTCGATCACGTGCTGGCCCTCCTCGACCCGCTCGCGCCACGCGGGCAAGCCCGCGACGCCCTGCGACGTCCAGCGCATGAGCGTGACGTAGTGCGGCATCCCGGCCGTGACTATACGACCCGCGTGGAACTCCTTGTGTTCCACGCCACAAATCTCTGTGCAAAGAGCTAAACCGCGCCTCGAAGAGGAAAGACAACGACAATGGGATTGGAACTCATGTGGCGTGGAACACAAGCGTTTGGGTCGGCGGTTGGGCCATGCGCCTGAACGCTTACCTCGCGCGAGCCGGCGTTGCCTCGCGCCGGGGCGCCGACGAGCTGATCAAGGCGGGCCGTGTGCGCGTGAACGGCGAGCCGGGCCAGCTGAACACCTTCGTCGAGTTCGGCGACCGCGTGGAGCTCGACGGCGAGCCGGTCACGCCGCAGAGCCTTGCCTACGTCCTCCTGCACAAGCCCGCCGGCGTCGTCACCACCGCCCGCGACCCTCACGGGCGGCCGACCGTCGTCGGGCTCGTCGACCATGAAGCACGCGTCGTCCCGGTCGGACGGCTCGACGCCGACACAACAGGCGCGCTCCTGCTCACAAACGACGGCGAGCTCGCCCATAGGCTCGCCCATCCGCGCTACCAGGTCGAGAAGGCCTACGAGGCCGAGGTCGAGGGCGAGCCTTCGGACGAGACTCTGGAGCGGCTTCGAAACGGTGTCGAACTCGAGGACGGACCCACGGCGCCGGCGGAGATCGCCCGCCTCGGGCCCTCCCGACTCGAGCTCGTCCTGCACGAAGGCCGCAAGCATCAGGTGAAACGGATGTGCGCCGCGGTCGGCCACCCGGTCACGCGGCTCCACCGCAGCCGCTATGCAGGTTTGACCCTGGACGGGCTCGAGCCCGGCGCGTGGCGCGAGCTCGAGCCCTCGGAGGTCGATCAGCTCAGGACGAAGACGCTGCGAGCGCCGCGGACTGATCGATCAGGTCCTGCGACGCGGAGGTCCACGCCTTGATCTGGTTCTCGCTCAGCTTGACGTCGTTGAACTGCGCATCGTTGAGCCCGGTCCGGATCTGGGCCGCCAGCGCGTTCCGCTGAGCGGTCAGTGTCTGGATCTGGCCCTCGATGGAGGCGTACTTGCTGTCGTCCGTCGCCGACCCGCTCTTGAGCGCGTTCGTCGATGCGACGAGCGTGTTCATCGAGAACTGGCCGAACGAGGCCATGAGCTGCTTGTACGACGCACCCAGCGCCTGGAGGCTCGGGTGATGGACACGCAGGCTCACGGGAATCGAGCTCTCGTCGAGGATCTGCGTCACCGCGCGGCCGTCCGTCTGGTAGTCGTCCTTCAGGCCGAGCAGCGTGAGCATCGTCGGCCGCAGATCGGTGTGATCCGTCCAGACGTTGCCGACGTCGCCGGAGTTCTGGACACCGGGTCCGACGTAACCGGCCCAGGTCGAGGCGATCTCGTCCTGGATGTCGCCGTGGTTCCAGGCGAAGCTCTGGCTCGTCCTCGCCGGGATCGAGGCACAGGCGTCCGGCGTGAGGCACGGCGCCGGGGTTGCCCCGCTCGTTGCGAAGAAGAACCAGTTCGGATCGGCGAACAGCGTGTACGTCGGCGTCCGGTTCGGATCCGCCGTCACCATGTGCAGCGCCGCCTCCTCGACCGGATCGGCCAAGGCCTGCGTGATGTCGTTCTGGACCGCTCCGGTGTACGGGTTCAGCCATGAGAGCTGGCCGCTCTCACGCTCCAGCTTCCGGACGATCGGATCGGTGCGGTCGCGAATGGGCTGCGCCGTCGTGCCGTTGACGTAGACCGTCGGCGCGTCGTCCGAATGAACCGAGAACAACGTGTTGTCGCCGAATTGTGAGTTGATCATGCGACGCAGGTCGGCGTTGATCTCGCCGACGCGGTTGTACGTGCAGGGGACGTTGACGCCGTCGCAACCGGGGTTCGACGGCTGGTCGCCGGCGAAATGGTCGCCCTCGTCGACGGTGAACACGAACAGCGTGTTCGACTTGTTGATCCCATCCGTGGCCAGGCGATCGAAGAAGTTCTGGAACGCCAGGTCGTAGTCGTGGAGCTGCTGGACGTATCCGGACTCCCCGGGCCCGTAAGCGAAGTGGATGTCCCCCGCGTTGCCGTGCCCGTCGTGCGCGTCCGAGATGTACGCGTAGGTGACGGGGATACCGGCCTCCTGCATCTGCGCGACCCAGGACAGCGAGTTCGTCGCCTCCATCCCGTCGAAGCCCGGGAAACCGACGTGACCCGTCGAGTCGTGGATCACGTTGCCGTTTAGGTCACGTGGCGTGGAGAAGCCGATCGCCGGGTCGACGTACTTCGCACCGAATAGCCCCTGGTAGCCGGGGTACCCGCCCGGCTCGTCCGGGAGCAGGTCGGGGCGAGCGTGGTTGGCACTCGTGCAAAACACGCTGACCTGCGCACAGTGCACGCCGATGCCGACGAAGTCGGCGAAGGCCTGGCCCGGGTTCGAGGTCACCTCGGCAGCCTCGGGCGACCCAGCACCGAAGACCGTCGGAATGTCGATCGCCGTGTTCTCGAGGATCGTGTTCGCCGTCCCGACCGAGCCGACGTCGCAGCCGGCGCGGGTGTAGGGCACCCACGGCGCCGGGGCGATCTTGCCGTTCTCGTTGATCATCTCGTGCGTGAAATCCGTCTGACCCGGAGCCGGATCGAAGAGCGGCGACGTCCAGTACGCGAACGACACGCCTGTGCGGGTCCCCCCGGCCGGCGTGAAGTACCGGAAGCTGTTCGACACGGGGATCCCCATCCGGTCCGGATAGACGCCGGTGAGCGAGGTCAGGATTCCCGTCGCCGTATGCGAGATCAACGCGGTGTGGTCGTTCGTGAGCAGTGTGCCGTTGCCGCGGATGAAGTTGAGCAAGTGCGGCATCTGCTCGAGATCGGACGGCACATTCGCGTTGTCCCTGCGGAAGTGCGTGTTGTCGAACTGGACGTAAATGACGTGCTTGATGCCGTTGCCGAGCTGGCAGCCGGCCGCGGCCACCGGATCCGTCTTGGCGGCTCCGCCGGTCGCCTGCAGCGCGCCGAAGCCGATCGCCGTGAAGAGCGCGAC
>WNGJ01002130.1_pt1 | contig 20620 bp, 22 predicted proteins | sample 5400611 | NCBI WGS metagenome assembly WNGJ01 (sample SAMN13153375, study PRJNA577476) | soil metagenome | isolation source: 40 cm soil or saprolite under Garry oak tree replicate 1 | place: USA:California | collected 2016-06-15
GCGCCCGCGTCCAAGACCGCCTCGGCCCGTGAGTATGGGCCGTGACGATTCCCCCGATAGCCAACGCTACAGCCACTTCCAACCCGGCCGGACCGGGCCGCCAGCGACCTCCTCGCCGGCCTCGTCGACCAGGCCGAGGATGCGGGCGACCTCGGCGCGGGTCAGCGCTCGGGTACCCACGGGCCGCAGCCGCCGGTAGCCGATCACCGGCGGGTCGAGCGGCGCGGCCTGGGCTTGGAGGGTGCGGACGAACGAGCGGACGATGACCCGGTCCCGGTTCCAGGTGGCCGGCGCGTAGGCGTCGCGGGTGCGCACGAACCAGGCGGCCAGCTCGTCACCGGTGATGCTCTCGGCGGGCCGCTCGGCGCCGAGGTCGCGGGCCAGCTCGCCGAGCACTCGCCGGTAGGTGGCGCGGCTGGAGGGGGTGAGGTCGCCGGCTTCCAGGTAGGCCGAGACGACCTTGGCCAGGGGCGCGTCGCAGGGAATCAGCATGGGTGGAGGCTACGCCAGCAGCCAGACAGCCCAGCTCGTGGTGATCGTGCTCGCAGGGAATCGTGCGTTCCCTGCCGCGAACCTGGTTTGGGCGCATCCGGCATTGTGGCGCGAGAACGAATCGCCCGGCACACGGCGGTCTCGCTACTGTCCCGTCTCAGTGGATCTGGTGCGCGTCTCACTGGAGTTGGCCCAATCCGCACGCGGCGTCTCACTGCATCTGGCCGCGCCCGCGTCCAAGACCGCCTCGGCCCGTGAGTATGGGCCGTGACGATTCCCCCGATAGCCAACGCTACAGCCACTTCCAACCCGGCCGGACCGGGCCGCCAGCGACCTCCTCGCCGGCCTCGTCGACCAGGCCGAGGAGGCCGAGGGGTAGGATGATGAGCGTCACCGTCGCCCCGGCTAGGCCGCCCTCGGCCACGGCGCCGGGTATCGTGCCGTGTTTGTCTCTCAGCACAAGTCAGCCGCTATTGCGAAGACGAGCTCGGGCGCACCCTCCATGTCCGCCACGATGTGGCGCCAGCGACGTGAGGAGGCACGATGATCCGCTTCGACTCGGTGACCAAGCGCTACCCCGACGGCACAGTGGCGCACGGTGCCAGCCGCACGCGCCGGTACGCCGCTGCCAACGACTGCCCATCCGGTGCCGAGGAGCACGCGTCGCCTTGCTGATCCGCTGGCTCCGTTCGATCGCAACGACCTCCGCGCCCGACGACCCGACCGGATCCGGCAGGGGTTCGGCACGGAACGCAATCCCGCGCGGGTCGTCTTCTTCAGCGATGCGGTCTTCGCCATCGCCGTCACCCTGCTTGTCTTGGAGATCCGCCCGCCGCAGGACACCCGGCATCTGCTCCACGGCCTCGCCGCGCTCTGGCCCTCCTACCTGGCTTACGCCATCACCTTCCTCCTCATTGGGCAGGTGTGGGCCAACCATCACGTCATGTTCGACCACATCCGCAGCGCCGACCGGATGGTGCTGTTCCTCAACACCCTGCTGCTGATGGACATCGCGTTCCTGCCGTTCGCCGCTGCCGTTCTGGCCGGCGCGTTCCGTACCGGACACGGGCAGCGCACCGCCGTCGTCTTCCACGGCCTCGCGTTCGAATTGGCAGCCATTTTGTTCAACGCCATCTGGGACTACGCGCGCCATGATCACCGGCTGCTCGGCACCACCATCGATTCCGCGGGGGCCAGAGCCATCAGCCGGCGCTTCCGGCTCGCCCTTGCCTGGATCGGCACCGGAACCCTGCTGGGCGCCCTGCTCCCCGTCCTCGGCATGGCCGTGATCGCCGCGTTCATCCCCTACTACTGGCTGCCGATCCGGGGCGAGATCGCCAGCGCGAAGCCTCGGCGCGACGGCGGCGGTCGGGCGTGACGCCGCGGGACGCGGGCGGGCTGAACGTATTCAACCACCGATGGCGTGGCGTCCCTTGTGCTGGCGGGGTCGCCTCCAGCCTCCGAAAGGCCTTCTCAGGTGGTACCCGACGGCGTGCGCGCGCCTCGGTCACCGTGGATGCCTGCGGCCTCCTTTGGCGCGATCGAGCGCGCTGCGCCCGGCGGCATCACCGCCGCAGGGCTTGGTGATACAGCTATCCACGGCCAGATCAGTGAAACTCCTTCAACTGGCCGCCTCGGACCATGCCGGCAACCGCAAGAGGAGGCCTTTTGAATCAGTAAGCCTACGGTTCCTTCTGCTGGTTGGCGGCCGATCCCTCCGCGTCCTTTGCTGCTGGTTGGTAGGTGAGCATGACGACGCCCGCACCGTTGGTGCTCACCTCGGTCAGCGTCAGCGTCGTCTGGTCGCCCCCCTCCCTGAAGAACCGCTTTCCGGTTCCCAGGGCAAGCGGGTAGAGCATGACCCGGTAGACGTCGATCAGGTTGTGCCGCATCAGCGTGCTCACCAGCTCGCCGCTGCCGTAGATGAGGAGGTCCCGACCGGGCTGCTGCTTGAGCTTCGCGACCTCGGCCGCGACATCTCCCTTGAGCAGCGTTGCGTTCCACTCCAGTGGCTCCTCCAAGGTCGTGGAGGCAACGAACTTGGGCAGGCTGTTTATCCTGTCGGTGAACGGGTCGCCGGACCGCAATGGCCACGAAGCGACAAACTCCTCATAGGTCACCCGTCCAAGCAGCAGCGCATCGCTGGCGAAGAGCTGGTCGGACTGGTACTTCGCGAGCTCGTCGGTCCAGTACGGAAGCGTCCAGCCGCGGTGCTCGAACGCTCCCATGGGGCCTGGGTCTTCGGTCACACCGTCCAGCGACAGGTATTCCGCTGCGACAATCCTGCGCACTTTCACCCTCCTGATCACCGCGTCCTCGGCGCAACGTCAGCCCTACTGCACCACCGGACCCGAGCTGGCGACCCGGTGAGGATTATGACTGCTCGGCGCGGTATTCCGGCCGCCGGCAACGCGGACACGGTCGCGAAGGCCGTAAGGCTGGTCGCACAGGCCGCAAGGGGTCACCTGCAAGCTGCGCCGCGTCACGGGCTCGACCGCCGGGTGGCCTCGAGCGACAGCTGCTCGAACGGGAGGGCGCGCAGGAAATCTCCGGCATCGAAGATCTCGCCCGCCGCGATCACGCCGGCGGTCTTGCGCCGACCATCGAGGATCCGCTCGAGCGCCTCCACGATGATCGGTGCGGTGAACGCATAAATGTCGCGGCCGCGCGCCACGGCGCGGCGCCGCTCGCCTCCCCGGCGCACGACGACGTCGAGCACGAACGTCTGCGCTGAACGCCCACGCTCGTCCGCTGCCTGGGGCCCCGACGAGTAGGGTTCGTCGAGATCCGCCAGTGGAGCGCGGTTGATGAAGGCCTGGACGTCCGCCACGTCGAGGTGGCGCGCGATGGTGACGACGTCGGTGGTGGGGAATTCGCCCACGACCTCCTGGAGGCCGAACGGCGGGGGGAAGTCCCAGGTCCCGCTCGGCGGTGGCTGGTCGCCGGGGAGGATCCGCAGCCGATGGCCGCTGAGGACCACCCGCCGGCCCGCGGTGTTCTCGCCGGCCAGCAGGGTTCCCCGCGTCGGCTTCCAGCTGTCGAGCGCCACCGCGATCGAAATCTCGTCCGCCGATGGCCAGCCCGCCATCGCGGCGGTGGCGAGCAGGTCCCCCAGTGCACCGTAGAAGCCCAGCGCGGGCGCGATCACGATGCCGGCCTCCCGTACCCGAGCGTCGTCGGCATATGTGTCGAAAGTCCTGATCGTGACGAGGGACTGTCCGTTCACGTCCAGGTAATGGATGCCCGCGCGCAGGGCGGCCTCGATGACCGCTGGCGCGGTCTCGCCGAAGGGACCCGCGCAGTTGACGACCGCGGCGGCGCCGGCGATGGCGCGGTCGAGTGACGCTGGGTCCTCGATGGAGGCGAGGCGGCTCTCCAGCACCGGATGGGAACCGGCGGCGACGGTCGCGAGCTTGGCGGCATCGCGACCCGAGAAGACCGGCGTCCAGCCGCGCTCCCCGAGCTCGGCGACCACGAACCGGGCCGTGTGCCCGTACGCCCCGAAGACGGCGATCACCCGGTTGCCGGCCGGCACCGTCACCGGGTCTCCTGGGTCGCCGGCCTGCTGGCCAGGGCGTCATTGGTCTTGTCGTACGGGATCCCGTCGGCGGTCGAGTCGTAGGTCCCGTCCACCAGCAGCTCCCTGGTCGCACGGGCGGCGACCGCGTAGGCGGCCTGGGCGACCGCGGAGCCGAGGCTGATGCGAACCACGCCGGCGGACGCCAGTTCCGGCACAGTCGGGGCGCCGGCCCACACCATGACCGCGACCGGCAGCGGTCCCGCTGCCAGCTCGGCGATCGCAGCCAGGTCGATCAGGCCGGGAACGAACAGGCTGTCCGCCCCCGCCGCCGCGTAGGCGGCAGCTCGCTCAAGCGCGACCTGGAGCCGCTCCTCGGCAGAACCGATACCGGCGAGGAACACGTCGGTCCGCGCGTTGATCCACACGGGGATTGCGAGGCGATCCGCGGCAGCGCGGGCCGCGGCGAGCCGTTCGGCCTGTTCGGCTGGTTCGAACAGTGGGGCCCCGTCTTGTCCGGACCGATCCTCGAGGTTGACGCCAACAGCACCGGCCTGGATGACCGCGGTCAGGGTGGCCGCGACGGCATCGGGCTCAGGCCCGTAGCCAGCTTCGATGTCCGCAGAGACCGGCACGTCGACCGCCGCCGTGATGCGCTCGATGACCGCCGCGGCGCGATCGGCGCCCAAGTCGGCGGCGTCAGGCACACCAAGAGACCACGCCACACCCGCGCTGGTGGTGGCGATCGCCTTCGCTCCGGCGCCAGCGATCGTGGCCGCTGAGGCGACATCCCAGGCGTTGGCCAGTAGCAGCGGGGCGCCGGACCGGTGGAGGCCGGCGAAGATCGCCGCTCGGCGGGCCTGTCGATCGACTTCCATGACCTCTCCATTCACTGCCGGCCCGCCCTGGCGCCGCTCCAGCGACGCCAGGGACGACCGGACTGCTCAGAGGGCGACGACCAGCTCGTGGTCGATCTCAACGAACTCGACGATCACATCCGCGAACTGGCCGGCGATCAGGTCCTGATAGGCCGGCGAGCTCGTATGGGCGTCGTAGGTGGCCTGATCGGCGAAGTGCTCGACGAACAGCAGGTAGTCGGCCCTCGCCGGATCCCGGTACACGCGAAACGACAAGGTACCGTCCTCGACGCCGGGGCCCTTGGGTGCGAATTCCTGGACGATCGCCTCGGCCCTGGCCTGCATGCCGTCCTTGAGCTTGATAGGAAACACCTTCGCGAGCACGGAATCTCCTTTGATCGGGCACGCGGGCGCGCGGCGCGCTGGTGGACGGCGAACATGATCTGCGCGATGTCTGCGGCGTGTCCGGCCAGATCCGGACATGATGGGCACGATCCGACCGCCGGCTCGCAGCAAGTCCGAGGTGCCGATGATGATGTCCGAATCCGGCCAGCAACCCTGCAGGCAATGGCGTACATCTGCGTCATGACCACGTACTCCGCCGTCGTCACCACCGGCATCTACTGCCGACCTGGATGCGGCGCGAGGCCGCTGGCCAAGAACACTCGCACCTTCGAGCTGGCAGCGGCCGCGGAGGCCGCCGGGTTCCGCGCGTGCCGGCGATGCCGGCCATATCGCGTGGCGGGCCCCGTCGGATCCGACGCACCGGAGCTGGTGTGCCAAGCGGTGCAGATGATCATCGACGGGGCACTGGACGACGGGACAGAGGCGGCGCTCGCCGACCGGGTGGGCGTGTCATCGCGGCACCTGCGCCGACTGTTCCTCAAGCACCTGGGGGCAAGCCCCGACCAGTTGGCTCGGTCCCGGCGGGCGCACTTCGCCCGTCGCCTCCTGGACGACACCGACCTCACGGTCCTCGACATCGCCTTCGCCTCCGGGTTCGGGAGTCTGCGGCAGTTCAACCGGACCATGCGGCAGGTGTTCCGCGCGTCGCCGACCAAGCTCCGCAACCGCCGGCACCGCGCTGACCGGCTCGTCGCCGACGGCGGGCTCGCGCTGCGGCTGCCGATCCTGCCCGGCTACGACTGGGACGCCGTCCGGACCTTCCTTGCCGTCCGGGCGCTGCCGGGGGTCGAAGCGATCCAGGGTGACACCTATCGGCGCACGATCACCGTGGACGGCGCGCCCGGGGTGCTGGAGATCTCGCCCAGCGGCGACGGGCACCTGCTCCTCCGCGCCCACCTGCCGTACTGGGAGGGCCTGATCCATGTGGTGGACCGGGTCGGGCAGCTGCTCGGCATCGATACCGACCACGCTACCGGGGTCGCCGCACTGTCCGCCGATCCGCTGCTCGGCACCATGGTCGGTGACCGTCCCGGGCTCGCCGTCCCGGGCGCGTGGAGCCTGTTGGAGATCGGCGTCCGGGCGATCCTGAGTCGCGGGCGCGCTCCCGGGACGGTGGCCCACTGGCTCGAGGCGATCGTGACCAGCCTGGGCACACCCGTGCCTGGGCTGCCGGGCGGCCTGACCCACACCTTCCCCGACGCGGAAATGGTCACCTCAACCGGCCTCACTGCGATCGGCCTTCCCACCGCCGAGGCGACCGCGATCGGGGGGCTGGCGGCCACCGTCGCCGCGGGCCACAGCGCGCTACGCTACGGCACCAGCCTGGACGCGCTGGCGAAGGTACCCGGCATCGACCACGACCTGCGCCAGCACCTCGCCTTCCGGCTCGGACAGCGCGAGGCGTTCCCGCTCACCGACCCATCACTGGGTGCGGCGCTCGCGGATCTCGCCCTCCACCCCTCCAGCACCACCGCCCACCCCGCCCCATGGTCCCAACAGTGGCGCCCATGGCTAGCCCTTGCGGCAGTCCACCTGATGACTCACGGCGACATCGTTATCCACCAGGCCGAGCGCCGCGTGGCGGCCGGTCAGGAGGTCGCGGTCAGGGCGACGTAGACTGCCGGCTTCTGTAGCGGTTGGCGCCGGCCGCTGGCGCAGCCAGGCGAACGCCGCCCGCCGCATGGCGAGGTCGAACTTGTGCGGACCGTCGTGGAACTGTCCGGCGTAGGCGTCGGGTTGGCCTAGGAAGCCTGCATGCCCGCGATTGAGAGCAGCCAGGCGAGGATCTCGAAGAGCAGGAGGATCAGGCGAGCTGGAGGGCCTCCCTGATCCTGCGGATGATCCGCTGGTTGCGCTGCTGGTAGCGCTTGAGGCGCACGGCGAGCGCCCGGCACATCTCGGTCATGGTCGCGGGCGCCTCGGCGTCGAAGCGGGACGAGAAGTTGTAGTACGGCCAGAGCATGTCTGCTTTGTCCGCCCGATTCGGCTCGGCCAATACTCCTGCACAGCAGGGGTTGATGCGCACCAGTGGGGCCTGCAGCAGACGCAGGGCGAGTATGGAGATCTCCTGGCCGTCCGGAAACGGTCGTCCGTGCGACACCCACGTCCCTTGGCGGGGCAACTCCGGCGGCGCGTCCACAACCCGTGTCCCAAATCAATGTCGCGCTGCAACCGCTGTCCCAGGATTCTGTGGCGCTTCGTCGCATGCGACACCGACCTGATCCTTCTCTTGAGCCCATCGCCGGCGCCGCGCTCGGCATGCCCGCGTCCCGGCTAATCAGGGGCTACAGGCGGGAGGTGCCAGGGCGCCAGCCAGGTCGATGGCCGCACCGCAGCGACTTGGCTCACTGGTCGCGGCCGGACCGACCGTCTCTCAGGCCAGGGTCGCGCGCTCGCCGATGGCGGGTGCATGCTGAGAAGGCGAGATGCTTCGGCGGGTCGGCCGCTTGCCGAAGTCGTCTACAAGGGCCGTGCAGCATGCCTGCTTTATCGCTTCGCAGCAACGTCGCCAACGTCTTGGTGATCGGCACCGGCGCGGCCGGGCTGCGCGCGGCGATCGCCGCGTACCAGGCCGGCAGTGAGGTGGTGGTGATCGGCAAGCGGGCACGCAAGGACGCCCACACGGTGCTGGCGGCCGGTGGGATCAACGCCGCGCTGGGCACCGTCGACCCGGAGGACTCCTGGCAGCAGCACTTCGCGGACACCCTGCGGGAGGGCTACTTCCTGGCCGATCCCCGGGCGGTCGAGCTGCTGGCCCGGGAGTCGCCGGCGGCGGTGCTGGAGCTGGCCGAGTGGGGCGCCCCGTTCGCGCGCACACCCGATGGTCGCCTGGACCAGCGGTTCTTCGGCGCCCACCGCTGGCGCCGGACCTGCTACGCGGGCGACTGGACCGGCCGGGCGATCCTGCGCGCCTTGGCCGCCAAGGTCGCCGAGCTGGGCGTGGCCGTGATCGACGACCAGTACGTGTCGCAGCTGCTGGTCTCCGACGGGACCTGCTTTGGGGCGCTGGCCTTCGACCTGGAGACCGGCGAGCGGACGGTGTTCCTGGCCGACGCGGTGGTGCTGGCCGCCGGCGGGCACACCCGCATCTGGCGCCGGTCGTCGTCGCGGCGGGACGAGAACACCGGCGACGGCATGTATCTGGCGCTGCGGGCCGGCTGCCGGCTGGCCGACATGGAGCTGGTCCAGTTCCACCCGACCGGAATGGTCGCTCCCGAGGAGGCGGCCGGCACCCTGGTGACCGAGGCGGTCCGCGGCGAGGGCGGGCACTTGAAGAACGCGCTCGGGGAGCGCTTCATGGCCCGCTACGACCCCGACCGGATGGAGCTGTCGGCCCGCGACCGGGTCGCGCTGGCCAACTACACCGAGATCACCCAGGGCCGCGGCGGGCCGCACGGCGGGGTGTTCCTGGACATCAGCCACGTCAGCAAGGACCGCATTCTGGAGCGGCTGCCACGGATGTACCGGCAGTTCCTGGAGTACCAGATGCTGGACATCTCCCGGCAGCCGATGGAGGTTGCCCCAACCGCCCACTACTCGATGGGCGGCGTTGTGGTGGACCCGGCCACCCACGCCACCGACGTGGCCGGTCTGTACGCGGCCGGGGAGGTGACCGCCGGGCTGCACGGCGCCAACCGGCTGGGCGGCAACTCCCTGGCCGAGACGGTGGTGTTCGGCCGCCGGGCCGGCGAGGCGGCCGCCCGGTATTCGGCCGGCCGCGACGTGCAACTCCGCGCCCGCCAAGTGGTCCGCGCCGCCAACGACGAGCTGTCCGGGTTTGTCCGCCACGGGCGCCAGTTCGCCCGCCCGCTGCAGCGGGCGCTGCGCGACACCATGTGGGAGAGCTGCGGGGTGGTCCGCGACGACGCAGGGCTGCGGCGCGGCCTGGCCCGGGTGGCCGAGCTGCACGAACTGGCGCGCGAGGTGGACGTGCGTCCTACCTCGGAGGGCTACGCCGACCTGGCCCACGCCCTGGACCTTCGCGCGGCGCTGGTGGCCGCCGAGGCGACCCTGCTGGGGGCGGTGGCCCGCCGCGAGAGCCGCGGTGCCCACCAGCGCCGCGACTTCCCGGCGCTGTCACCCGAGCTGTTGGTGAACTTCCAGTCGCGCCTGGACGCCGACGGCCGCTTGACAGTCGACGCCCAGCCTGTCCCACTGGTGCCGCCGCAGCTCAAGGCGTGGGTCGACGCCAGCGAAGAGCCGAGCGTGACCGGGCGGCTGCTCGAGTAAGCCCAGGCCCATCTCCCAACAAAGGCTCAGGGCCGAGCTGTCGTGTTCTGAAGACGCCGCACCTGGCCCTGGATCACATCGAGGAATCCTGACTGGCGACCGGGCGCCGCCGAACCGACCCGGATGCTCGCCATCGTGCTGCTCACCGATATCGTGAGCTCCACCGAGCAAGCCGGGCAGCTGGACGACCGGCGCTAACGCAAGCTGACCGTCCGGCTGGCTCGCGGCAGTTTGAAGAGTTGAGGCCCTGAAGTAGCCGCTCGCACAGGCCAGCAGCACCGACGCGTGCCGAGGCGTTGACGATCGCAGGCCGGCAGCGGGATACAAGGACGGAGATCGCGCCCCTCCTGCCAGGCGACCGATCGACGCTCGCAGCCGCCGCAGTAAACACCCTAGTTGCTGCGACGGCTGCCACGCCGAGCAGGACTGTCGTGCCGTCGCGATAGCCTCGACCCGGCTCGATTTGTTGCGATGGAGGTCTCGATGGCCGGTCCCACGATCGCCGAGGCGGTCGCCGCGTACCTGGACGGCGCTGAGCTGGCCCGCTCCAGTCGGCGCACCTACGTGTGTCGCTTCGCCGCATGGCTCGCGAGCTTGGCCCTACGCGGCCGCTGGGCGCGGTGAGCGACGCTGAGGCGGTCGGCTGGTTCCAGGCCGCACACGGCGCGAGCATGCTGGCGAGCTGGAACCGGGAACGGCTCACCGTGCGCTCGGCGGCCAGGTGGTGGCGGGAGCAGGGCTGGAGGGCGCCGAGCTTCGAGGCGCTACGCCGCCGCCGCGTCAAGCAAGATCGCACGAGAGCACTGGCGCGCAATGAGATCGCGCGCGTCCTCGCTCTGGACGCGCCGCTGCGCGAGAAGACGCTGTGGCGGCTGCTGTATGAGAGCGCAGCGCGCGCGGAGGAAGTGCTCGCCCTCGACGTAGAGGACCTCGACCTCCCCAACCGCCGCGCCCGTGCGGTCTCCAAGGGGGGCGATGTCGAGTGGATCATGTGGCAGACAGGCACGGCGCGGCTGCTGCCCCGCCTGCTCGCTGGGCGCCGCACCGGGCCGGTATTCACCACCCACGTCCGGTCGCGGAGCATGCCCGCCGCACTGGACGCCGACCCGGCCGGGTACGCGCGGCTGTCGTATCGGCGGGCGGCCGAGCTGTTCACCGACCAGACCGGTCACACGCTGCATCAGCTTCGGCACTCGGCGCTGACGCATGCCGCCGAGGACGGCTGGTCCACGCCGATGCTGATGGCCCGCTCGCGCCACAGGTCGGTGGCCAGCCTTGCCAAGTACGCCAAGCCAAGCGCCGAGGCGGTGGCCCGCCTACTGGCCGAGCAGGACCCCGCCCGCCGAAGCGTCTGACCCAACACCCAGACCCGAGATGGAGCGCGCCGGCGTGAGATTCGACCTCAACGCCCTCCCGAGCTCCCGCCTGGCCGATGTTCGAACCAGCGGTACAAGGATCTGCTCAAGCTGTACCGCGAGATCGAGGCCCAGCGATCCAACCCTGCTGAACGGTTGTGCGAGGTGACGAAGCGGCTCCCGGCTGCCATCGTTGATCGGCTCTTGGAGATCCTCCGCGATGAGAGTGACCTCGTCCAGGGCGATGACGAGACAGAGGCTGTGTGAGCGGCGCTGTTCAAGTACGGCCGGATCCAGTTCCACGCCAGCATCCAGGAAAACGTGTCTCTCGCGAAGTGCTGGCTGGAGTGGCATCCGCAGGCTGCGCACCACCTGTCGCCGCCGCAAGTCTAGTGACGGCTGGACAGCTATGGACCGATCATCGGTGCTTCCCATCAGGAGTGCGCCGACAGAACCTACAGAACCGACACAACCCCAGCTCGGCTACAGCGGCGTCATGGCCTGCCGCTCCCTGCTGCTGCGCATCCTCGAAGCGGCACGCAAGGAACGGCTGATCGCCACCAACCCTATCCGCGAGGTCGACGCGCCCGAGCCCCCGGTCAACCCTGACGAGATCTTCGGCAACGTCCGCCGACGCACCTTCACCCCGGAGGAGTTCGGCGAATTCCTGGCCGCCTGCCGGCCCTTCTACCGCGATCACTTCCTCACCCAGGCCGGCATTGGGTTACGCCCTGGGGAGCTGCTCGGGTTGCGCCGCCGCCGCGTCCAGCCGGAGCGGCGCCGCATCGAGGTGCTGGAGGTGCGCTACGAGGCCGGCAAGTTCGGCCGTGGCTTCAAGGACCGGCCCAAGAGCCCAGCCAGCATCCGGGTGGTACCGATGGCCGAGGCCGTCCATGAGGCGATCGTGCGCCGACTCCCGCCCGGCGGCGATCCCGACGACCTGGTGTTTACCGGGCCGGGTGGCAATCGCTGGGCGAAGCGCGGTGCTCGGCCGCCACTGTCGACCCACAACTACCGCCGCGTCTACAAGGCCGTGATCGTCAGCAGGGTCAAAGCGCCAGACGGGACGATCACCGAGCGGCCGCGGTTCCCGCACCTGGACCTGCACGGCCCGCACGACCTTCGCCACACCTTCGCCACCTGGCTTGAGGACGCCGGCATTCCCTCGCGGGTCATCGATGAGCTGATGGGCCACGTTGGCGGCCGGATGGAGCGCGGTGTCAGTCCCATGGGTGCGCTGTACCGGGAGACCACGCGGGAGATGCTCGCACGCGCGACCGCTGCGATCGACGATCGGCTCGCGGTCGCGCTCAAGGTTGCCGCTCGGCTACTGCCGGAGGTTGAGGAGCGACGCAGATCGCGGCGGGCACGAAAGACGTTTAGCCTCAGGCTAGCCCGAGCTTTTCAGCGGGTCGGCGTTGCGATGTGTTGGTTGAGGATGGTCAGTCTTGTGAGCTGGAGGGATGTGGCCTGCTGACGGTCGCCGTCAGCGGGCAGGACTCCCACCTTGTGGGTGCGGCACCGTAACGTTGTGTCGTGGTAGCTGAGCTGCGTTGGGAGTGCTCGTGGGAGTCCTGTTCGACTACTTCCGTGCGCCAGATGCGTCGACCGCTGCGGCGATGCTTGAGCGGGTTGGGGGGCCGATGGGAGGCCCGGACGCGCCGGTGCTGGATGCGGTGAACGGCAAGGGGTTTGAGCCTGCGGTGATGATGCGGAAGCTGCAGTCGTTGCTGACCGGAGTTCCCTACGACGAGCTGCCCGAGGCAGAGGTGGAGTTGCTGGCGATGGCCGGTGAGGACGGCCCGTGGATCGTGCAGCTGTCGGAGGAGCTTCGCGACGCGCTGGCTGATGCGCAGCGCAGCCGTCTGCCAGCGGTTGCCGAGCAGTGGGTGCGCACTGAGGAGTTCTGGGAACAGCCCCCCGCGGCCGAGGTGTTGCCGTTTCTGGGTGAGGTGGCCGCCTTGGCGGGTCGTGCGCGGCAGGCCGGTGAGCGCCTGTACTGCTGGATCTGTCTGTAGCCGTAGCCGTATGCGCCACACGACATTGAGGCTGGCAGTGATGCCGCAATGTGCCCTGTGAGCTGGGAACATACGGCTGTTGACGGTGGAATCCCGGCCAAGGAGGGCAACCTTACCGGGGCGGCAGAGCAGGCGCCCACCCTTTGGAGGTCACCGCGGATGGCACAGGCCTGGTCGGCCATGCCGGGGTCGGTTGCTCGCCGAGCTGGTCGACCGGCTGGAGCTAATCTCGATACTTCGCGCGCCTGCTGATGGGTTGGCGCCAAGTAGCAAGGGACCCTCCCGACCAGGGACGATGCGGCTGTCTCACGGCCACAGTCCCCGACCAGGAGGGTCACCCTGCCGGTGCAGGCTACCAAGTCGCGTCCCCGGTTCGAAGTCGTCGCCGACGGCGAGGGCATCTGTAGCCACGTCGGGGCCGCGCTGTTGAGCGAGCTGTCGGACCGGCTTGGCCTGACCGGCGAGCTTGGCCGCCGCGCCAACCTGGGTCGTGGCGGTGGCGCCCGCGACCGCGGGCAGGTGTTGCGTGATCTGGTGGTGATGCTGGCCGATGGTGGCGACTGCGTCAGCGACTTGGCCACCCTCCGGGACCAGCCAGAGTTGTTCGGCGAGGTCGCCTCGACCTCGACCGCCTGGCGGGTGCTGGTCGAGGAGGTGGGCGGCGCACCGCGCCAGGTGGCGGCGCTGTGGTCGGCGCTGGCCCGGGTCCGCCAGCGCGCCTGGCAGCGGGGCGCAGCGCCCAAGGGGCCGCTGATCATCGACCTGGATGCGACCCTGATCCAGGCCCACAGCGACAAGCAGGGCGCAGCCGGCACCTACAAGCAGGGCTTCGGGTTCCACCCGCTGGCCGCCTGGCTGGACCGCGGCGACGGCACGGGGGAGGCGCTCAGCGGGGTCTTGCGGCCCGGCAACGCCGCCGCCAACACCGCCCAAGATCACCAGGACGTGCTGGCGATGGCGCTATTGGCCCTGCCCAAGCAGGCCCGAGGGCAGCCGATCCTGGTCCGCGCCGACTCCGCCGGCGCGACCCACGCCTTCGTCGATGACCTGGTCGGCCGCAAGCTGTGGTTCTCGATCGGGTTCGACTGTGATCAGCGGGTCCGCGCCGCGATCCTGGCCCTACCGGAGCAGGCCTTCACCCCGGCCCTGGACGATGACGGTCGGCCTCGCCGTGGCGCCTGGGTCGCTGAACTGGTGGGCCTGGACCTTGCCAGTGCGGACTGGCCACGGGGTATCCGGGCGATCTGCCGCCGCGAGCGGCCCCACCCCGGCGCCCGCCACAAGATGGGCTTCACCGACGCCGCCGGCCATCGCTTCCAGGTGTTCATCACCAACCAGCCCGACCCCGACCCCGCCCGACTGGAGGCCCGCCACCGTCCCCACGCCCACGTGGAGGACCGCATCCGCGCCGCCAAGGCCACCGGCTTGCGGAACCTGCCGTTCTTCGAGTTTGGCGCCAACGACGCCTGGCTCACCCTCGCCTTGGTCGCCCAGACCCTGGTGTGCTGGGCGCAGGCGCTGCTGCTGGACGACCCCGACCTGAAGGTCGCCGAGCCCAAGGCGCTGCGCTACCGCCTGTGGCATGTCGCCGGCCGGATTGTCCACCACGCCCGGCGCACGATCGTGCGGCTCGACCGCGCCTGGCCCTGGGCCAACCATCTGGTCGCCGCGTTCGGCCGGCTGCGAGGCCTGCCCGCCCGCCGCTGACCACAGCACGCCATCCTGGTCCGCTGTCACCTGCTGGTGGTATCCGGCCTGCTCACCTTGCCGCTACCTGAGTATCGAGCACCGTCACGATGCCGCACTGGCCAAGGCTGATGCCGCCGAGCCTGACGGACCTGTCGATGTGCTGGTCACAGTCGCTAGTTCCAAGCTCACCCGAGCTATACCAAGCCAGCCACGGTCTCCACAACCCAGCACGCCTCCGTGAAAAATCGAGGCTAGTCCCCGCCTCAAACGACGGGCGGTTCATATCGGCGTCGAACACGCCGCCCAAAAACCTCCGTCGCTGTGGTCATGAAGAGCCTCCGGGAATGGCGCCGAGCTGTTTCATCTGTGAGAAGACGTCGACGACCCCCCAGGTCTCAGCGATTCGGCCGCCTGCGAACCGGAAGATGAAGATCTCGTTGTATATGACGGATTTGCCGGTTGGTGGGAGGCCCATGTACTCGCCCTGGTGGGTCCCAGTAACCGTGTTCCTGCCGACGACCCTTGTCCCCCTCCGCGATCACATCCTCGACCGTAATGTGAAGGTCGGGGAAGGCCCGATAGAGCCTCCCGAACACCTCCTTTAGTGCTTGCGCCCCCGTCGCTTCAACCGGCACTGGCGTGCGGATCAGCACGTCGGGCTCGACGAACTCGTCGATCGTCTTGGAGATGAGCTCCGCATCGCCGGTGCTCATGGCGTCATGGAAGCGTCTGAACGTCGCTTTGTTGCTTGTTGCCTGGGCCGTTGACATTTGGCTCCTCCTCGGGCCGATATGAACGTTCGGGTGGCTACGAAAAATCGAACCTGCTGGTCGATCGCATGGGCCTTGACCCTGGTTGGCGCACATTTGGCGCCGCAGCGCGCCGGCCGGTGGCCCGACTTGTGATCCTTGTGGATGAGAAGACGAGTGCCGCCAGGAGCGCGGCCCCGAACAGCTGCACGGGGCGACGCGGCAAGACGCCGGAGTTCATCTCGCCGACCTCAGTAGCGATCCGCAGTCCGCGACTGGCCCGAGGTGCGTCAGCTTGTCGGGGTTGACGATCGCGCCGATGCTTGTGATCTGACCGCCGGCGATATCGAGCGCCAACACGCCGATCAGCCGCTGCTGTGCGTCGAGATAGAGCGCTCCCGGGCCGCCGTTGACCTCGACGGGGCGCAACGACATGCCCGGAAGGCGGGCGGCCAGGCGGACCCAGTTGATCAGCGTGCGCGCGACACGGTTGCGCCCGCGCAGCGACCGCGCGAGCGCCGGAGCCTTGCCGCCGCCGTCGCCGGTCAGCTCCACGTCGTGAGCGAGCAGCGCCTCGAGCCCAGCCAGATCGCCTTGCTCGGCGGCCGCGAAGAACCGTCGTGCCAGCTCGTCGCGCTGCTCGCGCGTCGTTTGGAAGCGGGGCCGGCGCTGCTCGACGTGGCGTCTGGCGCGGGTGGCGAGCTGGCGCACGTTGTCCTCGCTCTTGCCGACGATCGCCGCGATCTCCGGATACCCGTAGTCGAACATATCGTGAAGCAGCAGCACGGCTCGCTGCTCAGGCGAGAGGCTCTCCAGCAACACCAGCATGGCCAGCGACAGCGCATCGGCGGTCTCAGCGTGCCGGGCCGGATCATCGTGGCCGTCGGTGATGATCGGCTCTGGCAGCCACTCGCCGACATAGCGTTCGCGGCGGACGCGCGCGGAGCGCAGCTCGTTGATCGCCAGCCGGGTGGTCACGGTGGCGACGAACGCGCGCGGCGATGCGATCTGCTCGCCGGCCTGGAGCGCCTGATGCACCCGCAGCAGCGCTTCCTGCACGACGTCTTCGGCCTCGGAGACGCTACCGAGCATCCGGTAGGCGATCGCGAAGGAGGCCGGCCGCAGCTCGTCAAGCAGTCGCTCGCGATCGGTCATGCCGCTGCGAACCCCCGCCGCCAGCTCGGGTGCGCCGGGCGCCACGCCAGCTCGCGCTTTGCCTTGGCATTGGAGGCACCGCGAAGCTCGGTCATCATCACGGCGCCGGTCTCACCGGCGAACAGCCGCCCGACGAAACGAGGCACGCGCACGGGCTTCTTGGCGCCCAGCGTCTGCGCCAGCGCCGGCAGCCACTCGGCGACCGGGGCGGGGTCATCGTCGACCACGTTGTAGACACCGCGGCTGCCGTGCTCGACCGCCGCCACCGTCGCCTCCGCGGCGTCGGCGATGTGGATGAACGACCACACGGCGCCACCGTCGCCGACCAGCGGGAACTTGCGCTTGCGGATCATCTCGAACTGCTCCCCGCCGGGCGCGATCGAGGTGCCCGGCCCGTAGAACCAGCCGTAGCGCAGCACGATCCCCTCCGTCCACCGCGCACCGAGGACCGCCTCCTCGAGGTGACGGATCGCCGCCAGGTTCGCGCGCATCTCCCGGGCGGGCGACGGGTCGAACGGGTCCTCCTCACTCTTGACGGCTGCGCCGGTGCGCGCGTAACAAGCGACGTTGCTCTGCGCCACGAACCGCCGCACCCCCACCGCCTGCCCGGCCGAGAGCAGATAATCGGTGCCCTCGGTCCGCAGGCGGTTGGTCAGCGCGAAATCGCGTTCCATGTGACGCATGTCCACCGCTCCGATCGCGGTCAGCTGGTGGACGATCACGTCCGGCCTCGCCCTGCCCACGGCCTCCGCGACCTGATCGGTATCAAGCGCGTCCGCGACCACCGGCACAGCGCCCAGCTCGTGGAGCATCGCCTGCTTTGACTCGCTACGCGTCATGCCATGAACCTCATGACCCGCGGCAACCAGACGCGGCACCAGCTGCTTTCCAATCGCTCCCGTCGCTCCTGCCACAAACACCCTCATCATCAACTCCTTGATCGAGGATTACCTGCACCCCACAAGACAAGACGGCAGCTCCGGCTGTGACACCTCCGAGCACCCCGGCACGGGAAGGCGGGCGCGCGGGTGGCAATGCTGGGGTCCGGCTGGCGACGCCTGCACGACGAACGTCGCCGACAGCCCATCGTGAAGATCACCTCGCGATCGGCATCGGGCACGAAGGCAAGCGCGTCGTCGCCCAGGGCGGCGAGATTCCACTCGATCGGCCCAAGGCACGCCGTTTCGAAATCGAGCAGCACCGGACCGTCGGCGCTTGGGAGCCGGTTCCCGGCATGCGGGCTTCCGTGCAGCGGCCGGCACGGTGCCCCGAACCCCGTAAGCCGTGCCTGCAGTTCGCTCGCTACCCCAGTAGAAACCGGCGGTCGGCAGGTTCCAACGCGGGCGAGCGATGCCGCTCCAGCAGCCCTACGGCGTCATCCAGTTCGAGCATGAAGAACGGCAGCTCGCCATCGAAACCGCTCATAAAGCTGCATGTCGCCGGCCACCTGGTCGCCCACGCCTGCCACCTGACCCTGCGCCTGCCGGCCACCTGGCCCTGGCCACCACCCTGGCCAGAGCGTTCATACGGCTGCGGACCCTACGACCAGCCTCCGGCTGACCGGGCCACGTCACCGTCCTCACCGCCCCGGCGACCGCAGCACGCTGCAGCAGCATCTGCGTTGTGAGACTCTGCACGAAGTGGTCGAGTCTGGATCTTCTTCAGTAGCCAGGCTGGGAACATTGGCTGACCACCGCCGTCAACCTCGGAACCGCGGCGGCACGATGGTGGGATCTTCCGGGCCGATGATATCCCGGCGACCGAAGGGCATGTCGCCCATGTAGTCACCAATCCGGAATGGCGGCATGAATACTGACTGGAAGATAGCCTGCAGTTGCATGGTGATCAGCGGCAGCGGTGACCCGCTCTCCGGCCTCTTGCGAGGCCGGTTGTTGAGGCTGTGGGCGAACCTGGCTAGGTCCTCAGCGGTGTACACGGACAGGTCGGTTCCCTTGGGTATGTATTGGCGGAGCAGTCCGTTGGTGTTTTCATTGGACCCACGCTCCCAGGGACTATGCGGGTCGCAGAAGTAGATCAGGATGCCGGTGGCCACGGTGAAGCCGATGTGGCATCCCATCTCCTTGCCCTGATCCTAGGTGATGCTCTGGAACAGCTGGCTCGGCAGCGTCGTGATCGCCTGGCGCAGCGCCTCGCTGTGTCGGTCAAGCCCGGGAGCGTCGCGGGCAAGGGCAAGTGTGGCCTTCTCACTGAGCGAGAGGTGCTTGGTCAGCCATCCGCTCGAGGTTGGTGTCGTCAGGGCCATGGCCGGCGGTAACTCGCAGCGCCGCACCGAGTTCGTGTGACTTCGGAGGTGGCCCGACGCTCCGCCACGCGACGTATCCGTCCGGGCGGACGAGCACGACACCGCCCCGCTCGACTCCATAGAGGTCGTGCCAAGCAGCGGCGTCGATGACGTGGACAACGAGAGGAATTCCCGTGGCCCGCGCAACACCTGCGGCGCTATCGAGTGCCAGTCTGCCCAGGGGGTCGGTGAGCGCGATGAATTCCGTGCCGAACAGGTCGAGGGTCGAGCGCCCTCGGTCGAGCCAGAGATGCGGGGCTCGATGACCCGGCCTTCCCACCGGCAGGTACTCACCGATCGGGTCTCCGGCGCTCGGCGCGGCAGACTGATCGTCAATGATGACAGCCGACTCGTAGACGTGTCCCAATACGAGCCCGTCGACCGGATTCGGCGGTTGCGCGGGGCCGAGGCTCGCGGCGGCGCAGGCGAACGCGTGCGGGCGGCGTTCTGGTTCGTAGCTCTCGAGCAGCGCGGGGCTGGCCCAACCCGCGAGAACGCCGGCGAGCTTCCAGGCCAAGTTGTGGACATCGGCGACACCGCAATTCATACCCAGCCCGCCCACCGGTGTGGTGACATGCGCAGCGTCCCCGGCGAGGAAGACGCGGCCCACCTGGTAGCGGTCGACGACGAGCGCGGTTGGCTCCCAGATCCGGTGGCCGAGGTACCGCGGCTCGACGCTGTCGTCACCGAGGCCACCGCGGACGAGCTCCATGCAACGGTGCTCGGTCAACGATTCCCTGGGCTCAGTGTCCGGATCGTAGGGAACCACGCAGAGCCAACGGCTCTTGTTGTCGACCGCGGCGAACAGCGATCCAGGCCGCGGTTGCCATAGCCAGTACACGGCGCTCTGGCGGTTCTTCATCCTCATTTCGATGTCGGCCTCGACGAGGATGCTGACGCGGTGGCCGAACGCGCCCGGACCGGACCGACCGACGCCGAGAGCCTCGCGTGTGCGACCGCGGACCCCGTCGGCAGCAACGATGTACTGGGCGCGCACCGAAACCGGCTCGCCGTGCGTGACGATTTCAGCCGTCACCCCGTCGTCGTCTTGGGCGAAGCCAACAACCTTGGTCGAGAACCGCACGTCGGCGCCGTCGTCTTGGTCCCATTTCCGCAGCACCGGCTCTAACAGCTCCTGCGAACAGATCAGCTCGCGGGTCGGGCTCGACCGGTTGACGTCGACGGGCATCCCACGACGCTGGAAGTCCGCACCGAGCAGCGTCTCCCCCTCGAAGACGAACAGGCTGTCGGCCTGCGGCAGCGACACATCCGAGACCGCTACTTCCAGGCCCCACTGTCGGAAGATCTCCACCGTACGGGTCGTCACGCGACGACCCTTGGGAAAGTCCAACGTCGACGCGTGCTTCTCGACCACCATGCAATCGACCCCGAAATGGCGCAGCCCCGCGGCCATCAACAACCCGACCGGACCTGCACCCACGATCAGCACCGGCACATCGACTAGCTCGCGCATGGCGTGAACCCACCAATCCCTATGACCATCAGACTAGACCGTATGGAGTACCCGGCGCCTCGCTCATAAGTTGGCGCGGGTTGCCGTCGCGTGGGCGGCGCTAAGCGGCCTGCCTGAAGTTCTGCGCGTAATCGGCGGGCAGCCACGGTGAGCTGTGCGGCGCGGCGGTGGTCAGCATCTGGTGGTGGTGCGCTGGCGGAAGAAGGCGTGCACCTGGCGGACGTGGCCCTGGATCGTTAGGGTCGGGTTGTTGGCCAGCCACGCCTTGAGCGCGCCCCAGATCCGCTCGACCGGGTTGTCGTGGGGCTGTAGCGCGCGCCGTGCAGCACTTGGATCCGGGGGTGGGTGGCAAGCCACCGCTGGACGATCTTGGAGCG
>WNGJ01002601.1_pt1 | contig 20604 bp, 21 predicted proteins | sample 5400611 | NCBI WGS metagenome assembly WNGJ01 (sample SAMN13153375, study PRJNA577476) | soil metagenome | isolation source: 40 cm soil or saprolite under Garry oak tree replicate 1 | place: USA:California | collected 2016-06-15
TGCTCAACCACCGCCGCATCTTCCGTCGCGATATAATCCGCCAACACTTTGGAGCCTGCCGTCAAGCGGACATCCTTCACAGCCACAATGTCTTTCACCCCGATAGGAATGCCGTGCAGTGGACTACGAAACAGTCCCGTGCGCTGCTCCTGCTCCGCCTTCTCCGCGTCCGCCATCGCCTCATCGCGCATCACCGTCACAAAAGCCTTGATCTCGCCATCAAGCTGGTCTATGCGCTCAAGGGTTTCCACAAGCAGTTCGGTTGGTGTTGTCATGCCGGAACGCAGGTCGTTGGCGGCTTCGGTGATTGATTGGTAGGGCATGGACTCTCTATCTTTCTCTGTCACATAACATATCTTGTAGTTATAATGCCGAGGTTTTTCATCGCATTTTCCAGGTCTTCCGTGAATCTTTGATATGCATACAGCCTGTCTAAACGCTCGAGGCTAATTACTGGTGCTAACTCAGCGTAAAGTTCTCCCATAATTCTATGCCATTTCTGATCTTGATGCGGATAGGCTATCTTCACTGCTTGCTTGAGCTTTTCTTTAGGATCTCGACATGGTTCGATCTGGTTTAATCTGTCAAATAAACCGAGATCTCGTATACTCAAGCTAGTATTAAGTACTTCTTTCAACTTCCCGTGATCTGCTAACATCCAAGCTTCGACCATACGTACTGGGATAACCGGTATTAAATCTTTGCAGATGCGTTCATGGCTCTGCTTGACTAGCTCATATCCCGGCTTAAATCTTTGATCAAAGGTTTCATGAAATGTGCGGCTATCAGCATCTGAATGAATGATGAGAGCGTGATACCCTTCCGCTTCACGAGCAGCTTGAAAAATGCATCTATCCAGTTCACCTAGGCCTGGCCTCTTTTTTATGATGATGGGCACTAACACTTCTATATTAGTTTCCATATGTTGCAGCAAAATCCGCTCAGTAGTTCTTTGAATGACTATGGGTAAAAAACGCTCATCTGTACGTCCTTCAGCATACAGCCCCAATACCAACAGATTCATTAAGATGTTACCTCTCAGTCAGAGTAGCGCGTGCGTTTTTTAATTGATCAGCTGCTTCATTCAATGTTTCACTGTCCAGGTATTTTCTGATCATATCAATGGTATAAGCTTCTACTGCCTTATCTTCACGAGTTTCGGTCTCAAGCATAGGAACTGTATCGGATGTGACTACCGGTATCATTCTTGTTACTCTTAATGCTGGCCCACTCTTACCTTGAATGTGTGTTGGCATAATAGCCAGGAGTAGTGAGTCGATTGTGTCGGGTTGACTGATGAATGTTGGAGAGTGTGTAGTAATTAGGACTTGTCGCAGTGGTTCATCTGCTTGTTCAAGAGCATTGAAATCCGTTGCCATTTCACGTAATAAACGAACCATGTTCTTCATGTGCAAAGGGTCTACACCATTTTCAGGTTCTTCGAGACAAAGCACACCATGAAATTGAGGGTCATTTCTGAGCGTCGCCAGTGCAAGTAGACGTAATGTTCCATCAGAAAGTACCATTGCTGAAAAATTGCGTTGATCTGAAGTTTCAGCATAAATGATATACTTATCACTTGGTTTATCCTGTTCTACTTTGATTCTCAGAATCCCTGGCACTAGATTTGCCATATCGAGAGAAACGCTATGAAAGGCGAACTTATCTTCTGCCTGTATACGCACTAGTACTCTCGGTAAATTACCTCCATCGTGTGAAAGATACCGGGGTCCTTTAGTTAAACTAGGTTGGCGTAATGCTTCTGGATTTAAGTGCAAAAAGCTTAATGAAAGGAGTTCTTTGCGTGCAGCAAAGGCATGTGAGAAGCCTATTATATTAGTCGCACTACTTAATACAGTGCGTTGGGCTGCTTCTGCTTGATGTGGAATACTACCTCGATGTTCATAAGGATGTTCCTCGATATACAAATGAATTGTAGACTTTCCTGTTTCATCTAGTTTATCAGTAGTAATGAAAGGTATACCCCCCTGTATATAAGCCGGTACCCGATTGTTTGGTTCTGGTATCCAATTATTTTGCGCTAAAAGCCCATTTTTTTTACTCCAGTTATCTTCATCTGGTGAGATTGATTTTAAGGATTCATATGTAACATACAGCCTCTCTAAGCCGTATGTATCAACACCCGAAGTTATTTCGAGTTCATAACGCAGGCGTGTGAATATTAATTCAGCCGATTTGCCAAAATCATCCCGTATCTTGCGATCAACCAGCATTTCAACCGCTATTCTCATTTGATCGGATGTTTTGCTATTCGATAACTTTGTGAACAATTCACTGACATCGCCGCGTAAATTCTGGAAAGCTGTAGCTATATCATCTTCCATGAGTCTCGACAGCAAATGCAGCGCGTCAAACAGATTACTCTTCCCCGACCCATTTGGCCCGACGATGACCTGAAAAGGAGCCAGCTCTACTTTGAAGTCTTTGAAAGTCTTGAAGCCGTCTATCTCGATCTGCGTAATCATGCGTGGTTCTCTGCCCCCTTTCTTGCATCTTCACCAGATCGCGGCGAGATGCCTCTGCCTTCAGGCATGGTGAGGAAAGCCGCGCCGCCTGCAGGCGGAAATGCTTTCATCAATTTCTCTCTCTTGCAATTCTCGTGAAAATATGGCACACTTGTTCGATGAAGCAAGCCCTGACCGCCAAACTCAAATTGCAGACCACGCCGGAGCAGTTCCAGGCATTGCGCCAGACCCAGTTGGTTTACCGCGATGCGCTGAACTATGTGAGTCGCTATGCTTTCGAGCATGGCAAGATGAGCAACAAGGTGCGCTTGCAAGACGGCACCTACCGCGAGATACGCGCCCACTACGCCATCCCGGCGCAGATGGCCTGCTCCATTGCCCGGCAGGTCGGAGCCACCTACAAGGGACTCTGGACCAAGGCCAAGAAGCATGCGGCTCTGCGCAAGGCGGGACTGACCAAGAAACGCTACCAGGGGCTGGATGCGGCTCCCAAGTACGTCTCCCCCACCCTTGAGTACCAGCTGGGACATGACTACGGCTTCAAGACAGACCAACGGGTGAGCATCCTGACGCTTGCGGGTCGGGTGATCGTCCCCTATACGGGCTATAGCCAGCATACGACCTTGATACAGCATGGAGCAACCATTGGCGCGGCCAAACTCTGCTATGACCAACCCCGCAAGCAGTTCTATTTGCTGGTCTCTCTTGAGATAGACATACCAGACCCGACCCCCGATACGCAGAGCAGCGTCGTCGGGGTGGATGTTGGGATTCGCTACCTGGCCGTGACCAGCGACACGCGAGGAAAGACCAGTTTCCATTCGGGCAAGCGCCTTGTGCCCAAGTCCAACCATTACGCGAGACTGAGAAAGCGTTTGCAACAGAAAGGCACCCGTTCGGCCACACGTCGCTTGCGAGTCATTGCCGGGCGGGAGAGACGGTTGAAAGCCGACGCCAATCATGTCATCTCCAAGCGCATCGTGAGCCGACACCCCCATAGTCTGATCGGGCTGGAAGACCTGACCGACATCCGCGAACGCACGAAACGGAAGCGAGGCAAGCGAGCGAGCCAGAAGCAGAGGAAGGCCAATGCGACCCGCTCGAAGTGGGCCTTTGCTTCCCTGCATGGCCTGCTTGCCTACAAAGCCCTGCGCGCCGGGAGCATGGCGATCAAGGTGGATGCCCACTATACGAGCAAAGCTTGCCCGAGGTGCGGCCATCGCGCTGATGCCAACCGACCCAACAAGGGCCTCCTGTTTGTGTGCCAGGTCTGTCATTACACCCTCCATGCCGATTTAGTCGGCGCTCGGAATATCACGATGCGAACGCTGCTGGCCCGGCAAGACTGGACCAGCACGGGTATCTTGTCAGTCTGCCCCGATGCGTCGGACCGCGAAGCCAAAGCAGCGCGTCTTGCGAGATACGCTGAGTTGCGGTGGAGTCCAGATGCAAGCCCCCGGCTTTAGCCGTGGGGTCCAACTGACTTTTTCTTGGAAGTATATCACAATCGCGCTATATTCCGGCTCTTGCGTAGTGCAGCCTATTGTGCTAAGCTCTACTATGGTTATACAGGATACTTAATCCTCCGTATCTCCACATCGATCTTGTTTGGCTCTCTTTTTACTCTTGTCTTTTCTACTTTTTCATGAGGTGATTACCTATGCCCTACAACATGGGAGAATATTACGAACACGCCAGTGACTATGATCTTGAATATTCCGGCCAGACGGAGCAGGATGTGCCGTTCTGGTGCGAACTGGTGATGCGTTACACCCCGCAGCGCGTGCTGGAACTGGCCTGCGGGAGCGGGCGCATCGGCATAGAATTGCTGCATTGCCCCGGCAACTTTCAGCTTGAAGGGCTGGATATCTCGCCTGAGATGCTGGCAGCCTACCGGCGCAAACTGGAGCGCGAACCTGAGGCCGTGCAGCAGCGCGTCACGCTGCACGAAGCCGACATGTGCGATTACCAACTCGCCAACAAAGGTGCGTTTGACCTCATCTTCCTGCCCTTTAACTCGATTGCTCACCTCTATGAAATTGAGCAGCAACTGGATACCGTCAAAAATACCTATGACCATCTTGCTCCTGATGGGCGTTTTGTCGTGGACATCTTCCTTCCCGACATCGACTACCTCAGTGACGCGCTCAATCATCCCTCACATATATATGTAGAAGATGAGATCGAAGTCCCCGACGAGTTTACCATGTTGCTCTATACCAGCCGCAAATATGACCCCATCGAGCAGTTGCAGCATATCCTCTGGACCCACGAGAAGTTTTTTGAAAGCGGCGAGCACGAACGCTACCTCAGCAAACTCGATATGCACATCTTCTTCCCGCGCGAACTCCAGTTGCTCTTCCTGGCTAGCAGCTTCAGCATCGAGGCCATCTATGGCGGCTACGATTGGAAACCATTCGGAAAAGGAACACGGCAGATTGTAGTTGGACGAAAACGCTAAAAATACTTTTCTCTGGGTAGCTTCATATTTTTGCAGAAAGCCTGAGTTGAAGTGGGGCTTCTCAGGGCGCGGGAATCTGAACAAGCCCGGCTCGTACAAGGTACGGATGGGGGTTGTGCTTCGTCTAGGGTACGGGCTGGGCTTGCCCCCGCCCTGGTAGCAGTTGACGCTCTCCCTCTAATAGTGCTAAAATATATCCTAGTGAATAGGTCGGATTAATTATGCCTTCGCATTCCAGGTAGGGACGCGATACATCGCATCCCCCTCGTAGTAGGGTAGGGGCGACCCTCGCGGTCGCCTGGAAATTTTGCATATGCTCACTTCCTGGACATGCGGGCAGCACTAAAAACGAGAAGGAGACGACCATGTGGTTACAAGTGTCTACAAAGGGCGAATATGGCGTGCGGATCATGGTCGATCTGGCTCGTCATTATAGTGAACGTCCACGCTCACTCACGGATATCGCCCAGGCAGAAATGCTGCCCCTCGCCTACTTAGAGCAACTGGCAAAGTTGCTGCGCGAGGCGGCGCCACCCTTGCTGGTCAGCACACGCGGGGCGCATGGAGGCTACCGGCTGAGCCGCAGTCCCGAAACCATCACCATGGGTGAGATTTTACGTGTGCTGGAAGGGCCAATTGCCCCCATGATTTGCGCAACCGAAGGCGAAATGACCGAAATTTGCGGCCTGCTCGGCTCGTGCAAAATCAAGCATTTGTGGGCCAAAGTGCGTGACGCGGTAGCCAATACCATTGATACAATGACCCTGGCCGAGCTGGTGGGTGCGCCAGAGCAAGAGCAAAATCCCGCTGCTCAATTTATTGCCATCTCAGATATTCGTGTGGCAAACGCTGCCACCGATGAAAACCGCAGGGCAACCCCTGCTCAATAGGAGGACGTTTTTTCGTAATGGAATCAGAACTGATTATTAAAAACCTTCATGCCAATATTGAAGGCAAACCAATTCTTCGCGGCGTCGATCTTGTGGTGAAGAAGGGCGAAGTGCATGCACTGATGGGGCCTAATGGCTCAGGTAAAAGCACACTGGCCAATGTCATTATGGGCAATCCGAAATATGAAGTGACCGACGGCGAAATCTGGTTCAAGGGTGAGAATATTTTGGAATATTCACCTGATCGCCGCGCTCGTATGCGTCTATTCCTGGCATTCCAGTACCCTATGTCTATCCCCGGCGTCAGCGTGGCGAATTTCCTGCGCCGCTCGCTCGAGGCCGTGCGTGAAGGCAATAAGCCCCTTGAGGAAGGCGAAAATCCAACAGGCAAGGCCACCAAGCGCAAGAGCATACCGCCCGGCGAGTTCCGCAAAATGATGCAGGAGAAGATGCGCCTGCTCAAGGTCGACAACAGCTTCATCAATCGCTCCATCAACGATGGCTTCTCCGGTGGTGAGAAGAAGCGCGCCGAAATTCTCCAGATGGCCCTGCTTGAGCCAGAAATCGCCTTGATGGACGAGACCGACTCCGGCCTGGATATCGACGCCCTCAAGATCGTTTCCGAGAGCGTCAACGCCCTGCGTGGACCAAACCTGGGTATTCTACTCATCACCCACTACCAGCGCATGTTGAACTATATCACCCCTGATTATGTGCACGTCATGTTCGATGGCCGCATCGTCAAGTCAGGCGGACCCGAACTGGCCTTCGAACTCGAAGAGAAGGGTTACGAGTGGCTCAAGCCTTCCGACGAAGAGAACGGGGTGATGGTCAATGGCTAATATTCTCCCCAGCGGGTTCTCACGAGAGGCGGTAGAGGAACTCTCGCGCCTCAAGGAAGAGCCTGCATGGATGCTTCAGAAACGCCTGCACGCCTGGGATACCTACGAACAGATGCCAGCCCCGCTTGGCCGTCGTGGCGACCTGGGTACGCTGCGCATGTTCTCAAATTTCAAATACCAGCAGCTTACACCCTATGTGCTTGCCGATAAGAACAGTCCCTTGCCCGCTCCCATTGTCCAATCCTTGCAAGAGGCATTGGTTGATCAGCGCTCTGGGTTGATTGTGCAGAGTAACGCCTCAGTCGTAAAAACGGAACTCGCTGAGGAACTGCGGGGCCAGGGCGTGATCCTCACCGACCTGGATACGGCTGTGCGCGAGTATCCCGAACTGGTGCAGCAGCACTTCATGACCACCTGCGTCCCCGTTGAAAGCACAAAGTACACTGCCCTACATGCCGCCTTCTGGAGCGGCGGTGTCTTCCTCTATATCCCCAAAGGTGTAGAGATCGAAGACCCCATCCTGGCGCAGCTCTGGATTGATGCTCCCTCCTCAGCCACTTTCGCGCATACGCTGATTATCGCCGAGGAACTGAGCAGCGTGCGCTTCGTTGAGGAGCATAACTCGACCTTCGATGGCGATCAGCATTCGCTGCTGGATAGCGTGGTCGAAGTCTTTGCAAAGAACGCGGCGCATGTTGAGTTCAGCAGCTTGCAGGACCTCGGTCAGAACGTCTGGACCGTCACCAATAAAAATGCCGTTCACGAGAAAGATGGCAGCACCACCTGGGTGCTGGCTGACCTTGGCAGTAGAGTCATGCTCTCCAACATCGGCGTCGGGCTGACCGGCAATGGCAGCGCGGGCGAACTGGTGGGCGTTTTCTTCACCGACCATGACCAGCGTTACTCCATCAATACGCTGTCGAACCATGCAGCCATCGCGACCAACGCGGAAACACTTGTGAAAGGCGTCCTGACCGACGAATCGCGTGTCGAGTTCGAAGGTATGATTCGCGTGCAGCCCAAGGCGCAGCAGACGGCCTCGTTCCTCTCGGATCATACCCTGCTGCTGAGTGATAGCTGCCGCGCAGAATCGATTCCTAGCCTGGAGATTGGCGCCAATGAAGTCAGCGCGAGTCACGGAGCCACCACCGGCAAGATCGACGAAGAGCAACTCTTCTATCTAATGGTGCGCGGCATCCCACGTGAAGAAGCCGAACGCATCATCGTGCAGGGCTTCTTCGAGCCGGTTTTGCAGCGCATCCCGTTGGAGAACCTGCGTATCCGCTTGCGCAACAGCATCGTACGCCGCATGAGTGGCACGCACGAAACCGAAGCCGACACCTGGGTCGATGCCCAGGAACGCTGGGAAGTCGAAGGTGTCGACGAATACGCCATCTCCCTCGATAGCGCACCCAAAGAGGAAGAAATCCAACTGGCGGAATATTAGGCTATACTAGTTATCGCTGATGACAGGGCGACCGATTATCGCTGATGACAGGCGACCGACTTACCAGGGCGGGGGCAAGCCCCGCCCGTACCCTACACGGGTCGATGTCGTTCGTCTAACGTATAGGGTACGGGCGGGGCTTGCCCCCGCCCTGGTAAAGAAATCAGGCAACAGTGGGGCTTGCCCCCGCCCTGGTAAGTCGTTCGTCTAACGTATAGGGTACGGGCGGGGCTTGCCCCCGCCCTGGTAACGTAAAGAAATCAGGCAACATATGACAACAGTGCAGCAATCGGAGATGCGCAGCGCCGCAGACATTCGCAAAGACTTTCCCATCCTGTCCCGTCAGGTACATGGGCACCCGTTGGTGTACCTGGACAGCACGGCCAGTTCACAGAAGCCCTATGCCGTCATCGAGGCCATGAGTACCTACTACGAAACCACGCATGCCAATGTGCATCGCGGCGTCTACGAGATCAGCGAAGAGGCAACGATCAGGATGGAAAAGGCGCGTGTGAAGGTGGCGCGCTTCATCAATGCCCGCCAGAGCAAGCAAGTGATTTTCACACGCAACACCACCGAAAGTATTAACCTGGTGGCCTATAGCTGGGGTAATACCAATATTTCTGCGGGTGATCGCATCGTGTTGACGGAACTGGAGCATCATAGCAACCTGGTTCCCTGGCAACTGCTGGCCCAGCGCACAGGCGCGCGCCTCGAATTTGTGCCGATTACCGATGAGGGATTGCTGCGCCTGGATATCTACGAGCAATTGTTGGAGCAGAAACCGAAGCTGGTTGCTTTCACCCACATGTCCAACGTGCTTGGCACAATCAACCCGGCGCAGGAAATGATTGCACAGGCGCACGCTGTTGGAGCGACGGTAGTACTCGATGCGGCGCAAAGTGTTCCCCATCTGCCTGTTGATGTGCAGGCACTGGATGCCGATTTTCTCTGCTTCAGTGCGCATAAGATGCTCGGGCCGACAGGGGTGGGCGTGCTCTATGGGAAACGTGACTTGCTCGAAGCCATGCCTCCATTTATGGGTGGCGGCGATATGATTCGCACCGTGGGTTTGCAGAAATCTACCTGGAATGATCTCCCCTGGAAATTTGAAGCTGGTACGCCTGCTATCGCGGAAGCCATTGGTCTGGGTGCCGCGGTGGATTATCTCAACGCGCTCGGAATGGAGCAGGTACACCAGCACGAACAGGCCATCACTGCCTATGCTATGGAGCAATTGCGCCAGGTGCCAGGATTGACTATCTACGGGCCAGATGTCGCGCAGCGTGGAGGCGTCATCTCATTTACCCTGGCCGATATTCACCCACACGACCTGGCTTCTATTCTCGATCAAGAAGTAGGGGTGGCGGTACGCGCCGGGCATCACTGTGCGCAGCCCCTCATGGAACGTCTAGGCCTGGCCGCAACGGCGCGCGCCAGCTTCTACGTGTATACAATACCAGAAGATATCGATGTATTGGTGCAGGGGTTGCACAAAGCGCTGGAAATCTTTAATTTGTAGGGGACCGAACCTATGTCAATGGACTATCGTGAATATATCCTGGATCATTACCGCAATCCGCGCAACTATGGCAAGCTGGAGCATCCCGACGCGCATGCCGAAGACTCCAACCCCCTGTGCGGAGACCAGCTAGCTATGGACCTGCAAATAGAGGGAGACCAGGTCAAAGCCGTGCGCTTCCAGGGGCGCGGCTGTGCTATCAGCCAGGCAGCAGCCTCCATGCTTTCGGAGATGATCGAGGGCAAAACGGTTGAGGAAGTCGTACAACTGGGCAAGCATGATGTGCTGGATGCCCTGGGCATTCCCATCAGCCCCGCTCGCACCAAATGCGCATTTTTATCACTGCGCGTCCTGCACCGCGGTCTCGCACTGGCTGGCCTGGAAAAACCAGGGGACGACGAGGAAGAAGAGTGAAAATGTATGACAGATTTTATCAAAGTCGCGCGCGTGGATGATCTAGAAGATGGCGAGTTAATGGCGGTAGAGGTCGATGGTGAGCCTGTCTGCCTGGCAAAAATCGATGGCAACATCTACGCCTTTACCGATAACTGCACCCATATCAGCGGCCCCCTCAATGAAGGTGAACTGGACGGCGAAGTACTAACCTGCCCCTGGCATGGCGCCCAGTTCAACGTCTGTACAGGCAAAGTCCTGCGCGGACCAGCGCGTGAGAATATTCAAACCTATGCTGTGAAGGTAGAAGATGAATGTATTCTCGTCAGCCTACCCGATGAGATGTAGGGGCGCGATTTATCGCGCCCACCCTGGGAATCTTCCGGCCCCCGTTGTACTTTTTGACTCTTGACCTTTGTTCTAAAATCTCCTACAATTGGCGCACTAGAATCGTCATATTGTAGGGGCGACCCTCGCGGTCGCCCTGGGGTGTATGTCGCTCTGGGGTGTATATCGCCCTCAGAGTGTATGTCGCCCTGGGAGTGTGTATGTTAGGGAAATCACATTTACTGGTTGGCTTAACTGCCGGGGTCGTTCTGGACAGCTTTGTACATCTATCGGGTCCACCTTTGACCGCGGCTACGGCTGTTCCACTGGCATTGATCATCAAAAAAGCAGTCTTTTATTTCATGGTGGGCTTTGGCGCGTTGTTGCCCGATATGGATAATGCGCGCAGCACGATGGGACGCAAGCTTGGCTGGATTAGCAAGGAGATTCAGCATGTCGCGGGTCATCGCACCATTTTCCATAGTATCCTGGGCTTATTTCTGGGCTCAGTCCTGGCCATTGGCCTGGAACAGCTCGTCATCTATCTCTTAACGCAGCGCGGCTTTATACTCCCTGCCCACTTTGTAGGAGCCTCGCACGTCGTCTTCTTCGCCGTCCTATTTGGCTGCGTTATGCACATCGTCGCCGATGGTTTAACCGAAGGTGGCGTACCCCTGCTCTGGCCAAGTCACAAGCGTTATGGGTTTCCACCCAATCCTCACTGGCGTTTTCGTACAGGTGACTGGCCTGAGCCTATAATCGTCTTCACTTTTATGTTTCTGGTTGGTCTTGGTATTTATTATGCTGTTCTCACCGTGTGAAGCTATTGAAACGATTTGATTTACGCACGCAACAATCGGTAGCCTGGGCATTCCTGGGAATAATCATGCTCGTCTATAGCCTGGCCATGGGTTACGAGGCTATACTGCGCTATGACACCTTCAAAGCCACCGCTTTTGACCTGGGCAACATGGACCAGGTCATGTGGAACACCATTCATGGCCGCCTCTTTCAATTTACCAACCAGGCCATCGACTGGTATGGGCCGCCCACTCGCCTCGCTATTCATTTCGAACCAATCATTTTACCGCTTTCACTGCTCTACCTTTTTTTCGCCGACCCGCGTACTCTGCTCATCTTTCAGACGCTGGCGCTTGCCTCGGGAGCATTGCCCGTCTTCCTCCTGACTCGTAAAACCATCCCGGGCTGGCCGTTGCTGGCCCCGGTGATGGTGCTTGTTTACCTGCTTTCACCCGCCATGCTCGGCTTGAATATCTTCGATTTTCACCCGGTGAGCCTTGCCACCCCCCTGTTACTCTACGCGCTGCTGGCGCTGGCCTATAAACGCTACATCTGGTTTCTCATCGCCTGTATCCTGGCGGCCTCCTGCAAAGAAGATATCCCCCTGACAATCGCTGTACTGGGTATCTTGCTCATCTGGAAATATAAACTACCCCGGCTTGGTACGGCACTGATCGTTGGCGGCGTTCTCTGGAGTTTTGTGGCATTTCGCCTGATTATTCCCCATTTTTATCCCGGCGTGCAGGCCAATAATTACTGGTACCGCTACGAGTCCCTCGGCAGTTCGCCCGGCGCCGCCATTCTCAACGTCTTCATCCGTCCCTGGCTCTTCCTCGGCCTTTTCTTCACACTTGAACGCATTTACTACCTGGCAGGCCTGCTGCGCAGCGTCGGCTTCCTGCCTCTGCTCGCACCTGAATGGTTATTGCCCACCTTACCCAGTCTCGCGGTCAACCTGCTGGGGAACGATCCACTTCTCTACAGCGGCGTCTACCACTACAATGCCGCCATCATCCCCTTCCTGATGCTCTCCGCCATCCATGGCACCAGCCGCTTCCTCTCCCTCTGGCAGGGATGGCGCCACGAGGACTCGAAAGAGACAGGCACCGCTCAGAACAGCGATGTAAGGGCGGGGCTTGCCCCCGCCCTCACTCATCCTATGGACACCGCACCCTCCCACAAATCTGTAGGGGCAGGGGTGGGGTTAGGAGGGGAAGGGACGCTTGCGTCGCCCGCCCGTGTTCACCCTGAGATTGCCGCGCAGGACAATGTAGGGTACTGGCTGGGCTTGCCCTGGTTGTCCGCCACCACTTTGCTCGCCCTACCCATTCGTATAGGCACATCTCTTAAAGCGCGCCTCCTCAATAGTACGCTCCCCGCCCGCAAACTCGTAGGGACGCGCTTCATCGCGTCCGAGCAGCGATTGAGTAGGCGTATGCAGCCCCTGGCTCGCTCGGTCTCTCCGTTCCGTTTGCAATGGATAGTGTTAGCCTGGATCATCGTCATGTGCGGGCTGAATTTCTGGATCGCCAGGCCGGAACTAAACGCTTTCTGGCCAGACCATCAAGCAGGAAGCCGCGAACAACATATCCTGCAACTGTTGTCGCGCATCCCACCTGATGCCTCAGTCTCCGCCAGCCAGGACTTGAACCCACATCTCAGCGAGCGTCAATTGCTCGCCGTCTTTCCCTCCGTCTGTATAGACCCCACCTGCAATCAAACCGTACAGTACGTCGTGGTTGATCTGAATAGCCTCGCCTTCTCTAACCTGGCAATCGCTACGAGCGAACTCAACGGGCTTCTGAAACAATTTCGCATAGTAGCCCGCGCAGAAGGCGTCGTTTTACTCATCCGCCGTAGCGCTTAACGGGTAGTTCATGTTATAATCGTTGAAGAAGAGATATCCACCATCGTCGTTATCAGTCAACTTCAGGGAGGAGAGCACTCATGTACAACAATCCATATTCTGATGAAACTATTGGAGCGCAACCAATTCAATATCCTCCTATAGAAGAACTGCAGCCCCGGTCTGTTCAACCACACGCGGACACCTATCCTGTGCATACACCGCCTGTCTTGGATGCTGCCAGTGAAATAGAGCCCATCGAAAGCGCGGAAATTCGGCAGAAGAAAGCCATGACCGTCAAGTTCGCCATCGGAAAATTCAATGATTACCTGCTCTGGTTCCTCATGGTCCTGGAAACGACCTTGACCATACGCTTCCTCTTAAAATTGATTGGAGCAGATCCGGGTAACCTCTTCGCCGGTTTTCTCTATGCCTTGACCGATATCCTGCTCCTGCCATTCTTTAATATCGTCAAGTCCCCCTCGATTCATCCGCCCTACCAGTCGTTCGAGTTTTCAACCCTCATCGCCATCATCATCTATTACCTCATATTCTACGCCCTGAGACGTTTCTTCCGCCTGCTCGTCTCTAACCCCGAAGAACCCGTAGAATAACTGCGTAGGGACAAGGAGTGGTGTGGAGTGGATGTGGGGGCCTTGTGCTTGTCCTCCTGGGGAAGCGAGCGGGCACCTGGGACAAGCCCCCGCCCATCCACCCCGCCACACCTTGTCCCTACGCCAAATCAGGGTGAGATAGTATGAAGCAACTCAGGTCAATACTGATAGCACTGAGCAGGGCCATAATTGCCAGCGCATTTTGGATTGCCACAAGGGTAGCCTACCATGTTGAGATCTCTGGACTCAACTATGATACCAAAGCGCCGCGAACCTACCTGGCAATGTCTCACAAACGTGACCTGGATCCCATAGTACTCATACCAACCATCGTCTTTCACCGGGGATGGCGCGCCCTGGCCGGTAATGTCCATTTCGCCCTACGGGGTGATGCATTCGCGCCTGGATATCTTGCGCGTATGGTCATGCATCCACGCTGGCTTTCCTTCCTCCTGCGTTTCCTCTCTATTGGCCCCGTTTTGCGCTGGCTGGGCGTGCATCCAACAGATAGTTTGCTTCGACCTGCCGAAGAGTGGATACGTGAGGTAATACGTGTTGAAGGAGATGGGCGTGTAGGAGATGTCCTTACCCCATTTCTCATCGAAGATCTCGCCATCGCCGCGGGTGAAGCATATGAGCGCGTGGCTTCTTCTCGGCTCTCACAGCTGCTAACCTGGCACTATCATCATGCGCTACAATACTATTACGGGCCTGAAATACTAATCGGTCCGGTTCGCCGTACTGCTCAGAGGCGCACTGTTGACAGCATTAAAGCGTATCTCGCCAGTCTGGATGCCTGGTTATGGAGCAGCGGTACGCTCTATGGTTCTCCCGAAGGACAACTTTCGCCTGATGGTAGGCTGAGTCCCATCAATTCCGGTCTCCATCGCATACTACGCACCGCCCCGCCTGAGACTCGCATCGTCCCCATCTTCCAGATCTATGATTTCATGACGACACAGCGACAGCGCATTTTTATCGACCTCGCCCCGGCCATCGAACACGCGCCCCAGGTGCCACCAATCGAACTCGATGCGCAACTACGCAGGGCATGGCTGTGCAGCGCGCGTTTCACCTGCACGCAGCTCGCGAGCGGCTTTCTCATGCAAGCAAGCCGCGATGGTCTTTCCTCATTTACCGTGGATGACATGGCGAAGAGTATCCATATGCAGGCTACATCACTGGAGAAGGCCGGTCGTCGCGTCGATCTTCAACTGCTCCAACTACCTGGAGCGCGTGAGCGAGCAGAAGGCTTTCTGGCCTATGCCGCTCGCCACCAACTGGTGCGGCGCAACACCCAGGGCGCCTGGACACCAACCATCACTGAAACGCCTATCAAGGTACGTCCAAGAGAGGTAGGCTTTGACCAGTTCCCACTTATGTATGCCTGGAATGAACTCCAGGAGATGCTGAGCGTTTCCTGAGCGGTTTACATAAACATGCGCCGTGTGATATACTCAGTTCAACCAGGAGGAGCGAATGGACGATCTGAGTGTCTTTACCGGGAATGCGAACCGCCCATTGGCGGCTTCAATCTGCAAACATCTGCGCATCCCACTCGGTGACGCAGATGTTTTTCAATTCAGCAATGAAAATATCTTCGTGAAGATCAACGATAACGTGCGTGGGCGCGACGTGTTTGTCATACAGCCTTTCAGCTTCCCCGTCAATCGCTCCATTATGGAACTCCTCATCATGATCGACGCACTCAAGCGCGCCTCCGCCGCCCGCATCACCGCCGTCATTCCCTACTATGCCTATGGCCGTACCGATAAAAAAGACCAGCCGCGCGTCCCCATCACCGCCCGCCTTATCGCTGACTGCATTACCGTCGCCGGCGCCCACCGCGTCTTGACCATGGATATGCACGCGGGCCAGATACAGGGCTTCTTTAATATCCCCGTCGATGAATTGACCGCCCAGATACTCCAGGCTCGTTACTTCGTCGAAAAAGATATGGATAATTTTACAGTGGTTGCCGCCGATGAGGGTTTTGCGAAGAAGGCACGTAAACTCGCCGATCGTCTCAATTCTCCGCTGGCTATTGTAGAGAAGCGTCGGCATGGCAACAACAGTTCTGCTGAAGCTATGGGCATCATCGGCTCGGTGCAGGGCAAACACGCGCTGATTGTCGATGACGAGATCGACACTGCCGGTTCACTGACTCAGGCCGTGCGCGTAGTGCACCAGCAGGGCGCGCTCGATGTCTATTGCTGCGCCACGCACGGCATCTTCTCCGGCCCCGCTATCGAGCGTCTCAAATCGGCTCCTATTAAAGAAATGGTCATTACTGACTCGATTCCACTCGCCGACCAGAAACACCTGCCCAACATGACCATCCTCTCCGTCGCGGAACTGTTCGCCGGGGCCATCAGCCGCATCCATGATGGCAGGTCGGTTACCGAGTTATTCAGCTAGTAGCGCCCAATTGATTGCTCCTGCTCTATCCCTTATCATACGTATATCCCAATAATCCTCATCGCTCACCTGTACGAAGCGCTCGATGGCCCCTGCTCCAAGAGCGCGAGCCGCCGACGGGTCATCATGCATGCTCAGCAGCGCTTCCCCAATGGCACGCTTCAAGTCTGCATCCACTCTTCTGGCAATAACCACGGGTGGAATGCTGGATGGCCCTAACATGTCGATGATGCGCAGTTCTGCCGCAACCCGGCTGTCGTTGGCACGCAGCACGTCGAGTACCTGCGAATCAACGGCTGTAGCGTCCGCTTGCCCGTCAAGTACCTTCGCAATAGACTGTAGATGCGAGCCAGTCTCAATCAACTCACCGAAGTAGTCGAGTGTACGGCCCCGTTCCAGCAGGCTGTAGCAAACATTATTCCAGCCTGAATGCGATTCTTTCTGGTTATACGCCCATCTGCACCCCTGTAAATCCTCGAAAGAAGTACAGGAACTTTCCCGGCGCACGACGACATCAGAAAAGTAGACGGGTCGGTGCTGGTAGCGTTCTCCTAGAAGGACGGGAGCGGCGAGCAGCTCAATCGGACACGAAAGCTCGTCTGCCATATTGACATATGGTAATCCGCACATGAAAGCAACATCCACCTGTCCTTCAGCAAATTCGCTAAAAGAATGTCCAACAGTCAGAGTCGTTGGCAGGCCCACTTTTTCCCCAATATAGTGTGCGACGTAACGGTATGTCGGGTAGAGGTTGGGAGCGAGATAGGTAGCAAAACGAATCACCTGCATAGATTACCTCCTGTCGGTATCTCAACTCTCAACTCTTCCAATCGGCCAGAAAGGTCTGGTCTTTATCTTCCACATGCGTTCCCAGCATAGGGTGCAATTCCATAGCCGGGGAATAGGCGCTGGCGGGAACGGTTTTCCCCAATGCCTCTGCCATAGCCCGCACATAGTGAGGTGCCCCACCGCAGCAAATGCCTATGTAATTGACGCCTATAGCCCCGGCCCTGCGCGCAAATTCGGCCATTTCAAAACGGTTGTACAAAAAAGGCTCAAGAGCAAGCGGAAAGGCCTGTTGTCCATCTCCTGTCCGCAGCGATTCGAAAGTGGGGTGCTGTGCATCGGTTTTGTATGGTACCGGTTGGGCGGCAACGTAGCAGTTGACCGCCGAGCGGATTTTTGCAATGATGGGTAACATCGTCTCCGACCCCCGGTCGCAGTTCAATCCAACAATGTCGGCTCCTGCATCGGCCAGTCTCTTGCACGCCTCGACATAGTCGTAGCCATCGCGCGTTGTGTTCGGCTGTACAGATGCCAGCGTTACCATAGCAGGCAGGCCAAATTGCTGAATCACCTCAAGAGCGATCAGCGCCTCTCCCAGGTAGTCGTTCGTCTCAGAAATGACGAAATCGATGCCTTCCTCCACCGCCCAGGTCAGTTGTTCCTCGTACATGGCGCGCACGACATGGGAGCTTTCCCTGGCATTGTCCGGATCATACGACCAGGTATTGCAGATATTCCCCGCGACCAGCGCGTCACCCTCACGCGCGACCTCGTTAGCAAGCCGTACCGCCTGCCGGTTCATGCGCTCCAGGTCATTCTCCCTGCCTACATCCCTCAGCTTTTCGCGATGGGCATAGTAGGTCAGAGCAACCATCACCTCACTCCCCGCGCGCAGGAACTCTCGATGGAGTTCTTTGACCGCGTCCGGGAAATCAAGCACAACCTCAGGAACGTAAGGCCCGGCCTTGATATAGCCCCGGCGCTCAAGTTCAAATACATATCCCTCGGCACCCTGGACCACCCCCGCGCGCAGTCTATCCAGAATACCCCTGCTCGAACTGTTTCTCATTGTCTATTCCTTCTCCTTCTAAATGATGCTGCACAATAATTTACCAAACCAACCTCGCCCCCACCGTAGGGACAAGGAGTGGAGCGGGGCGGACGAGGGGGCCTTGTGCTTGTCCTCGTCCTCGGCGTCCCCATTCAGGACAAGCACAAGGCCCCCTCCCTTCCACTCCACCGCCCCTTGTCCCTACTCAAATCGTTGCGGGGAGAAACGACCGATATCATAGACCGTCCCACCCTGCAAAGCCAGTTGCACCAGTGTCTGACCAACCCAGGGGGCGTATTTATAACCGGTGCCGCGCCATCCGACGCCAACAGCGATATCTGGAAACCCGGGCAGGGTACCCAGGATAAAGTTATCGTCAGCCACGAGGTCATAGAAACATTGATCGACATCAATCACATCAATTGCTTCGGCATCCCCTAATGCAGGCATCGAAGCCAGCGATATCTTGAATATGCGTATTCACAAGAGTGGCATCGGGCGGATTATAAAAGCCAATTTTTACTCCCGGTGTCCTGCCGCTATAGATCGGGTGGCCGTAAATACCGACATCAAGATAGGCAAAGACAGGCAGAGCATCCGAGGTAAACATTTCCCGCTTCTCTCGCGGGGGAATGTAATACTTGCATTGGCTGGGCCGATCCGGCTGGAGAGGGAATTGCAATGCACAGCCCGCTATACGCTTCAGAACATCGTTCGTACCCAATCCTGCCGTCACAACAAGCTTACTTGTGACAACCTGCCCGGCGCTGGTATGCACAACTATCTCGTCATCTTGCTGCTCGATAGCCATGACCTCGATTGCTTCCAGGATGCTCACCTGATGTGCATGCAGGATATCTAGCAGGGTGCGTGTTACCGTTGGGAGATACAGGAAACCTGCCTCGACATCCAGCCGTCCCAGGTCGACATCAAATTGCGGGAAACGCTGCCGCAGCGTCTCACGTGTGAAGGCTTCGGTTCTTAAATGGAGTTGCGTGAGGACCGCATAACTCTGCTCTGCATAGGTCTCAGCAAGGTCAGGGGTCACGCTTTCTTTGGCAATGTTTAAACAACCGCAGTTCACCAGGAACGGTTCTGCCGCTTTTCGCTCCAGTTCTAGCCAGAGCCTTCTCGCTTCGTAGGCCAGTTTTGCGTACAACGGATCGAGATAATCATTTCGCATGGATCTCGTATTGCCAAACGAGGCCGTCTTCTTATCGCCGATATGTGACCTCTCGAGAATGGTAATCTTGTTGGTAAATGGAGCGGCTGCATAGGCCGTCGTGAGTCCCATAATACCGCCCCCGATAATTACCAGGTCCTGTCTATCCTCTTTCATCTATCGCCACCTCCTCTTTCTCTGTGCGTCCCACTTCTGTAGGGGCGTGATTTATCGCGCCCGCGTTTCCAGGACGGATAGGAACCGACTCCTTGAGAAGCGCATCCTGAACTCGCGAAACCTCGTAGTGCAACTCCCCAGTAACAGGCTGCTGCCCTATCTCCGGGAAGACGTAGAATTTTGTACGCTGTACGACGAAATCTTTCCGCTCCAATCCGCCGGGCAGAACACCGTGATGCAGCCGTATCCACGCGTAGTACTGCATTGACAACTGGTAGGCGGCATAGCTATGTGTGGTGCTACCTTTGAAGAAGGTTTTAGCTGCAAGATCGCTGAGCAGGACCAGATTAAACCAACGTCCCCTTTTTAGCTCCAAGGAGGAATAGCTGAGAAGGCCGGTATTGTCGGCTAACTCTGCCATAAATTGTTTGTCCACTCTATGAATCTCCTGCACGGTTGCCGGACTGGCATGCTCTTGAACGCCACTGATAAAGCCGACAAACAGCAGGCTTCCGTTCAGCAAATGCTCTCCCCTTCTATAAATGACAATGCGATGTATGCGATTGCGCTGCTCTTGCGCATAATACACCCACGGAAGTGGTGTACTTGCCGCTGCATCCGGCAGGAAGCAAGCAATCTTTCGTGCCATGTACCGCAGTACAAGCAAATCTACCTTCACATTCCAGGTGACCTGAAAATCATTAAACTGAGGCATATATCCTGTCCTTGTTATGTTGAGGTATCTAACATTACCCTGTAGGGGCCCGATTTATCGCGCCCTTCCACGCAAAATATAAAATCAAACTCAACCACATGGCTTAGCCATATGAGTAAGACTTCATCGTCAATTGCAGGCAATGCAAAAAAAGCTGGTAGGGGTCCGATTTATCATGCTTTTCCGACTACCTGACGTAAGTAGGACGCAGTCCGTTGGCAGTCGGAATAAGGACCCAGCGCCCGTGGGTATTGAATCAGAAGAGAACCCTCACGGATTCCTCGCGTTCGGGTTAATGCAGGATAATGCCAGGAGCATGTGTGGAGGAGCAGAAAAAGGGTTGAGTGGTGCGAAATAGTTTCCATTCATCTAGCTTCATTGTACCTTCACCCCTTAAATCCTGTTGTGCTGAGGAGACCTGATGTGATAGTGTAATTGTAAGGTATAGCCATGCTATTTGTCAATAAAATTCAGCTGAAACAAACCCTATGAGCCACTAGAACCGTATGCTATAATAAGCCTCAATTAGAGATTACTTACACAAGGCACCCCACAGTGGGGTGCCTATTCATGGGAAGAAAGAGTAGAGGGGCCATCATGAAGCCACTTGTCGCCATTGTAGGCCGACCAAATGTCGGCAAATCCACATTTTTTAATCGCATGATC
>WNGJ01001961.1_pt1 | contig 20597 bp, 18 predicted proteins | sample 5400611 | NCBI WGS metagenome assembly WNGJ01 (sample SAMN13153375, study PRJNA577476) | soil metagenome | isolation source: 40 cm soil or saprolite under Garry oak tree replicate 1 | place: USA:California | collected 2016-06-15
AGGACAGACGAAGACACGATCCGCAAGGGCGAGATCTGCTTTGCGCGCTCCACAGCAATGACAAAGCTGACTCGACGGGAAGAACCGATCCACTTTCAAGAGCATTCCGCCCTGGCACGAGACTTTGCTTTCCAGCAAATCGAGCAACTTACCTACCGCCGCATCCGAGAACGAGCGGGAAAGGCAGCGATTGCGGATGAGTCCTTTGACATGCAAATCTTCTATCGCAACAATGCCGCTGGTCTTCGCTATCTCCATGGTCAGCTTATGGAGCCAATCCAGCCGCATGCAGGCAATTTCAGCGTGCAGCCGCCCCAGCTTCTCTTTCGTCTTCTGCCAGTTTTTACTACCCTTGGTGCGTCGTGCCAGTTCTTTGTTCAACCTACGCAGCTTTTTCAACTGATGGGTAAGCGGTCTTTGGTTCTCATACCACCTGCCATCAGAGAGCGTTGCGAGTCGATTTAAACCAACATCGATACCCACAGGGGGCTTTTGGTTAGAGATCATTTCATCGGGCATTTCCACAGTAATCGAGACAAACCACCAGGACGCATTTTTGGAAATGCGGGCGGAGAGGATTTTGCCTTTGAAGCGCAAGGATTCAGCCATATTCACTCGGCCCAATTTGGGTACGTCGATCCAATGATCGCCCACGGCGAATTTATCATTGGCCAGATAGAAAGACTGGCGAGAGCGTTTCTTGCTCTTGAACTTGGGATAGCCAGTCTTGCGGCCTGCTTTGCGCCCCTCGAAGAAGTTTTTGAAGGCAGCGGCCATATCTATAAAAGCTCCTTCAACCGCGCACTTCGTGACGTCGTAGGTCCAGGGAAACTGTTCTCTGCGCAGCGCGTGAAACTGGGTTCGGAGTTTGAGCGCTGACGGCTTCTCTCCCGCTTCGTACTGCCTCTTCCACTCGGCCAGCGCCCAGTTAAAAGTATACCGGGCCGTGCCAGCGGCTTTTGCGAAGTAATGGGCTTGTTCAGGCGTGGGGTTGAGCCTGATCTTGTGCGCTTTGATCATCGGCAATCGCTTTCTTCAAGGCTTTTCGGTAATGGCGTAATCCGTACAATTCCCATCGCTATCGAGTCAGCATGGTCAAGCGATGGCACGGTGACTGTGCCAATCGCGTAAATTCCCTGCACATTCGTTTGATAGGATGAGTCTACCTGAATAGTACCATATGCTTCTGTTATTATCCCGCTGCCCTTGAGCCAATGTGTATTTGCCATCATTCCTGCCCCATAAACGAGCGTATCTGCTGGCAAATCGAAAAGCCCTCGCTGCCTGTTCCGCTATCCTGATGAAAAAGTGAAAAAGCATCATCCCGTAATGAGTTGATAACTCACAAGCTTGCTACCTTTCACATTCACCAGCGCAGCACGCAAATTGCCGTCCCCATATTCGCTTCCAGGATTAATGCATGTCGTTCGACCCAGTTTGGCCACTCCTCGCGACTCGTGAACATGCCCGTGTAGCGAAACCAGCGGCTGATATTGCTCGATTGCCGCACGCACAGCCTTGCTCCCAACCGGCCCTGTCGCGATTTCCCCCCCAGCCACCACCGGTTTGAGATTATCGTCAAGCAGTGGCGCAGTGTCGAGTCCCGTTGCATAAGGTGGTACGTGAATATTGAAGATGGCCCGCTCGGGAGCGTGTAGCCGGCTGGCCATTATATTAATGAAAGAACCAAGCTCCTCGTCAGGGATGTCACGCGGCGCGTGCCACGGCGTTGTGTTCGCAAAGCCTGCGCTCACCATCTCGTGTTCGTCATCAAGCATGACGACGCGGCCCTCGGGCATCTCAACATAGGAGGACTGCTTCAGCACTTCGACGATCTCAGGCTCATCATCGTTGCCAGCATCGATAAAACAGCGCACGCCGCTTCCACGCAGCCGCTCCTCCGCGATAACACACCAGCGCTGCACGCTCTCCATCATCAAACGGCTGAAGAGCCGGTCAACGAGGGTGCGGTCGGCCTCCATTGCTGCCACTTCCTCAAGCGTTGTGCGGAAAGGATAGGCTCCCGCTTGGCGAACCTGGCGTTCGAAATCAGCAACGGCATCCTCTGATTCGAGCGCAAGTGTCTGGCCGAGGAAACTTGCCCGGTAGCTGCTCCCGTTTGCCTGGCTCACGATAGGCACCATCGCCTTGCCGGTAATATCACCACCGAGGATCAGTACACCGGCCTGAAAAAACTTCGCGGCATTGATAAACTTGATAAAACAACGCTCCGACCCATGAATATCGGTAGCGAAAAAGATGGTAGTCTGCCGGCTCACATAACACTCCTGTCCTTGCACGACCCTAAAACATGATGGCTCCGCCGGTCACGTTCACGGCCTGGCCCGTCATATACGCTGCGCGCTCACTGAGCAGGAATACTACAACGCGCGCCACGTCTTCTGGCTCTTCCAATCTTCCCAGTGGAATCGCCCGTAGATAATCCGCGCGCACCTCTTCCGGTGTAATACCACGGAGCGCCGATTCCCAGAGCACCTCGCGTTCTTGCATAGAGGTGCGTACGTAGCCGGGACAGACGCAATTCACGCGGATACCGTCCGCCGCCGTTTCAAGGGCGAGCGCCTGCGTGAAACCGATGACCGCGAACTTGGATGCTGAGTAATGTGCCAGCAGCGGCGCGGCTTTCTTGCCGGCCATCGAGGCAGTATTCACAATAGCGCCGCCTCTCCCCTGCCTGAGAAACAGGCGCGCTTCGGCTTGGCAACAGAGAAAGATGCCCTTGGCGTTCACATCCATGTTGAAATCCCAATCATCTTCGGTCAGGTCAACCACCTTTGCCATCGAAGAGACCCCGGCATTGTTGGCGGCCAGGTCCAGGCCCCCTAAGCGATTTGCCGCGTCCTCGATGCGTGCAGCTACGTCGGCTGCGCTACGCACATCAAGCTGCCCGGCCAGGATACGCGCTTCTGGACGCAGTGCCTGGGCCTCCGTCGCAACACGCTGTGCTGCCCCCGCATCCAGGTCAGTAATGTAAAGATCGACTCCCTCGCGCACCATTTCAAGCGCAATGGCGCGGCCAATTCCCATGCCCGCTCCCGTAATAAACCCGCGCAAGTTTGCTAACAGCATTACCGCTACCTCCTATGCATACAATCAAATGATCTCTTGATATGCACTAATTGCTCAACCCGTCTCCTCAAGCCGGCCAAGTTCTGGTAAGTAGGACTGTAGCCGCACATAAAGCCCGCGATAGAGTGCAAAACCTGCTTGATAGCGATCAACAACAGCGCTTTGCGGCCGGTAGACCGGTCCTTGAGAGATGAAGCGAGTGATTTCGTTCCAGTCCGTGAACATTCCCACCCCCATTGCAGCTACAAAGGCAGCTCCTAGAGCCGAGGCAGCCTCTCCGGCTACCACCTGCACCGGAAGGTTCGTCACATCCGCAGCAATCTGCATCCATAGCTTGCTCCGGCTTCCGCCATCGGCAGCGCACACGCGCCTGATAGGTCGATGCGCCTCACGCAGTAAAGCGAGGTGGTGCGCGAACCCATAGCAGACGGCTTCAAGTACGGCGCGGTAGAGATGCGCGCGCGTATGGTGCAACATTACCCCGGCAAAGACACCGCGGGCAGCCGGATCAAAGATAGGTGTCTTCTCGCCCAGGAAATAGGGCAATACGATGATCCCCCCGGCGCCCGGGGGAATAGCTTCAGCTTCGGCGTCCAGAGCTGCTAGAGGTTCCCCTCCTGCCAGCTCACGCGCGAACCATTTCACTAAAGAACCACTGGTGGCCATGCAGCCACTGATGAGCGTGAGACCTGGAATATCGTGATAATCGAAGTAGAAATGTGGATCGGGTTCAGGGCGGTCGGCACAGTAGAGAATGTCGCCCGCACCTCCAAACTTCAACAATACATCGCCATGCTGTGTCAACCCCGCAGCCAGCGCCGCCGCTACGTGATCGGCACTTCCGGCCACGACTGGCGTGCCCGCCTGTAAGCCGGTCTGTAGTGCAACCTCCTTGCTGACGCCTCCCACGAGCTCCGTCGGCTGTCGTACCGGTGGCAAGATCGCTGGATCTATACCTGCGTGCTCCAGGTAGGGTACGTGCAAGCGATGCCGCCGGACGTCATAGAGTCCGCTCTCCGCGGCCCAGTTTTCCTCCAAAGAGAGTTGACCTGTCAGCCGGTACACAATGAAATCATAGGAGCCGCACAGGTGCCTGGTACGTGCGACAGCACCTGGCTCGTGCCTCCTCAACCAGTTCCAGCGCGGATCGATATTCTGCTGGTTGGGTAAGCCTCCCGTGATTGTGAAAAACTCATCCAGGTTAACATCAGCGTGTAATTGGTTGACCTCGATAATCGATCGCGCGTCATTTTGCTGGATGCTTGCTCGCACCGGCTGACCATTTGCGTCCAACAGCACCATGGCAGGTACCATTCCCGAAACGCCGATAGCCATGATTTCCTCGGCAGGGATGGTGGTTAGCAATTCGCGTATCGCTTCAATGGAAGTCGTCCACCAGCGCTCCGGGTCCTCCTCGGCCCAACCCGAGTGAGGAGAAAGCAACTCGTGCGTACGTTCCACCTGCGCGACGATACCACGATCGCGTTCCAGGGCGATCGCTTTGAGGGCTGTTGTGCCAACATCAATCCCAAGCACATAGGAGGCAGCCATACGTTAATCCTCACTTTGCTCGCGTGCCAGGTACACCTCGTCCATGAATCGCCGGACACGCTCGGGATCGACGGGATTCCAGGTGTAACCATCGCGCTTGAGACCCGTACCGACGATCACGCCATCCGCGACTGCCAGGGTTGCCCGCACCGTCTCGATCTTCACTCCTGTATTCGCCAGGACAGGTGTGTTGGGTACCGCCGACTTGGCCTCGCGAATGTGGTCAAGATCGACCTCAGCGCCCGCCATCGCGCCGGAAATGAGAATTGCGTCTGCAAGCGATGAAACCACGACGCTGCGTGCGAGGGCACCGATTGGTCGCTGCGCCAGCGGTCGCGCAAACTCCGGCTCAATGTTGAAGAACAGGCGTATATCAGCGGCACAAAGCTGCTGCCTGTAATCCAGCGCGGCGGCGGCATCAGGCTGCCACAGCCCCATATCGCTATCATAGGCACCCGTGAAGACTTCTCGCACAAAGCTGGCACGCACAGCCTTGGCCACAGCAATTGCAGCCATCGGGTCCCAGAGCAGGTCAACACCATAGGGCAGCCGGATATACGGGCGCAGTTCGCCAATAGCTGCCGCCATGGCCGCGATAGGCGCTCGGTCGGTATGCAGCGGGTACGGCCGGTCGCCTTCGTTGCAAAACATGAGCCCATCGACGCCGCTTTCTTGCAATATGTCCAGGTCGCGGCGCAGGGCATCTACAATCGCTCTCATTCCCCCGGCGCTGTCATACAGCGGGCGTCCCGGTAAAGGTAGCAAGTGCATCATCGCGATCACTGGCCTGGAACGACCAAAAAGTGATTCTAGTATAGAAACATGGTCACTAGTATCATTAGACATGTAGCGTCTCCCTACTAACTCGGAAGCCATTACTCGGGCGGGATCTCCTGGAACGCCGCCTTCAGTTGAATACCCTGCCGCGCACGCACCACGCGTACAATTAGATAGTATATCGCTGCCAGGATGGGGACCGCAAAGGCCTCAATCATTGATTTGGGAGCAACTTGTCCGAAGGCAGTCGTTGCAAAAGCAACATACAGCACGAATATCCAACTGAGAAGCATCACCACACCTACAATCGTGAGCCAGGGAATACCGGCAATCCTGGCACGAACCATCGCGGGTGCCGAGTTGAATAGGTTTGGACGCATGTAGGGCATTACAATCGCCGCAACTGAGACGGCGACGAAGGCAACGGCCATCACCGCAATCACATTGATCAGCAGAGCGCTCAACCCTTGATAGATATTCAGGTAGTTCAGCAATTCAACCCAGATCGCCACCACAACCGTCGCCACTACAGGTGTGTGTAAGCGATCGTTGACCTCAGCTACACCGGCCGGGGCCATGCGATCAAAGGACCAGGCGAAGAGGTTGCGTGTAGCAATCAGGAAGCCTGTTGGCGTCCACCAGAGAACCGAGAGCACAAAACAGGCTGCTACAAAGATCTGCAGGAAGCCAGGCAATGACAGGAATTTCACCAACGAGGGAAGGTAAGGCGCGAAGCCCAGCGTTGAATTCGAGGTGTTGAAGCCAAGATAGACGATGGAGCCAAAGTTCGAGAAACCGTAGGTGTTATAGACCAGGAAGGTGGCCAGCACATAGAGCACTGCGCTGATCACAAGTGCACCGATGATCGACGTTGTGGCGGTTCGCCGCACATTCTTGATCTCACCGGCGAAGTAGCCGGTCCACTGGAAACCGGTGAACACCTGGAAGGCATAGATGATGGCAAAGGCTGTACCGGCCCAGTCGATGCCTGAACCTGACAAGTACCCGGCTTTACCCGCGGCACTCGTTACCGCACTGAGAGTCGTTCCACTGTGGGCGTTGAAGTTAGCAACGAAGCCGCTGTGCCCTGTTATAGCCAATCCAATCAGCCAGACGGCCATCCCGAGCCATACGACCACAAAGGCGCCCAACATGTAGCGTGCCACGCGCCGCGTGCCTAACAGCATTAAAGCAGCAAACAAGATGGTCAGCACTGTGGCAATCAGGAATTGGGTCAACTGGTCAGGATTCCATGTGAAACCTGCCACGTATCCCAGGCTGGGAACCATCAGCGTCATCATGGTCGTAAAGTTAAAGGAGATCCATGTTGTAAAGACGAACGTGAGCGCGAGATTTGTCACGAAGCCGATACCGGGGCCAAGTACGCGGCTGACCCATACATAATCCCCACCGGAGCGCGGCATCGCAACAGTAAAGTAGAGATACACCAGGCCAAAGCAGAGCACTAACGGGATAGAAAACAAGAACGACAATAGCACGTTTGCGCCAGGCCAGAACGTAGGCGCAAACGAAAGCACCTGGGTGATCCCGACCGGAATGAGTACGGCGGAAAAGACCAGGTTAAAAGCATCGAAAGGCGAAAGCTCACGTACCAAACCTGTTGCATTACGCATAAAAACCGGGGTAGAACCACTTACCGTAGACATGGCATCTGATCCTCCTTATTGAAGGTGAAGATAACAAATAACTACACTACGAAATTGGACAACGCTACAGGATGTGTAGACACCGATATGTTCCTGTTAACGAGCTATGCCTGACGCATCCAGGGGATGTGCAGGCTCTAAATCACGCGCTACCAGGCTTAACGTTGCATTGCCTCGCGCCAGTATTGCACGCTCTGCCGCAGATCATGCAACACCACGTCGTCATTGGCCTCGAAAGGATGGATCGGCTCAAGGAACAGGTAGACGTCAGACTCATCGGGCCAGTGCCGGATCGCATTCAGCACGCTATCTGCCCGGACTATGCCCTGGTCATTGTATGCCTGTGTGAAAGGCCAATGGTGATCGCCTGTGCGGTCGGTCTGCTGTAAGTGCACCACGGGTGTGTGTGGCCAGGATTGAGCAAACCACGCGAGGTAATAATCACTTACTGTTCCGGTATGCAGGGCACAGGGATGCCCAACATCAAGACAGAGAACGAGCGGTACACCTCCCTGCGCAACAAGGTTGGCGAGGGATTGGGCCTCTTCGATGCTATGCCCCCACTCCCGGGATACCGCCATATTCTCGAACAACAGGAACTGCAATCCTTTCTCAGCAGCATAGCGAGAAAGAGAGGCCAGCCGTTCCCTCATCTCGGAGATAAGCTCGCGTTTGCGGTCTTCATTCATCGCGTCTCGCACGCTCAAAGCTCCGATGTGACCGCCAGTTCCGCGCGCGCCGAGTCGTGCAGTAAAATTGATTGCCCGCTCGTACCATTGCATAGCCGCTTCCCTCAGCGCCTCGACGGGATGTAGCAACTGACTCCAGGAATAGGCCGCCAGGCCCGTAAACGTACTGTGCAGGAGGATGTCATGTGCCTGCGCATACACTCTCACAGCATTTGCATAAGCAGCCGTCGCACTTTCGTCGAGCAGTGGATCTACCAGGTCCAGGCTAAACTGGCAGCAATTCAGGCCAAGCTCCTCCTGCACAATGGTCAGCCACTGCTCAGGCTCAGGCCAGCGTTTTACCGCGAAGCATGTATTGATTCCAAGATGTAGATCCGGCATGCTTCTACCTCCCTCATCAGGTAGTTATAAACCAGCTTGTCTTTCAGCCGCTCACCATCTGATAGCCCTTGAGCTTTCCTTTGTTCAGTGTCACCAATGCCCCATGCAGGATGCCTTCACTGAAGTCGCTGCCGGGATTCATACAAACGGTCCGGCCAATCTTGGCCGACGCGTGTGCCTCGTGAACGTGCCCATGTAATCCCAGCAAAGGTTGGTAGCGCTCGATCGCAGCACGTACCGCCGTTGAGCCGACAGGTTTGAAGCGTGTCTGGCCCATGCTCGTTTGCACTTTCAATGTCGCATCTAGTTCTGGCGCATCATCCAACCCACTTTGAAATGGAGGCACGTGCAAATTCATCACCAATGCGTCTGGTCGCTTGACCCGTGCCATTAAGGTGTCGATGCGCTTCCCCAGTTCCTCCTCGCTGCATTCCCTGGGTGTATGCCAGGGAGTTGGATTCGACCAGCCACAACTGATCATCTCGCTGTCTTCATCAAGTTGCACAACGTATTCCTCAGGGTTGCAGACTATACGCGCGCCCTCCAGCGCCTCCAGTACAGATGGTGGATCATCATTCCCGCCCATGACGTAACAACGCACGCCCGCTCCCGCCAGGCGTTCATCGGCCAGGGCCACCCACTCTACCAATCGCTCTTTCATCAACTGCTCAAAGAGCGGCCCGATCCGACCTGTATCGCGCAACACTTGCGGCTCCCCCTGGCTGCAGCGATAGGGATATAGACCCTGATCACTTGCTTTCTTCTCGAAAGCCTGCACCTCCGCCTCACCCGTAAACGTGAGCTGGCGCCCGAGCTCTTCTGTCGTGTAGACACCTGGACGCACCTCTTCCAGGAAGACAATAGCTTTACCCAGAATGTCACCACCCATTACCAACGTATCGGCCCTGTAGAATTTTGCCGCGTTCAAAAATTTGCGGAAGCAGCGATCAGATCCATGAACATCGCTGACATAGTAAAGCGTTGTGGTACCCATCAACTCACCATTCCAGGTTCAAAGACTTGCTCACCAACTACCTTTATCTCCATGCCACAGGCTCGCAATTGTTCAAGCAGGGACTCCGATGGGACCTCGTCAGTCATCAACGTTCCTACCATCTGCGCAGGCGCGACAACAGCGGGTGCCCGGAAGCCTAACTTGCTACGATCGACGAGCAATAATACATGACGTGAGCGCTCCATCATCAGGCGATGGAGTGAAGCCGCTTCATAGTCCAACTCTGTCACCCCGACAACTGGGTCTACTCCGGCCGCTCCCAGCACACAGACATCAGCATAAAAGCGATTGATGGTCGCCTCGGCGATCGGCCCCGTCATCGTCAATTCGTCCGCGTGCAGCTTGCCACCGACGACAATTACACGAATATCGCGCGAGCACAGCAGGCTCGCATGTGAAAGAGAAGCAGTCACTACGAGAAGGTGGGGATGGGGTGGCAAGAATTGGGCAAATTGGGCGGTGGTTGTTCCCTCTCCTAAAAAGAGCGTTTGGCCCGGTTCAATCAGCCTCGCGGCGGATGCGCCAATGCGACGTTTTTGTGCAGAGAACTGCAATGCCCGGCTATTGAATCCCAGCTCTACGCTTTTGGTGACATGTACTGTCGCTCCGCCATAAGTCTGGCGCAAAAATCCATCCTGCTCGAGACGCTTGATGTCGCGACGAATAGTCATCACTGAGACGCCCAACTCGTCTGCAAGTGCCTGCGCCTCGATCGACTGGTGCTCAGCGACCCGTTCCAGAATCAGCCTTCTGCGTTCGTTCGCCAGCATAAGCAGCCCTCATCTCTCTGCTTGTTTGCAAAATCGAACAACAATTCACAAAATATATTGACTGAACTTGTTGCATATTGTATACTTTAGCTAATAATTCCGCGCATGTCAAGCAAGGCGCGCTGTGTTTTGTATCTCTGCTCTCGTAGGGATCGCCTCGTCACACCTTCGGGTGATCCGTCTTTTCATCCGGCGAGGCGCGATAAAACGTGCCTCTACAACATGTTTTGACCGTAATCCAGCGAAGGAGAACCACATGGACACGTCAAGGCAGAATTCCTCTATATTTGTCCGGCAATCATCCGGTCTCGTCCGCGAAGCGTCGGCGTTCGACGCCCTGATCTTCAATGCAGTCTTCTCAGCTCCCGTTGGAGCAACACTGGCATTCGGCATCTTCTATGCACTTGGTACCTCTCCAGGAGCTGACATAGTGCTGGCCCTGGTAATCGCGTTCCTCGTGAACATTCCGGTCTGCATCATGATGTCCATGATGGCATCGGCTATGCCCAGGGTCGGCGGCGACTACGTCTGGATCAGCCGCATCCTTCACCCGGCGGCGGCGGTCTTCAGCAATTTCTCCGCCTCCGTTTCTGCCTTGATTGGCGCTGCCTTCTGGGCACGCTCCTTCGCCGTACTCGCGGTTGGCCCGACCCTGGCGGTACTCGGTGCTGTCACCAGCAACAGCGGCCTGATCAACGCCGGTAACGCAGTAAGCGGAAGTGGCGCTACCGGTCAGTGGTGGACATTCGGCCTTGGTTTGCTGCTCATTATCATCCTCGCCGTGGCCATGTCATCTGGGACGAAGTGGTCGTTTCGTGTGCAAAACACCTGCTGGATCATTGCCAGCATCGGCACATTCCTCGCCTTTGTTGCTTTGATTATAGCTTCACGCCAAGACTTTATCACGAACTTCAACGCTTTCGCCCGGCCATTCACCCACAGCGCGAACTCCTACCAGGCCATCCAGGATGCCGCTGCCAAGGCCGGCTTCACCTTCACAGGTGGCCATCTTTTCTCCGCGACCATTCCGGTCGTCGCCATCATTATGACATTTATGATGTGGAACTGGTGGTCTGTGTATATCGCGGGAGAGCTCAAATCTGCTGCTAAACTGCGCCGGCAACTATCCGTGATGCTAGGCGCGCTTGTCTGGGATTCGCTCTTTTTGATTGTCGGTGTGCTGCTGCTCTACCGCAGTGCCGGCGAGCAGTTCATCGCCAGTATCAACTACCTGACCGGCACGACATCCTATGTCTTGCCAGTGCAGCCATACTACAACTTGATGGCGAGCATTGCCGCGAACAATTCGATCTTTGCCTTGTTGATTGCCATTAGTTTCCTCTTCTGGAACCTCCCCGCGATGTTCCCGAATACATTTATGCCGGTTCGTACGCTCTTCGCGTGGTCATTTGATCGCATTCTACCGAGCAAGCTATCCGAAGTAAGCGAGCGAACTCACGCACCTATACCCGCGATTATCGTAGCATCCGTGATCGTCCTGGCTATTCTGATCTGGTCGGTGCTGTCTATCTCGTTCTTCACACTGCTATCTCTCGGTGTACTCGCCGGAGTCGTCACCATTTTGACAGTAAGTGTAGCGGCGATAGCCTTTCCATTCCGACGCCCCCAACTGTATAAGAACTCACCGGCCAACATCTCGATTGCGGGCATTCCGCTATTGTCCGTGGTCGCCGTGCTCTCTATAGTAGTGATAGTCGGCCTTGCCTACGTCGTGCTCAGCTACTCGCAGCTCGGCATTATTCCCTGGCAGGGCTTCGCCTTTATGGGATCGCTGATAGTACTTGGCCTGCTGATCTACTTCGTTGCCCGTGCCGTCCGCTCATCCCAGGGTATCAACCTCGATCTCATTTACCGCGAGTTGCCACCCGAGTGAGCCTTAGAGCTAGCTCGAGGGTCTTCTTACTTATAGAAAGCTTCCTCCTTAAAATTGACAATTGTGATATGGTACAATTGTACAAATGATAGGAGGAAGCCATGTCCAAAAAACCAAAGAGAGCAAAGCGGAATAAAGGCTCGTACAGCCAAATACAACAGGTTGATAAGTGGATCAGCCTGGCAAGTCATCAAGTGTATACAAAAAACTATGCAGGGGCGATTGATACGTGCCAGCGCTTGCTGAGCTATCTCCCGCAGAAATCACCGAAGCGTGCCCAAGTGCTTGACTATCTGGGCACTGCATACGGCATGCTACAGGACTTCCCGCAAAGCTACGAGGCTTACACTGAAGCAGTGTCCATTAGCCCCCACGATGCCGTTTTGTGGTACAACCGGGGCTTTTCAAGTCGCTTTACCCTCCGTATTGGTCAGTCCGTACGCGATTTCGAGCGAGCCGTCGCACTGAATACCGATCCTGAATTAGCTAAGCAGTTTGCTAATGCGTTAAAGGATAGCCGCGAGCTAGCCGAGATGGCAATGAAAGAGCGAGGTCCAAATTTCACATTAGATCAACTTATCGAGCAAGAGAGCCGTTACCAGCTTGGATTGAAACATATGGAGGCTGGCGAATGGGAAGAGGCTATACAGGCATTTCGACATTCAATAGAAATGGCGGACATTTTACCACAACCGTGGGGCAATATAGGAGTGTGCTTGATAATGCAGGAACGCTACGACGAGGCCGAAGAAGCCTTGAAACGAGCGCTTGAAATTGATCCGAAATATGCCATCGCAAAAGGCAACCTGGCAGCACTACCTGAAACCAGGCGAACAGGTCCTCCAAAAGCAATAGGGATGACGGAACCATTTAAAGGAAGCAAACTCAAACAATCGCTCACATTTATCCGCGAGTAATTGAGCAAAAGCCCGGTAGCTACTCCACCTCAGGATTCTGCCAACTTGACACCCTCCTACCAGGCGACGTATGCTATCAGTACACGCTTCACAAAATGAAGTTACAGAAGGGTCCGCATAAAAACTATACTAAGGAGAGACCAAGGTTCTATGACCATTAGAGAGAACACCACACCCACCAGCCTCAATTTCCACTTTGATCCACTGTGCCCGCTGGCCTGGCGTACAGCACTCTGGATTCGCGAGGTGCGTAAAGTACGCCCGGTTGATGTCACCTGGCGCTTCTTCAGCCTGGAAGTGGTAAACCGCAAGGAGGGAGTCACACCTGATTTCCAGAAGGATGGTAGCTGGGCTACCCATCGCACACTGGCGCTTGCACGCCGTCAGGGTGGCAATGATGCCGTTGAGCGGCTCTACCTGGCTCTAGGAGCAGCACAACACGGACGCAGGGAGAGCATTAAGGACCTGGCGATAATACAGGCAGCGGCAAAACAGGCTGATCTTGACCCCGGCATCGTGGAGGCTGCCCTGGCTGATGAGAGCACCATTCAGGATGTGCTGGCCGACCACGAGGAGGCGGTCCGCCGCTACCGCGCTTTTGGCGTGCCAACCCTGGCCATCGAAGGCTCCGACGTGGGCTTCTACGGACCGATTATCCAGTTCGTACCGCGCGGAGAAGATGCCGGGGAGTTGTGGGACTACACCTCCTGGGCACTGCGCCAACCCAACTTATTCGAGTTGAAACGCGATAGGGGCAACGTCCGGTGGGAGCCAATCGCAGAATAAATAGGGTCATTTCGCGCAGAAAAGGAAATACTGAAGAGCTTGATCAACATCTCTCCATGGGGTAAGCTTATATTTGCTTTATAGTCACTCGTCAGCCAGCTGACTGCTGGCTAGGGACACCCGAACGAAAGGAGAGCAAAATGGCAGAAAGTGTGTACAAGTTGATCGACCTAGTGGGGACAAGCGATGAGTCGTGGGAAAAGGCTGCCGCAGTCGCCATCAATCAGGCTTCAAGGACCTTACGGGACATTCGGGTCGCTCGCGTTGTCGAGCAAGATATCCACATTGAACCTGGGAAGCCTCTTTCCTACCGTGTGAAGCTAGAGCTCTCGTTCAAGTACGAGGGCGGCGAGTAAGGAGCCAGCCGGAACCGCGTAGAACTATCCCCAGGATCCTTGTAAAAAGAGATCATAGTGCACACACTTTCTAGGATTGTGCCTGGTCAACCAGGGGATAGAGAAGAGAAAAAATGGGCTATTATGTCAAATGGCCCATTTTTGATCGCATCGTTGCCATATCCCTGATATTCTCAATCGCTGTGCCTTACGTGCCACCATGATCGTTTCTCATTCTATTTTTTTGTCATCATACACAACCGTGGTTCTTCAGGAAGCGCTCCATACGCACCAGGGCCTCTTCAAGTCTATCTTCGGAAGTACAGTAAGCGCAGCGCACATACCCTTTACCGGCATTGCCAAATGAGCTGCCCGGAATGACCGCTACGCTCTCCTCAAAGAGCAATTTCTCGGAAAACTCCTCGTCGCTCATGCCAGTGGACGAAATACATGGGAAAGTGTAGAAAGCTCCGCGTGGCTCACAGGTCGGCAGCCCGATGCGATTGAGACCATCAACAAACAGGCGGCGGCGCTGAGCATAGGCAGCATGCATCATCCGCACATCGCCTTCGCCGTGACGCAGCGCCTCCAATGCTGCCTCTTGCGCAGAAGTACCTGCACACATGATGGCATACTGGTGGACCTTCAGCATAGCTTCCAGAATGTGCGCAGGTGTTGCAACATAGCCAACGCGCCATCCCGTCATAGCGTAGGCCTTGGAGAAGCCGTCTAACAAAATAGTGCGTTCGCGCATGCCGGGCATGGCAGCAATACTCACGTGCTCGGTATCATAGACAAGGCGACCGTAGACCTCGTCAATCGCCACTATCAAATCGTGCTCTCTGGCAAGTTGGGCAATGCCTTCCAGTTCGGCCTTTGGTACAACAGCACCGGTGGGGTTATTTGGGTTGCCAATCAAGATCATCTTTGTGCGCGGCGTAATAGCGGCGGCAATCTCATCTGCCCGTACACCAAAATCATATTTCGCATAGGTCGGTACAGGCACAGGCACTCCGCCTGCAAAGATGATATCGGCTTCATAGGCTACATAACCAGGATCAAGAGATATGACTTCATCACCAGGATCGATGATGGTGCGCATCGCCAGGTCTACACCCTCACTCACCCCAACGGTCACAAGTATTTCTGTGCGCGGGTCATAGGTCAGCCCATAGCGGCGTTTCAACATGGCAGCAATCTCTTCGCGCAGTTCGAGTATGCCATAATTCGATGTGTAGTGTGTATGACCAAGTTCAATAGAGTGGATTCCTGCCTGGCTGATATGCTCCGGCGTAACAAAATCCGGTTCACCTACGCCCAGCGAGATCACTTCCGGCATCGTATTGATGATATCGAAAAATTTGCGAATACCCGACGGTTTAACCTGGCGCACCCGCTGCGCTAATACTTCACGTTTGAACGTATCCATGTTGAGCGTATCCCTTCCTGCACTTGATTGGGAGGCTTGGACAGCAACACCGCTGTTGCTTGTTACTAACTACGTGCTGTGGTAGTCTAAGAGAAATTGCAATTTGTGTCGTTCTCGCCTCTGGGCCCTATGTAGCCTCTCATCCTTCACTTTAACATAAAAGAGGACAAATTGACAATGAGCCAAGTGTCATACCGTTCACAAATAGCCGCAAGCCAATCGAACTCGCCTAAACATCTTGTCTTGCTTGATACCGACATTGGCGACGATATCGATGATGCCCTGGCCCTGGCACTTGTTTTACGCTCGCCAGAAATCGAGTTAAAAGCAGTAACAACTGTCTTTGGCGATACCCGAAAACGAGCCCATCTTGCAGCGCATATACTACAAACCTTCGGGCGCGAGGATATTCCAGTTGCCGCCGGACTAGATGTGCCCCTCCAACCCCACCATCGCCCTTCTGGTGTGCCCCAGGCCGCTATACTCAATGCGTGTACAGCGCCGCCCTCGTTAAGCTCTTACTCAGCCCCGGAATTGATCGTACAAGAAGCAATGAGGCAGCAAGGCCGTCTCACCCTGCTCTGCCTCGGTCCCCTGACGAATGTCGCCATAGCCCTGACCATCGAGCCACGTCTTTTTATGGCTATACGAAATATCGTGATGATGGGTGGAACGAGCAGTCTCCCATGGCCTGAATGGAATATACTCAGCGACGCCAGGGCCGCTCAGATTGTGCTTGCTGCCGGTGTGCCTGTGACGATGGTGGGCTGGGATATAACGATGCGCTGCCAGCTTCGCGAAAGTGATGTCGAGAGATTAGGTTTCGAAAGTTCGCCCCAGACACGCCTGCTGAGCGCTTTGCTCGCCGTCTGGCAAAGGCATCGCCCGCGCTGGCAGCCAAAGCTGCCACACCTGCACGACCCATTGGCGGTCGTGGCATTGTGCGCACCGGAGCTATTTAAGTTTCATGAGACGACCGCACGAGTGTTTGTAAATGGCCCACTTCAAGGCTTTATGGTGCCACGCTTGATGGACGGGCCATTAGTACAGGCGGCTACAGAAGTACAGGCGGATAAAGCACGAGAGTGGCTTATGCAGCGCTTATTGTACAGGTAGCTGTTCAACGGAACCGGCGTACTGGCGTAATTTCTCGACAATCCCTGGCAGTGCTGCCAGTATAGTATCTACATCCCCGTCAGTATTGTCTTTACCAAGAGTGAGGCGCAGGCTGCCATGAGCCAGTTCAACCGGCAGATGCATCGCAAGCAGCACATGCGATGGATCGACAGAACCGGAGGTGCAGGCCGAACCCGTGGAGGCAGCAATACCAAGCAGGTCCAGGTTGAGCAGGATTGACTCCCCTTCAATGCCCTCAAAGACGAAACTGGCATTGTTTGGCAATCGCTCAGTTGGGTACCCTGTTAGTTGACTGCCCGGTATAGTAACTATACCTGCAATTAAACGATCTCGCAGCGCGATGATTCGTGGCATGACCTGTGGCAGGTCTTCGTAGGCCAGGCGTAGAGCGGTTGCCGCGCCTACAATACCCGCGACGTTCTCGGTGCCCGCGCGCTTGCCGCGTTCCTGCGAACCACCCTGTAGTTGTGGCAGCATGCGCACGCCCTGGCGCGCATAAAGTATGCCCACCCCCTTTGGGCCGTAGAATTTATGGGCGGAGAGTGAGAGCAGATCGACGTTAAGTTCGCGAGCGTCTATGGGCAGAGAGCCGCCCGCTTGCACAGCATCAACATGGAAAGGAATTTTCCTGGCACGGCAGATGCGGCCAATCTCTGCTATCGGTTCAATAGTGCCTATTTCGTTGTTGGCATACATGATCGAAACGAGGACGGTTTGATCGCTAATTGCTCGACCGACATCATCGGGATCGACACGTCCATAGCCATCAACAGGCACGTAGGTAGTTTTAAAGCCGAAACGCTCCAGGTACTGGCACGTGTGAAGCACCGCATGGTGTTCTATGGACGAGGTAATGATATGGTTGCCCTTTTTTTGCGAGGTAAATGCTACGCCCTTTATCGCCAGGTTATCGCTCTCGGAACCATTGCCTGTAAAGGTAACCTCGGTCGGCCGGCACCCAAGGATGTCAGCTACCTCTTCGCGGGCACTATCAACGGCCTGCATAGCATGACGACCCAGTGTGTAGATACTGCTCGCATTGCCATACTCAGTAGTGAAGTAAGGCAACATAGCCTCCAGTACACGCGCATCGAGCGCTGTAGTAGCGGCATGATCAAGGTAGATAATACGTTCTGCCATTGTCTTTTCTTCCTGCGCCCCTCTATTGTGGCAAACTTGCCGGCCAACTATAAATTGTGTCAATTGGCGCTTTCGGACTATTGTACATGATCGTTATCAGCATATGGGATCGGAAGATAACCTTATTAAAGTCGCCGGTCACAGGCTTACCATCAACATAGATTTTCCAGCCCGTTGATGAAGCCAACTCGTCGTGATAGCTCTGCGGGAACTCCTTTCCCCAAATATCGAGGAAGTTACCAAGGTTGAGGGTTGCTATTTGTGGTGCCTCGATATGCACCACGCCAGTAGTGTCATGGGTATGCAGCCAGTAGAAACAAGATCCGTCCGATGCAATACCAGTGCCCTGGGGAACCGTGATCTGTTGACCATTGATCCAGATGGACAGGTGCACGTGTATATGAAAGTTGGTTTGTTCCAGCTGATCACAGTAGATCCCATCAACAGGCGGATAGGCTGAATTAAAAACCTGTTCGGTCGGCAGTGCCGATGGATTTTGCGCTGTAGGATTATGAGAATTATTAATAATAGCATAGCTAGTGATGCCAGCAGCCAGCACTACTAAAGCAGCAATGACACCAATTATAATGATCCGCTTCTTGCGAGTTGCACGCTGCTGCTGCTCAAAGCGACGTTGCCGCTCCTCCCTTCGATCTTGCTTGATGGCCTGGCGAGTAAACGGTTTGTTCCCCGGGCTGCTTTGCTTCACCGGTGCAGCGGTTGTTTGTTTGCTTGCAGGACTGGTCTGCTTTCCAACCACATTGGCAGTTTGCTTTTCAGATACGCTTCCTGTTTGCTTATTAGCGAGTCCGTTTTGCTTAGAAGATCGATTGTTTGATTGCTTGTTTGCAGTTTGCCCCTGCTTTGAAGTATGACGTGAGGCTTTGCTCATAGAGTGCACCAACTTTCCAAGGTCATCTTACGCTTTCTTTCTCTTAATGAAGGTTTCATTCATACTACCAGTACGATACCCAAGTAGATCGACGGTCACATAGGTATAGCCTATTTTGCGCAGGCCGTCGGTGACGATACGGCTCATCTCATCTTCGATCAAACGCGGCAGTTCAGATCGCTCGACCTCGATCCGCGCAAGCTTGTCATGATGGCGCACACGCACCTGGCGGAAACCAAGTTCACGCAGCAGTTTTTCCGCTTTGTAGATCATCTGTAGCGAAGCGATATCAACCTTACTCCCGTAAGGGATGCGCGATGAGAAACAGGCCATGGCGGGTTTATCCCAAACAGGCACGCCCAGCAAGCGAGCCACAGCTCGTATCTCGTGTTTACCCATACCCGCTTCCTTGAGGGGACCACGCACACCAAATTCACGCGCTGCCTTCTGCCCGGGACGGAAATCACCATCGTCGTCTTTATTCACACCATATGCGATATAGCGCAGGTTGTGCTGCTCGGCCAGTGGCACCAGTTGACCGAAGAGTTCTGTTTTACAGAAGTAGCAACGATTGAAATCATTGACAACGTAACGCTCATCCTCGAGTTCATGCGTTTCTAACTTAATTACCGGAATACGCATCTGCTCAGCAACCGTTATAGCTTCCTCGGTTTCTTCGCTTGCATAGGCGGGTGAAGCAGCTATTGCGCCAAGTGCTCGCGTACCGAGCACATCATGAGCCACTTTCAATAGCAGAGCACTATCGACCCCGCCAGAATAAGCTACCAGCACCGATTCCATGTCACGCAGGATCGCCTGCAAGTGTTCATATTTGGCTTGCGTCTCTGCCTCCAATGCTTCAACATTGTTACTATTGACGTGGCGCGTATCAAGCATGATAATCTATTCTCCTGGGTCAGAGTTAAGTAATAAGATACAAAATGTATCTGAGTTGTCAAATATCTCGATGAACTTTATGCACCCAGCCGCTATTATACCATTTAGGACAACCCGTTCATATTATATAAGGACTTAGCGAACAGAGATTTGACCTCAATCAAAAGGAGAAAAGCGCTTGTATGTATCCAGTTCTACCGCCGCTATTATCCTGGCAGCAGGGAGTTCCAGCCGCATGGGTGGTGGACGCCACAAATTACTACTGCCGCTGGACGGTCGTCCCGTACTAGCGCACGTCATAGATGCTGCACTCGAGTCATATGCCCGCCCCATTGTTATCGTGTTAGGGCACCAGGCCGACCAGGTACGCGCACAAATCGAGACCTATACCAGGCTGCCTGGCATGAACATCGTCGAAAACGCTGCATATTTACAAGGCATGAGCACATCCATGCACCTGGGGATACAAACATTGCTATCCCACGGCTATAAGAAGGCTGATTCGGCTTACGCAGTTGATAGTGCGCTTATTATGCTTGGCGATCAGCCTATGATTACCTCTCAGGTAATCGATACTCTGATTACTACATTTAGGGCGACCGGCAAACGTATTGTTGCGCCCCTCTATGAAGGCAAACGTGGCAGCCCTGTGCTCTTCGACGCGAGCCTTTTCCCTGAATTATTACAGGTTTCAGGAGATGAAGGCGGGCGTACCATACTTGAACGTCACCGCCAGGATGTCGAACTGGCCGAGATGGGTAATGCCCTGGCAAACTACGACGTAGATACCTGGGATGCGTATCAGCAGGTTTTAAAGGCCTGGGAGCATAATAAAAGAGCGAAATAAGCAACATGGAAGACCACAGTGAAAAAGCAATGATATCAGAGGAACATATCACAAAACTGGTTCCACCAACTCCACAATCTCCTGGTGAATCTCCTCCGCTGACCGTGAAGCATCTACCACCTTAATGCGTCCGGGATGCGCGCGTGCCAGGGCGCGAAAGCCCTCCTGCACACGTCGATGAAAGTCCTCCGCCTCGGCATCGAATCGTGTTGGCTCTTCACGCGCACCGCTCTGATCGCTGGTTGTATCGGTTCTCCTATGCACTTCGGAGGGATCCAGGTCGAGTAAAATTGTGAGGTCTGGCTTATATCCCTGTGTAGCCAGCATTGAAAGTTGCTCAACAAGCTCAACTCCCACGCCACGTGCATAACCCTGATAGGCGA
>WNGJ01001962.1_pt1 | contig 20595 bp, 23 predicted proteins | sample 5400611 | NCBI WGS metagenome assembly WNGJ01 (sample SAMN13153375, study PRJNA577476) | soil metagenome | isolation source: 40 cm soil or saprolite under Garry oak tree replicate 1 | place: USA:California | collected 2016-06-15
AACCCAGTCACGTGCAGAAATATCATTTAAAATGCTATAGCCCGCGATACTCGCCATGGCTGCCTCACCTCGCACGTGCCGGACCCTCTGTCCGATAACCACCGCCAACTCCACTTCCCAGTCGATCATTTTCGCATACTCAGGAAGGGGAACGGTTTCACCAGAACCGACCAGCGTTGTGGTTGGAGGCTTTAAAAAGCAGTAAGGAAACTTCGGTGGCTGTGTATTGTCCATTTCTGCGTTGTGGTCGCTATAATTTGCCCCAAGGCAGATGAGCTTATTGGGATACAGCAGAGGTGGGAGCCAGTGAATGTCATCTGCCCTGAGTTGGCTTTGCTGCCTATCCTGTTCAGAAGAGCCAAACCAGTACTCAACGAGTGAGGGAAGTTTTGCTCGCCAGTAAGGCCAATGCTGCATCATTTGCATGAGTGAAGCAGGCTTCGTCGGGTGCAAGGAAAGCGATTCTGGTAGGCGAGCATCGCTCAACGCGGTTACTACATCAATATGCTTCCCCCGGGCATGGAGAACGATGCGTTCCTTCCCAGAGACCAGGCCGCTGCCAATTTGGTACTTCATTCGATGCCTGCCTCTTTCCCCAACACCGCGAACATGGCGGCAATGTCCTGTTCTCCTCGTCCCTCCTCCGCGGCTCGGTCATAATATCCTGACGCCAGGTCGAGTAAGGGGGTCGGGCAACCGGATTCCCTGGCAAGCGCTTTGATGAGTGGAATAAATTCTTGCACCTGGTGTACAGAGCCCAGAGGTGGCTCATAGCGCCTGGCAGCCATCATCGGTCCGCGCGCCGCTAACATCGTGGACCCCGCGATGCTCGGATTGATCACCTTCATCACCATCTCAGGGTCAAGACCTGCCTTCGTACTCAGTACCATGGCCTCCGCGGCAGCAAGCGTATGAACCGCAACCAATAAGTTCGCGACGCATTTCATCTTTGAACCGGCTCCAAACCCCCCGAGGTAGAAATTATTATCGGTGATGGCTTGAAGAACGGGCAGGCAGTGATGAAATACTTCTTCGTCCCCGCTGCCAAAGAAGACCGTCTTCCTGGGAAGTACCAGAGCGGGGGTGCCGCTGATTGGGCAATCAAGCATTTCTACACCTACCCTTTGAAGGTGGGTAAGAGCTTGTTCTTTTGCTTGAATGGAAAGCATACTGATTTCAACCACAATCAGGCCCGGATGGGCGCCATGAATCAGGCCATTTTCCCCTTCAACTACCTCCAGTAGAGCTTCGTCAGTAGGTAGGCACGTCAGGACGATATCGGAGTGTTGCGCGACTTCTTTGCTAGATGAGACGGGAGTACCCCCCATGGTAATGAAATCGTCGATCATGTGACGACGATACCCATAAACAGCAAAGCCATGCTCGAGCAGGCTAAGGGCAACAGGCAGGCCCATTTTTCCGATGCCAACGATGCCAACGTTTGTACTCATACTGTTGTTCTCCTCTGTGATAAGGGTACAAGGGGCCGCGACACATCCTGGGTCTACTCGACGTGATAGCTCCTATCCGAATAGTTGACGGTTACAGTGAAACTGCCCTCGTTGAGCTGCCAGGTTCTGACTTCGAAGGTGCGCATGCCACTTTTGTTGAGAGGGTCTTCCCCGGCGATGGCTTCTGCCTCCTCAAGTGATCCTGCTCTCAAAATGGTCATACCGCTGCCTGGTGGTAGGTCCTTACCTGCAAGAAAAGGACCGGAGGCGAAGAGCATGCCGCGTTTTTCGAGGTCGATCATGTAGTTCAAGTGATCAGGCAGCAGCGGCAATAACTCACTCATGGGCTTGATGGGCGTTGTGAGTACGACATAGAGCTCCCTTTGGAGCATACGACTAGTAAGTTCGTTGATCCTGTCTTGTAGTTCGGACATCGTTCGCCTCCTCTCATCGCGGCAGCGTGACGCGGGATGAACGTGATACAAAGCCTTCCCGGTGACTACTCCATAAACATGAATTCGCGCGATGGCATGAGGCCCCAGTGGTTCACAGCCTGGGGACTGTCTTTCCATACTTTCGGTCGCTGTGGGAAGTCTTCGTGCCAGGGACGCGGTTCAAAGTAGCCCAGGTCTTCGTCGAGCATGATATCCAACTCGGTGAACAATTCGACGATCTGCTTGTCGGGGTCGTGGTGGTAGGTAAAGATGTTGTGGCCAGCTCCGTGGCGGCCTGGCCCCCAGAGCAGAGGGATGCGATGCCTGGAAAGGTGATCGCACGCCTGCTGCACCTGCGCCCAATCTTTTAACTGAAAGGCGATATGATGCATCTTTTGATATTTCGACTTCAGGAAATTAACGGTATGATGGTCGGGACCGCAGCGCAGAAATACGAAAAAATCTTCAATCCAGTCGGAGACGCGGAAACCCAGTATGTTCTGATAAAAATCGGCAGTTTTCTGCACATCGTGTACCGCCATGGCGAGATGACCCAATTTTTGCGGGACGATGCCGCTGCCGCGAAAGTTCTGCCTCGCCGATTGCATAGTGGCGTACAGGTGAACCGTATTGCCCTCGGGATCGCGCAGTTGTAGCAATTCAGGTATGCCAGGCTGAGCGTCTGTTTGCGTCTCTACCTCTATGCCTTGAGCGCGCAGTTGCGCGCTGACTTCTTGAAGAGATTGGCTACTATGGATTTGAAACCCCATATGACGAAGGCCGCTCTCTGTTGAAGGGTAGAGAGCAATGGCATGATGATCGAGCGCGTTACTCAGGTAGGCGGCCCCATCCCCGCTGCGTTCCTCAAGCGTACAGCCAATGACCTCTGTGTAATACGCCAGCATAGCTTCCATATGTGTTGTGTTGAAGCCGGCATAGCCTATTTTTGTTACCTGTACCATGTCGTACTCTCCTCTCTGCTTCTGGCACTTCGTCAACGCGTACCAGTCGCTCCAGCCCCTGCCGTTTCAGCCACTTCACTTCCGCGAGTGAGGTAGGATTCGGGCGCTTTTGTGCCCCACATATCAAAGCCCAGCACTTCTGACTCCTGGCTCCAACGGATTGGCTCCCAGTCAGGTGCGAAAATGAGCATACCTCCAGTCCATATCTCAATGCGGTGCCCTGAGGGTTCAAAAAAGTAGAGGAACGTTGCGCCGCTTGTGCCGTGTTTGCCGGGACCCCACTCGATTTTGCCACCATGCTCAACCAGGATCGTGGCGGCTCTCAGTAGTTCTTCTGGAGAATCGACATAGTAGGCGATGTGGTGCAATCGAGCGCCAGAGCCACTTCGGTTATACATCACGGCAATATCATGCGACAGATTCGAGATGCTGAGCCACGAGCCGCGCCTCTGCCCATTCTGCCCTTCAACAAAATACCTGTGCTTAATACCCATTTCTCCTGTAAGCCACTCTTGTTCGCGCACCACATCATTGACCATCACATTAAAATGGTCAAAGCGGCGTGGGGCAATGCCGCCCAGCGGATATTTTTGTGGGAAACTCGGCAGCGCTGAGATCAATTCAGGGTCTGTGGCGTGATACTTCTCTATCTCCCAGTAGAGTTCCATGGGAACTCCACCCTGCGAGGAAAAGCGCAGCGCTCGCCCCTGCCCGCGCTCTGTACCAGCTTCAATCCATCTATAGGGTAATCCGGTTTCATCAAAACGGCGCGCATACTGTTCCAGGCTCTCCGGCGACTCGACACGCCATCCGAGATGTACCAGGGCGGACTTCTCGCTTTTTCTGAGGATGAGGGTATGGTGTTCCCAGTCTTGCCAGGCGCGTAAGTAGACGGATGTCGCATCTTCTTCTGTAATGAAGAGGCCCATCGTCTCTGTAAAGAACTGCTTTGAGGCTTCTACATTGTTCACAAGTAGTTCGGCGTGTCCGGCGTGAGCAATTTTCATGTCTTGACTCCCAGTAAATCCCAGGTTATAAACCAGCGTGGTAATCGCTTTCTTTCTACCAGCCCTCGCTACTTATGGATCAGGCATTCATTGGCTCATGCGCCTCTACCTGTTTATATTTCCCTGAGAAGAAGAGCAGCGGACGCCGTTCCCAATGGCGCAGATACTCGACGTGGCCGATGTAGAGCGATTCGCGGAATAGTTAACTCAAATAATTCGGTATCCAGCAGCTCTTTGACAATCGCCTCCGGGAGATATCCAAGCTGATCCATTTCCTTGACACGTTGCCGCAATTGTGGAGCGTATCAATCACCCTTACCTGAAAAGGCCCGCTACTCCTCTCGTCCTACCATCTGCGGTAAACATACATGTCGCAGCCGTTCGAACCATGACCCGGCGCTAGCGTCTACGAACTATATCCAATTCCTTGCGTGAAAAAGCGTACAAGGAAGATGGTGCGAGTACCAGAGAGGCTGTATCACCTCCCACTGATACATTTCTATCAACCCAGATACGATTAAGCGGTGTGTCCACATCTCAAAGTATATCCAGATTCTTAGAGTTTGTCAAGAGAAATATATCCAATTTTGTGCACTCCTCATTTATTCAGAAATATCGGCATGATAATGAGCCTGTTTCTTACCACACAATCTGCGGCAAATTCCAGCGTGGCAAAAAGAGAGAAAAGTTGGATATACTTCCCTTGACAAATCAAGGAGAAGTGTATATAGTAGAACAAGGAGGAACCGTATGCCTGACCATAGCACTGCCCAGGAGATGCCTGCCTTTTCCCTGGAGCAGCACATGATGTATGAAAATACGATCAGCGGAAGAGATAGTACTGAGCTTGCCTACCTGCAGCTCAGGAGAGCGATCGTACGCTGCGAAATTCCGAGTGGGGTGCAACTCTCACAAAGGGAACTCTCTCAGTTGTTGGGGGTCGGTCGGACACCTTTGCGCGAAGCCCTGCGCATGCTGCAACGCGAGGGGCTGGTTGAGGCTGAACCCAATCACCGCGTCCGCGTGGCAGACTTCTCCATCCCCGATCTTGAGCAGCTGTATGCGATGCGCATCAGTCTGGAAGCGCTGGCCATTCGTTTGACCGTTCCTCTCCTCCAGGCAGATGAACTGCGTCGGCTCGAAGGATTCCTCACCCAGATGGCTGGGCTGCCCACTCCCGAAGAGTACGAACGCTGGGAAGTTCCCCATCGGGCCTTTCACCTGAGTCTTGTTGCCCATGCTGGTACCCGTATCGTGACCATGATAGCGCAACTCTCGGATCATGCCGAGCGCTACCGGCGGTTCTATAGTACCGAGGCCCCACGAGCTTTTGAGCGAGGGATGCGTGAACATGAGGCAATTGTCGATGCCTGTCTTGCGCGAGACCCGGGACTAGCCGCCGAGCGTCTCGCCCGTCATTACTCGTCCGTGGCGCTGGGCACCCTAGCTGTGCTGGCTCCCGAGTATGACCCTGTGCTGGTGCGTACGGCACTCCATTCTGTAATGCAAGTGCGGACTGGTGGAAAGAACGGAGCGCAGGGCTCGGAATAATTCTGCTCGCCCACTGCTGATATGTTCGGGAATACCGAACATCATGCTTGTCTGTCCCCCCTCAACACATAAACTGTTTTTAGGAGCGGAGGAGTCAGAGGAAACAGGCTCACGCTTAGAAATACGTTCACAGGTCTATACCGATTGGCGTTTCTTGTCTGTAATTTTAGATGAGGAGAGAGCGAGATTGTATGACACAAACAACACCTGAAGTTGGCAAGTCCATTCGCGCGGGTGGGGTGATGACGAACTATCATGAAGCAGGGAGTGGCACACCCGTCATCTTGATTCATGGCTCTGGACCGGGCGTTTCGGCGTGGGCCAACTGGCGGCTTGCCATTCCCTTCCTGGCCGAGCGGCTCCACGTTTTCGCTTATGACCAGGTGGGGTTCGGCTATTCGGAACTACCCGCACAGTATACCTCTGGATTAGAGCGTTGGACGGAGCACCTGCTGAGCTTTCTGCAGGCAGTGGGCATCAAGCGAGCTCATCTTTTGGGGAACTCGATGGGTGCCGCGGTTGCACTTGCTGCTGCTGTCATTCATCCCGGAGTCGTTGACCGGCTGGTGCTCATGGGTCCAATGGGTGTCCGCTTTCCAATCACCGAAGGGCTCGATGCCGTCTGGGGCTACACCCCGAGCATTTCCAATATGAAACGGCTGCTTGCCATCTTTACCTACGACCATGATAGATTCGTCACCGATGAGTTAGCCGAGTTACGGTACAAGGCAAGCATACGACCGGGGATGCAGGAATCCTTTTCCAGTATGTTCCCTCAACCACGGCAGCGTGGTGTGGATGCCCTGGCAGCCTACGAAGACCGCCTGCACGAACTGCGCGCGCCAACCCTCATTGTTCATGGGCGCGAAGATCAGGTCATTCCACTGATCTCAAGCCAGAAGTTGCTGCAGGTCTTAGATAATGCTCAGCTTCACATCTTCGGCCATTGTGGACACTGGACACAGATCGAACACCCTAAAGCTTTTAACAGGCTGGTGCGTGATTTCTTAACGGAGGGTGCTGCGTGAGTAACATGCTACACGAAACCGCGGCGCTGCTTGACCAGGCTGAGCAAAGTCGTGTGCCACTGCCTCCGCTTAGCCAGGAGTATCCTACACTTACGCCTGCACAGGCCTATGCCATTCAAAGTGCGTGGCTCGATCTAAAACTGGCAAGGGGCGCGCGTATTATTGGCCGCAAGATAGGCCTGACCAGCCGCGCTATGCAAGAATTACTTGGGGTCGATCAGCCAGACTATGGGTTCCTTCTCGATTCAATGGCAGTAGCATCCGGCAGCACAGTGTCGCGCACTGACTTTCTCTTACCGCGCATCGAGCCGGAGATCGCTTTCTGGCTCGCCAAAGACTTAAAGGGGCCAGGCATCAACGTTGATGCTGTCCTGGCGGCAACACGCGGCGTCAGCCCCGCGCTGGAGCTCGTTGACAGCAGGATCGCCAACTGGCAGATCAAACTTCCTGATACTATCGGTGATAACGCTTCGTCGGCGCGGGTGATTGTCAGTGAACAGATCGTCCCATTGGATGGTCTCGACCTCGCTGCGGAGGCGGTGACGCTCACTCGCAACGGGGTAGAAGTCGGATCGGGCAACGGTGCAGCCGTACTTGGTCATCCAGCTGAAGCTGTAGCATGGTTAGCGAACAAACTTGCGGAATACGGTATAGCCATTGCGGCAGGTCAGCTTGTCTTACCAGGAGCTATGTGTGCCGCCGCCACTGTGGCAGCAGGCGAGACCTATCGCGCCGTATTCACCACGATAGGTGAAGTCTCGGTTCGTTTTGCGTAATTGGACTGAAAAGCCCTTATCCTCCCGGAGGAACGTGATGGAATGGCAAAACTCTTCAGACAACCGAGTCAAGGTCGCCATTATTGGCTCGGGCAACATCGGCAGCGACTTGATGTACAAACTCCTGAAGCAACCAGGAAATATGGAACTGGTTCTCCTGGCCGGCATCGATCCCGACTCCGAGGGACTCGCCCGCGCTCGTTCGCTTGGCATTCGCGCCCGCGCCGATGGCATCCAGGCAGTGCTCGAAGATTCCGAGATCAAGCTCGTCTTTGATGCTACCAGTGCCAAAGCCCACGTTCGCCACGCGAAAGCCTTGCGTGAAGCCGGTCGCATCGCCGTTGATTTGACTCCGGCTGCCCGAGGGCCCTATGTCGTCCCTCCCGCTAACCTCGCCGAACATCTCGATAAGGTCAACGTCAATATGGTTACCTGTGGTGGGCAGGCAACGACACCGATGATCTACGCCGTGAGCCGTGTCACTCCAGTGCGGTACGCCGAGATGATCAGTACGATCGCCAGTCTCTCCGCCGGACCAGGAACCAGGCAGAATATCGACGAGTTCACCCAGACAACGTCCACAGCCCTTGCAGTGATTGGCGGAGCGCAGCAAGGGAAAGCGATCATCATTCTCAATCCCGCTGATCCTCCCATTCTGATGCGCAATACCGTGTACGCCATTCCCGAGGGAGATTTTGACCCGTCCGCAGTAATCGCTTCGATTGAGCGCATGGTCGCCGAGGTGCAGGAGTATGTGCCGGGGTATCATCTCAAGAATCCACCGGTGTTTGATGTGCAAGATACTCCCTGGGGCAAAAAACCTGTGGTGGTTATGCTGCTGGAGGTAGAGGGGGCTGGTGATTACCTACCGAAGTACGCTGGCAACCTGGATATCATGACCGCCGCTGCTCGCCGGGTTGGTGAGATGATCGCCCAACGACTTTTGAGTACAAAGGAGGCAGCAGCATGAGCAATGTGAAGGCTCCCCGCATTACCGATAGCAGTTTGCGCGATGGCTCGCACCCTATGCGTCACCAGTTTACGAAAGAGCAGGTTAGAGCAGTAGCTCAGGCATTGGACGAGGCCGGCGTTCCGGTAATTGAAGTAACGCATGGCGACGGCCTCGCCGGTTCATCCATCCAGTATGGGTTCTCCGGCACACCCGAAATGGAGCTCATTGCGGAGGCACGCAGGACCTGCAAGCAAGCCAGGATCGCCGTACTATTGCTTCCGGGCGTAGGCACTCTCAAGGAACTCAAGGAGGCAGTAGAGCAGGGGGCCCAGGTGGTGCGCATCGCCACCCAGTGTACCGAGGCTGATATCTCCCAGGAACACTTCGAGAGTGCCAGGAAAATGGATCTGGAGACGGTTGGCTTCCTGATGATGGCGCATATGCGTCCACCTGAGGATCTCATCGTCCAGGCAAAGTTGATGGAATCCTATGGCGCACAATGCGTTTACATTGTAGACTCGGCGGGTGCTATGCTCCCTCAGGACGCATATAGGCGAGTCAAAGCGCTCAAAGAATCGCTCTCTTGCCAGGTTGGTTTTCATGCGCACAACAACCTCGGGGTAGCAATTGGCAACAGTATGGCCGCCTTAGAAGCTGGCGCAGATCAATTGGATGGCTGCTTGCGCGGCCTGGGTGCTGGTGCCGGAAATGCCCCGACAGAGCTTCTCGCCGCAGCCCTGGACAAATTACAGCTCAATGCCGGGCTGAATGTCTACAAGTTGATGGACGCCGCCGAGTTTGTGATCGCCCCCATGATGCCTTTCCAGCCATTTCCTAATCGAGATGCGATCAGTATCGGGTACGCTGGCGTGTACTCGACCTTCTTGCTCCACGCACGACGCGCGGGAGAGCGTTACGGGATAGACCCACGCGACATTCTCACGGAATTGGGCAGGCGTCAGGCGGTGGCCGGCCAGGAGGATTGGATTTTAGATGTGGCACTCGAACTGGCAAGAGATGGTCAGGCCCACGCGCCTCTCCGCCGCGAGCAACCGGCGGGCACGCTCTCTGATGCCGCGATCGAATCTGAGCCACTGCGCGGAACGACAAGTTAGGGACTTCGAGATCATATGCGAGTGGATTTTCACACCCACTATATCCCAAAGCATTTTCCTGACATGGCTGAGAAGTATGGCGACCTGGGCTGGCCAACCCTTCTTCATACCGGGCTATGTCAGGCCGATATCTACAACGCCGGGAAACATTACCGCAGCATTGATGATCGCAGTTGGGAGCCTGAACGCCGCCTCAAGGATATGGATGCTGAGGGGATTGATATTCAGGTGCTCTCACCCATTCCGGTAACCTTCGCCTACCGCTTCTCTGCGCATGCCGTGCTCGAACTGTCGCAATACCAGAACGACGAGATAGCCGGGGCAGCCCAGGTCTCGCCCGAACGCTTCATTGGCCTTGGCACTGTCCCGCTTCAAGATCCCGAGCTTGCGTCAGGCGAAGTTCGCAGGGCTGTCACCGAGCTTGGTCTCGCGGGCGTCGAGATCGGCACAGCCATCGAGGGGAAAAACCTCGACGACCCCGCTTTAGAGCCATTCTGGCAAACCTGTGAGCATGTTGGTGCTGCCATCTTCGTTCACCCGGCAGCCGTACTCGCTCCAGAACGAACAAGTAAGTATCGCATGCTCTATTCGGTGGGCTATACAACCGAAACGGGTATCGCAGCGGCGGCTATGGTGATGAGTGGATTGCTCGACCGGCATCCCAGACTTCGCATCTGTTTCGCTCATGGTGGAGGTACCTTCCCCTGGCTTTTGCCCAGGCTCGACCAAACCTGGAATGTCTTCGACGATGTCAAAGCCGGAACACCTCGTAAGCCTTCTGAAACTGCAAAAATGCTTACATACGATACCCTCACTTACGACACCAACAATCTAGGTCTTCTCATTGAGCGCGTAGGTGTTGACCGACTCATTATGGGAACTGATTATCCCTTTCCACTGCGAGAAGTACCACCCGGTGTCGTGATCGATGCCGTGCATAACATTCGTTCCGAGGAGCGAGAGGCCATGCTTGGACAAAATGCTTTGCGCTTCCTGGGTCGCTCCAGCACCTCAACCATTACATCGTCCTGATCCCGAATATAGTTGGCCTTATTGTTCGTCTATGCCGAACAATTATATTGACTGCACTCTAAATTTGAGGTACGTAATGTGAGAGCATCAGGCTACTCTCCACATGTATCATTCGCACTATTCTAGTCAGGAGTGCCAGGCTCTAAACGAAGAGCCAGGAAAATGCCGTACTACGTGCATCATATGCTCGAGGAGGGAGTCAAGACATGAAAATTGCTCACGCCGGACACGCCGAACTACTGGTACTGCCCCTCTCGGTGGTGGATAATTGCGCCTGCTCTCCTCACTGTTTGACAATCCCTCTCGACCCTGCGTATCCTTCCTTATAGACTTCCCATGATCTTCATTTCAAGCAGTGAGGATCCTTATGACGCTTCATGTGTTTTTGCTCCTGCTTTTGTCCTTCCTCATGCTCTTGCTGGCACAGCTTAGTCATCTGTACTGGACCCATCATCCACCTTCCCACTCAAAAGCAGAGGCCATGCGCACCACGGTCCAACGCCTTCTCAAGCCACGCACTCCACTTGATTGCCCCGCTTGTCGCCTCTGCTGCCCCCCTCGTCGGGTGTGAGACCTGCCCCTACGCCTGTACGCCCCTGGCGCGAGGTGAAAAGTCGGCGGGGAGCATCCAAGCGGGTGAACACCGAGGGCTTCGCCTGTCCCAACCAGCAATGCCCGTACTCCGGGATCACAGACGCTCAGGTTCATGCCTTCGTTGGGGATGGCATACATGGCCGTACTGAGCGCGTCCAGACGTTCTGCTTTCAGGCCTGCCGCACCACGTTCAGTGCCCGGCGCCATACCCCTTTGTACCGTTTGAAAACCCCCTTCCGTGCCGGGTCACAGTAGTGCTGACGGCGCGAGCCTCAGGGCTGGATGCTTCCGCCGCCGAGCAGGTCTTCGGCTATCGTGATTCCACGATCACTACCTGGCTGACTCGTGCTGGTGAGCACGCACAGATCTTGCATAAGCGTTTCTTCTCCCATCTCCGGCTCCCACATCTCCAGCTGGACGAACTGCGCACCAGGCTACGCAGTTATCAACAAGTACTTTGGCTGTGGCTCGCTATCGACCCCTGCGCGAAGATTCTTCCCGTCCTCCATTTGAGTCCCCGCACGCAAAACGTGGCACATCTGCTCATCCACTCCTTGCGACAGGTCTTAGCCTCTGACTGTCTCCCACTCTTCACCAGTGATGGCTTCCATGTGTACTTTTATGCCCTCACGGCCCATTTTGGCCAGTGGCGAGAAGTGGGAAGTCGAGGTCAGCACGTACGCCAGTGGCAGGTGGTGGCGGGCCTGATCTATGGCCAGGTAAAAAAGCTACCGGCGGCGCAAGCTGGTGCGGGTCACACACATGATGCGCCTTGGGACAGAGGCCGCTCTCAAGGTCGTTTTGCAGGGACTGGGCTTCTCTGGACGGCTGAACACCGCTTTCATCGAGCGAGTGAATCTGACCGTCCGTCATGAATTGGCAGCGTTGGCACGCCGCACCTGGGCCACGGCGAAGCTCGCTCCACACCTCTTAGTCCACCTGGAATGGTGGCGAGCCTACTAACACTGTGTGCGTCCCCATGCATCGCTCCGAGTGGCACTCGTGCAACCACGAGCGCGAGGTGGCAAGCTGATGGCGCAATGCTACCGACAGCGCACCCCAGCCATGGCAGCGGGAAGAACCAATCGACGATGGACAGCGCGGGATGTGCTCTGTTCTCCCTTGCCACCGGTGCCACACTTCACATGTTGAGTGTGAATGAAGTGAGGAGGCGCCACGTGAAATGGCAGGAGGCGGCATGATGAAGCGAAAAGCAGGTACTGGCGCATGGGTCTACAGGATGAAGTACCCTATCTGTAGAGTCGAATGAGGGTAAAACCAGTCTGGAATGAGTTCGCAGGGGCTGATCGAATTATCCACCATATCCAATGGCTGTACCAGGCATTCTTTAAACACATGTTCCAGCAAGCTATCCCGCAGTCCCTTATATCTTTTGCAATTACATCATAGTTTCCAGTACATTTGTATCGCTTGATAGACACAAGTTGAAATAGTAGTGCGGTAATGTCGCCAGGTTTCCCCGTAGGTGCCTATTCCACGCACCTTCTGCATGCCGAAATTGTTGTATCGTCTCCGTTTACTCTAGGGAAAGCCTCCTCAAATTGCTTCTGCACAAAAAAGTCTTGCAGGAGGGAAGATCGTAGTTAGCTTGTGTAACATGTTTCCGTAGTGTTTGTGAGTGCATAGGTTATACAACCAGAGATCAGGGAAGGAAGAACATTTTCATGGAAGAAGATCTGATTCGGGATTTTATTCATCGTGTCTGGAGAGACGAGCAGTTGCGTAAGGGACTGGCCACTGATCCCGAAAGCACCATTGCGCGTGAGAACTTTACGCCGCGCGTTGTCCGCGTCATAAGGCGGATGGTACCCCAACTGGCGTTCGGTGAGCCCCAGCCCCCGGCGTTCACCTGGTGGTAAAGGCATTTGGGAGCAGCGGAAGTGAGTCAGACCTGACAAAGGTGATCCCGCCTTGCCTTCAAGTAGAGGAGCCTGCTGGGGAAGCAGGCTCTCATGAAAAACTTCTGCACACTATAGGGAGCGCCCATCTCTATTTCCCCAAATTGTACAACGTGCTCTACTGCATCTCGAACACACCTATGTGAGGGACACCACGCATTGTTAAACCCCGCATTACACGAAGCTCAGCAACTCTTGCGCGAACAGCTAGCTCGTTTGCTCACAGGGGTCTCGCAAGATCTAGCGCCTGATGTGACACAGGCTTTGCATAGTCGAGGCAAGCTGCTGTCCGACCAGTCCTTAGACGGAAGTGGAGTGCATTCAGTGCTTCCTGCAGGTGTGTGGCCATTGCTTACCTTCCTCATCGCGCAGCAGATCTCTCCGGACATGAACCTGCTTGTTGCAACAAATGTCGCGGTCGCGACCGAGTGCTACATCTGCGCACTGGACCTGTTCGACGATGTCGAGGATGGCGATGTCACCCCGACGATCCAGGCGCTCGGGGTGGCACGTGCCCTGCCGGTGGCGACAACCCTGCTGTCCCTGGCGAACCAGGCCTTACTCGACACGGCTGCCCACCTCGAGGGGGCCGGCACGCTCCGGCTGCTTGCCGCCTTGAATGACACCTCACTGACCGCTATGTGCGGGCAGCACCGCGATCTGCTGACCGAACAGCAAGCCGTCGCTTCGCTCACCCCCCAAGACTGTCTGGAGATTCTCACCGCCAAATCGGGCGCCCTCATGCGCCTGGCGTGCTTGCTGGGCGCCCTGGCCGCTGGAGCTCCCGAGGAGATATGTAACAGGGTCGCCGAGCTAGGGGAATTGCTGGGCATCGCCCACCAACTTGACAATGACGCACACGACCTGTATGATCTCTTACAAGACACTGTCTCTTCTCCTATACCCACAGGGGGGGTGAAATCAGACCTGGCACGAGGAAAGAAAACGCTACCCATCGTGCTCGCAGCGGACATCTATGGAGCATCGTTCCAGGGAGAAACGCTGCCAGTCGAGCAGGAGAAGGGGGAATATCTTCGTTCCTTGCACGAAGGTATAGCCGTAACCTCGGGTCTGTGTCTACTCTATCGCGAACGCTTTCGTGAACGCCTGCAGGAGTTTGAAGCGCTCACCAGGCCTCTTGGGCCTGCTCTTGCGTATTTATTCGCACAAGCGTGTGCCGGGGAACTGGATGGCGAGTAGCCTTACCCGACTTTTTCTGGTGGGAAAGCGGCCAGCTTTCTGCCAGTCCGGTCTGTACCTTCTGTATCCAGATGCCTATGTCAGCTCTTGTTTGCCTTTGCCTTCACAGATGGAAGCCATCAGGGAAGGGCAAGGCATTCCTGGCATATCTACATTGGGAAAGGAGGGGATGCAAGTTGTTCCTGTGGATAAGCACGAACAGCACCCGCATCACTATGTGCAGATGAAACAGCTCTACCGGCTGAATGTCAAACCGGGGCGCCTCCTTACCATCCTGATCGCTGTTACTAGCTACCTTGGACTGTTAATCGTGGATGGGGTACTCTTTTTCCCAACGCAACGCCCTGGCATCCTTCCCTGGGCTCGCTTCGGGTTCAGCGAGTTCGTGGCCCTCTTATTTCTCGCTGTCGGCACCCTGGTCTGGCTCTACGCGCGCGATCGTCTGGTGGCACGAACCCTCTTTGGATTTTGTTATTTCATGATGTCGATCTTTGCCGTGCAAACCATGGCGGCTTCCGACGTGAATGATACCTCACTGATCTCTGCTTTCAGCCACGCCAGTTCAGCTTTGTCCCTGACGCTCCTTGCCATACTCCTGCTGGTCTTCCCCTACAACCTTCTCCTGTCGACAGGCCGAAGTCGGAATACCCGCCTTCTGTTGCGCGGATACCTGGCTGTCCTACTCTTTTCAAGTATCTTGATCGTTGCATATGCCTTGCTGGATTTCGCCTATCATGGCAAATTTGCAACCTGGTTGCATACGCTGCAAGATGGTTACTACGTGCTAGCGTTGCTCGGTTGCCTGACTACCGTTGGCATCTCCTACCGGCGGGCGACCTCCTTGCGCATACGCCAGCAGCGGCGTATTCTCATGGGTGGGGTTATTCTTGCCCTTTGCCCATTCCTCGTCTTCACAGTAGTGCCATTAACGCTCAATTCCCCTTTTGTCGTCGACAGCCAGATCAGCGCTGTGACCCTGGTGCTCATACCCATCGGGTTGGGGTATTCCATCCTGCGCTACCAGATCCTGGTATTCGACCGCTACGTGCAAAAGGCAGCAGCCTGGTTGGTGGGCTGCACAGGGCTTGCCGTGCTAGGCTACCTGGTCCTTGCAGTTGGCAGCGTCTTGTTGTCCAGTCATACAGTTGCCTTTGCCCTCGCCATCACCACTGCCCTGGTCGTTTTGGGACCGCTGGTCTGGCGGGGAGCGCAACGGTCGACGGAACGTCTCTTTTTTAGCGAGATCGCGCACTATCGCCGGCTCATCGAACGGCCAGCCCTCCTGACGCGTGAGTCATTGGATGTCAACAGGTCAGCTCGGCTGATCACTGTAGCGGTCATCGATATACTCGAAACTGAGGAGGCTTGCCTGTTCGTGCTCGACGAGTCCGGACGTTACCGTCTCTACCCACCTCTCATTGATGATGGTCAACCAGATAATACTCCGCGACGACTGCTGTTAGAACGCCTGAAGCAAAGCGAAAACACCCTGATTGCTGTGCATCAAGCAGACTTGAAGCAAGATGATGAAGCGGAACGGATATACTGGTTGGAAGTGGACCAGGATAGGATACATGTCCTGTCCTCTACCTCGCGGCCTTGCTACCTCAGTGAACTCAACCGGCAGACTCCTGGCGCCATGGCCCGATTCATAGCCACAACGTCCCCACAAGGGCAATATGATCCATTGGTAGCCCCATTGCATTTCCAGGGCAAGCTTCTAGGCATGATGATTTTAGGCGAGAGGGGTGAAGGACAGCGGTATGCTGGCACCGATTTCGAGGTCATTCAACTGGTCATCGACCGTTTTTCACCAGTGCTGGAGGTGGCACGTTTGCACCAGCAGGAACAACAGCAACAGGAACGGATCAACAGAGAGCTGCGGGCCGCTGTAGAGCGGCAGCAAGCACTGGACCGGTTGAAAGACCAGTTCATCATGACCGCCTCGCACGAACTGCGCACCCCGCTGACCGCCATTCATGGCTATATCGAATTGCTGGCTGGCTACGGGGAGACCCTCTCTCCAGAGAGGCGGGCTGAATTTATCACGAAGGCGGAGCGCGGCTGTGACGAACTGGTCCTGCTGATAGAGAACATTATGGATGCCAGTCGCGTACAGGTCGACGCCGACTCCATCAATCTCCAACAGGTACACCTGGTGGAAGCGGTCCGGCATGTCAGCGAGATCCTTGAAGGGGTGACGCGGAAACAGAAGCGTACCATACGCATTGACATTGCCGCGCACATCTATGTCATGGCTGATGAACTGCGTCTGCGCCAGGTATTGCTGAACCTGGTCGGCAATGCCCTCAAGTATTCGCCGCCTGATACCAGAGTCGACATTTCTTGCATCTGGGAACATGATCGGGCTACTATCCACATTCGCGATTATGGCCTGGGAATCGCAAAGGAGGATCAAACCAGGTTATTTGAACGTTTTGTACGCCTGGATCGTGATTTGAATAGCCCGGTACGGGGGGCGGGGTTGGGTCTCTACATCAGCAAACGGCTGGTAGAGGCTATGGGAGGTCAGATCTGGATGCAGAGCGCAGGTAGCGGAGAGGGGAGCACGTTCAGCTTCGCACTCACACGTGTTGCTCTGGGCGGTCAGCAGGAGGCGAAGCAAGAGACCAGGCAGGTTGTCGAATAGGCCTGGAAAGGGAAGGTACCAATGCCAGACAGACGTCTATCAAAGGATCAGCTGCATGAGATGAGAACACTCCCACTGCCGGAGAGCAGGGGAAAAGAATGCTTTGTGCTTCTAATAGAGGAGAAGGATGGTCTCCGGGAGCTACACAGGTTGGCTCTTGAGCTTGAGGGCTACTGCCCAATTGCAGTCCCTAAAGGCTCCGATGCGCTGAACTGGCTATGTATGGTCCTCCCGTCAGGGATTGCCCCCGTCGCCATTATTTTGGATCATATAGTACTTCGAGGAAATGAAGCAGGGGGCGACATCAGGCAGCGATTGAAGGGTCTGTTTATCGACTGGGAGATCTCCCTGCCTCCTCTCATCCTTATCACTCCACATTGCCGCCACCCAGATCCAAATGTTTTAGGCGTCCAGGACATTCTGAGCCAGCCATTTCCGTTAAAACGCCTTACCGGAGCCATTAGCAGGCTGAGCTGAATCTGGATGGCTCCAAGCATACCTGGAAGCCAGAGATCGTTGTTCTTCAAGCAGCGGAGGAACGCATGTGCTCATGAACAGGAGCAATTCCCTGTTGTTCAGTGCGAGCTGCATTGGCAGAAGCTGCCCCCTTTGCCTGGTGTATTGGCCTCATGAAAGTCCTATCGGTGGTTTCCCTAATCATCTTGTGGATTGGTCTCTATGAGGTGCCCAGCTGGCAGGCCATCTCAGCGGAGCGCGGCGCCACCAGAGGCGATGAGCCTCCGTCGCCATCTCCACGGCCTACCCTGCTCGCCGAGCTTTATCTGAGCTAATCCCATGAAGTAGTCTGGGCCACTCTCTTCTTCATCCGCTTGCCTTCCCCCTAGAAGGACCGTTGACTAACTCTCACCAGTTATGACGTGCCAATGTTTCTCCTTGTGTAGATTCTGGCTCAGGATGTTGAGTGTCTGTGTTCATCGCTATTTGCTCTTGTTTACTCTTCTTTACCTTTTGATGAAATGGCAGAAAATATAGCCCCAATCAAAACGGATGACCAGCGTTAAATGTCAACTATTTAGGACCCGCATTGCCTCAAGGGAGAATCTTACCTTGACAGAAGAGGATGCCTCATGAATAATCAGGTCTTCCTCAATTTTGGTGATTCAAACTCATCAGGATGGCATTCAGGATACATTCATCCCCTCCAGCAGCGATTTCTTGATGCGTGTCTATAGCTCTGCAATACCTAATTCACCAAAATTGAAACGTCATGCGCTGCAAGCGCACCACTCCGTATGACCACGGTAAAAGGTGGTCAGAAGATACTGCTGGCAAACCCTCGAAAACGAAGAAACGACGCAGCGCACAAAGTGCAGCTTCGATGTGAACTCCAGGGAGGCCGTTTTTCTGGCTCGAACAGTTGGGCGAAGATGTGTTACCGTGCAGAAATTGCAGGGACACAACGAAGCCTGGCTTTCTTCCCGTTCGGGCAATTTCGGCTCGTTCTCTGCGCACTCCTTTAGCAAGCCGCGCCGGGAGGTTCGCCAACAGTATCTTCTGACCACTGTTTGCCGCAACCTGCCAGCAAGCGGGGATCACCCAGGTGCAGGTCCGACTGCTGCAGCTGCTCCACGGTGAACTCCTGCTTCTCACCGTGCAGATGCAGGAGCCGCAGCAGACCCTCCAGGCGCTGGCGAGTTCCCAGTCTCCCTTTGCTCACTGGCTGGGAGAGCAGTTGCAGGGCTTGCTGGGCTGCAACTTGCAGGAGGCGCTGGCTGACCCGCCAACTGACCTGCTCTTCACCTGGCAAAGGTGAAGGCGATGACGGGTGGGAAGAGACGGAAAAAACCGTCAATGGAGTCATTTGAGCTCAAAGTGCAGCTCGTTGCGCATCCCGTGGGATCAGCCATTTTGCTAGCGAAATCTGCAGAAGTATCCTACTGAGCAGGGATGATGGCGCAAGGATCCCTGCTCATCCTCGCCTCCGCGGTCCATCCCCCTTTTGATCAGATGATTAATACGCCAATGAGCAGGTAGAGGACGACGATGCTGCTCAACGTTGACAAAGCCAGGCGCAGGAAGTTTATGCGCAAAAGTTCACGCATACCATCCGAGGTGATTTTGCCTGCTTGTTTGTATCGATTATACACGGGTGTCGCCAGCACAACGGTCACAACCGTCACGGCTATATTGAAAACAAGAGCGACAATGAGCCAGACAAGGGACAGTTGGGCGGGTCGTATAAAAAGGAGAACGAGGTTGCTTAACACCTGCGCACCGGATGGCAAGATGAGTGGCAATGATAAACGTCGCTCATATTCCTTGAGATAAGCTGGGAACTCTTCAGTCCCGACGAAGGCGAAAAGTGGATACGCTTCCAGATGGATGTACGCCTGGATGCCGTTGAGGAAAAAGGTCGTGAAGACCAAAACGAGAAAAAGTACTGAGTAAATTGTCATGCTGAGTGTCCTTTCTAGAATGGTGTATCAGGTTGTCAGAATATCTAGTGCTTGAATTCTTCCCCCTGGGCATTGGCCATGATGGCTCGCGCCTGGGCGTTTGGCTCCACGGCTAAGCGCTGCTCGTACCAGCCGATGGCTTCGGCTTATTCGGTGAGCGAAACCATCATGCGTGCAAAGGTACGTGTCTCTTGTGGCAGTTCGTTCGGCGGTTCGTGGTACTGGTCAAATCCCATGGTTGTGTCCCTTTCTTCTTTCTGTTGATTCCTCGAGAGGAAAACGTGTTACATTTCACTCATCAATGCTCTGTGCAGGTGGACGATACGAGCGTACACGAAAATGCTCGGTTTCGCAAGACCCACAAGAGGGAAAGGTTACGCCTTTTGCTTGTTCTCGGGCCTCATGACCTCACGGCCCAGGGTGGCCACAAGCGTCGCCAGCACGCCGACGATCAGGATCATGCCTGATCCTCCTCGCAGCGGGGCCAACACGCCCAGGAAGTGGATCAGGGCGAGGACGGCCATCAAGAGGGTCACGCCAAGCAGGATCACCAGGTCGCCGACGAAAAAATTGTAGACGGCCAGGATAACTTTCAGGATGATGTTCATGATCGAACCTCCTTCTTTTGAGAGAGCATGCTAGCCTGCGATGTCGTGGTTGCCAATGCCTCACGCGGCTTTCGCCGCTTGATAGCCGTGATCAGCAGTACCGATGCGACCAGGTAGAGGGCAGCCAGCAGGAGCAGAAACAGGTCGGAGAAGGGCCAGGTGATGCCGAAGCTCTCCCCCGACCAGAAGGTGCCAAAGGTGGTGAGCATGATACCGACGATAAACTTCAAGGTGTTCTCCGGGATGCGTTGGAGAGGGGCCTGCACCAGGGCACCGACCCCGATCACCAGCAGTCCGGCTGCCGCCGCACCCAGGGCAGCCAGGCCAAGGCCACCCGCACCGCTGCCGCCAAAGGAAATGACGATGAAGGCGACTTCAAGCCCTTCCAGTAACACCGACTTGTAGGAGAGGAGCACCCCGAACGTATCGAGGCCGGTCTTGACGGGTTCCCCTCGTGCGCGTGCCTGTGCCAGGTTGGCGGTATAAATGGCCTCTTCGTCGTGCAGGAACTTGAGCCCACTGTAGCGTTGAATGGCATTCTTGAGCCATTTGAGGCCAAACAACAAGAGCAAGAAGCTAATCACGAAGCGTAAGACCTTCAGGGGGATCAAAGTGACCAAGGCGACGCCCAGGGTGGCAACGATCACCGCGAGCGTCGCGACGGCAGCTAAGGCTCCCACTATGGCACTGCGCCAGTTCACCGTGATCCCAGCCACCAGGACAAGGGTAAACGCCTCAACAAATTCTACCGCTGAGGCCAGTGTAAATTACGGTTGTCAAGTAGGAACAACTCCAGCCTAAAAGTCGGCAGAGACATTTGACCTCACACCTGCTCTGAAGATGCTGAACCTTCAGATTTGGAAGAAGTTAATGCAACAGGTTCTTTCCCACGCATCCGG
>WNGJ01004315.1_pt1 | contig 20587 bp, 21 predicted proteins | sample 5400611 | NCBI WGS metagenome assembly WNGJ01 (sample SAMN13153375, study PRJNA577476) | soil metagenome | isolation source: 40 cm soil or saprolite under Garry oak tree replicate 1 | place: USA:California | collected 2016-06-15
GAGATCGGCGAGCATGCGCACGCGCTGCGGGACGCGCGGCTCGAAGCGTCCGGTGCCCCGCTGGCGGAGAACGTCCCCTCGGTCAAGGGGGAAGCCCGGTCGCGGGTGCCGACCTCGCTGGGTCATACCTTGGCCACGGCGGTGGCCCGCGACGCCGGCCCGGCCGCGCTGGACCGGGTCGCGCAGCGGAACGAACTCGCCGCCGCCCACCTCTACCGCTTCCTGCTATCCCGCATCGACGATCGGACGCTGCGCGCGCTGGCCCATCCCGGCCTGGTCGTCCGGCGGATCAGCGCCGAAGTGATCGCCGAGGTGCTCGGCCCGCAGCTGGGGTTCGGGCGGCTCGACTCCCGCCTCGCCGCCCGGCTGTTCGAGGAGCTCTTGAGCCAGTACTGGCTGGTCGAGCCCGATCCCACCGCTCCGGGCTTCGTCAAGCACCGCACGGATATACGGAGCGTCCTGCTGCGACTCCTCTACAGCATCAGCCCGGCCCGGTGCGCCCGGATCGACCGCGCCGCCACGGCCTGGTTTGCCGCGCGACCGGAGCCGTGGTGCGCGGTCGAGTCCGCGTACCACCGGCTGCAGCTGATGCGCCGGGATCGCCACCCGCCGGCCATAGATCCAGCGGTCCTTCAGCGCTTCGACGAGGAGACGATCGCCGAACTCCCCGAGCAGGCGCGCGACCTGATCCGGCAGAGCCGCGGTGAGCGCTCCTCGCTGGGCCGGACCTTTGCGACGGCTCCGGAAAGCCGCGGCTCCCCTCAGGCCGGACGCGAACTCGAAGCGATCCTCGAGCGAGGGGACTGGATCGAGGGTCAGCACTTCTATGACCGCACCCTCGGCCGGGCGATGTTCGACGCCCGGTCACGGGACGCCGAGGTAAGCCGCGCCTTCCTGTGGCGGTCCGGTCAGTGGCATGAGGCCAGGCACCTGCTCGTCGAGCGTGACCGGCTCCGCGGGGACGATCGTGACGTCCTCGACCTGCCGGCCCAGCTCGCCGCGCCCCGCCTGGAGATGCGGGCTGAGCTGTCCTTCGCCGCGCTGCTGCGCTCGTTCTCGACCGATCAGGCTCTAGGCCGGCGAGCGGCGGACGTCGCCTTCCGCGGGCTGCCGGGAGAGCTCAGCGGCGCCGCCCTGGGGTTCGCCCTGCAGCGAGCCGGACTCGGCCTGAAGGCCACGTCGTGGGGCGGCCGCGACGGCATCCAGGCCGCCTTCGCCACCTGGCTGCCCCGGCTGGGGGTCGGTGAGGCCAGCCCGGCGATGTCCGCCGCACGGGATCGGCTGGCCCGCCGCGTCCAGCCGCCGCAGTCGGCCAGCGAAGCCGATCCGGGCCGGCTGCTCGCCGTCCTGGCTCCGCACGCCGAGCTGGCGACCACCCTGAGCCGCATTCGCGAGGACGGCGGGATCGCCCGGCACGCCGCGGCGGTCGACCGCAGGCTCGCCTGGCCGCACTGGGCCTGTTCGCTGAGTGGATCGGCGCGGCGGCGTTCGTTCTGCGGGACCCCGACCTTGCGCTCCTGGCCCGGAGCGCCGAGCACTGGCGGCGTACGACGGCCGGGCAGTGGTCGTACGATCGGCCGCCGGCCGGCTGGAAGGAGTGGAGCCGACTGCTCGACGTCACCCTGGCCGACCGCCTCACCGCGCTGCAGGCGGCCAGCGGCCCGGCGGAGGAAAGCCTCCGGCAGTTGGAGGCCTGGTCCGGCGATGACCAGCCCGCGGAGTCGGCGCTCTTGCCCCAGATCCGGCGGCGCCTGCCCGGTGCGCTCGACGCCGCCCGCGCCGCCATCCCGGACGGCCCGGGCGCCGCCCGGGTCCTGCTGCGCCACCAGGTTCCCAGCGCCTTCATCCCGCCTCTGGCGGTCCTGCTCGCCCACCAGAAACTCTAGACAGGAGGTCCGGCATGCCCGATGACAGGCTCGAACGGGTTAGGGCGCGGCTGAACGCCTCGCCAGAGCTTGAAGAGGCGGTCCGGCAGGCCGTCGCCAACGGCCAGGTGCCGGCGGCCGCGGCCGCGATGATCCGGCCCGAGGACGCGGAGGCGGCGGGCCGCGACCGGGAGCGGCTGGAGAGCATCGTTCCCGGCGACGCCCTGGAAGCGATCGTGCAGCGGGTCGGCCGGCCCCCGCTGCTGGTTCGCAACGACATGGTGGAACTCGAACCGCTCGTCGACTTCCCTCCCGGCACCGACACGCTGATCAAGAAGGTGGAGCCGGACGTCAGGTCCGTCGGGCGGGTCGAGTTCCTCAACCACGGCATGGCATGGGGCGGCACGGGCTGGGTGATCGGTGAGGATGGGGCCGAACGGGTCGTGGCAACCAACCGCCACGTCGCCAGGCTAGTCGCACAGCGGAGCGCGGACGGCCGCGGCGTCTTCCTGCGCTCCCCCCTGTCCGGCGTGCGATACGGGATGAACCTCGACTTCAAGGAAGAGGCCGGGTCGCTGCCCGCCGACGCACGGCCAGCCAGCGTCACCGAGATCGTCTACCTAGCCGACGACGCGGCACCAGACGTGGCGCTCCTGCGCATCGCCGGCGAGAACCTGCCGTCCGCGCTCCCGCTCGCCGAGCGGGAAGCGGCTGCCGATGACCTCGTCGCCCTGATCGGTTATCCCGCCTTCGACAGCCGCAACGACGTCGATGACCAGGCCCGCTACTTCCACGAGCTGTTCGAGGTCAAGCGCTTCGCGCCCGGCAAGGTCATGCAGGCGCTGTCCGGCCGGACCGTACTGAGCCACGACTGCACCAGCCTGGGCGGCAACTCCGGCTCGCCGCTGGTCGACTTGCAGACCGGGAAGGTCGTCGGCCTGCACTTCGCTGGCGTATACGGCAAGGAGAACAGCGCGATCGGCGTCCGGACGCTGCAGAGTCTGCTCGCCGGAGGTACGCCTCGCATAATCGGCAGCCCGATCCCAGCCGGACCAGACGGCCAGCGCGAGGCCAGGGACGGGGTGCACGACGCTGACGAGTTCGCCGGCCGACCGGGTTACGTGCCGGGCTTTCTCGGCGAGGGGGTGCTCGCGCCCTGGCCGGGGTTGCCCCCGGCCGTCGAGGCCGATCTCACCCGGCCGGCCGACGAGGAGCCGGATCAGCCCTTCGAACTGCGCTACACCCACTTCGGCGTCCGGTTCTCGACCTCACGCAGGCAGCCGTTGATGACCGCGGTGAATATCGACGGCAAGCACTCGGTGCGCATAAAGCGCACCAGCGACCGCTGGTTCACCGACGCCCGCGTCCCGCTGGGGATCCAGCTGGGCCAGGCCGATTACGACGACCCCCAGATAGACCGCGGCCACATGGTGCGCCGCGAGGACCCCAACTGGGATCCCGCCAGCGCGCCCGGCGCGGGCAGCGTAGTGGCCGAGCAGGCCAATCAGGACACCTTCCACTACACCAACGCCGCGCCCCAGCACGCGACGATGAACCAGGGCAAGGAACTGTGGCAGGGCCTGGAGAACTACATCCTGGACAGCGCCCGTACTCGCGGCTTTAAGGCCTGCGTGTTCACCGGCCCGGTAGCCCGGCCGGACGATCCCGAGATCAAGCCACGCGTCCAGGCGCCGCGCGAGTTCTGGAAGCTGGTGGCAATGATCGACGCCGACCGCGACGTCCTGCACGCCACGGCGTACCTGCTCAGCCAGGGCGACCTGATCCGCGAGCTGCTCGAGAAACGGCAACGCACCGAGGCCGTCGAGGGCTTCGTCCTGGGTGCCTACCGCACCTTCCAGATCGCCATCCGGGACCTCGCCGAGGCGACCGGCTACGACTTCTCCGCCTACCTGGCCGCCGACCCCCTGGGCCGCACCGAGCCGGGCCGCGAAGCCGCTGCTGACGGCGCACCTCTCTTCGTCCCGCTGGAGACCCTCGTCGACGTGGTCACCTGACGGAATTGCCGCCCGCTGGTCCTCGCTGAGCGGTGACGGTGGCCGGCGTGCTCACGCAGCGCCCGGCCCGTTCGGGGTGATTAATTCGGGCCGAACGGGCCGGGTGCCTGCCCTCGTGACCGGCCACCAGCCCGGCCGTACTGGAGCATGGGTGCACTAGGCTCCTTGCGATTCGAACCCGCCAGGGGCCCGCTGAAGCGAGGAGAACCCGATGAACTCACCGCAGTCCGGCCCGGCGAGCGTGTCCAGCGGCGTACTCGGAGCGCGGCCGCCGCGGGCCCAGACTTTCCACGGCAGTGATCCTGACCTGGTGGCCTCGACCGCCATCTGCCAGGTCACGCCCACCAAGTGCCAGGCCCGCACGCGGCTCTACCGCCACGGAAGACTCGAGCTCGAGGGTTTCCCGGTCGCCGAGATCAGCGATCACCTGGTCGATGCGGCGGTCACCGTCTGGCTTGACCTGCGGGACCCCGACCACAGCGACCTGGCCGTGCTGAGCGAGGAATTCGGGCTGCACCCGCTGGCCGTCGAGGATGCCGTGCAGGAGCACCAGCGCCCGAAGCTTGACCGCTACCAGAGCCACCTGTTCCTGAACGCGTACGGAGCGCGGCTGGACACCGGCACGGGTGAGCTGGCCACCAGCGAGCTCGCCGCCTTCGTCACTCCGCGCGCGCTGATCACCGTCCGCAAGGACGACGGGCTGGATATCGGCGCCGTCGTGGAACGCTGGGACGCCAACCCCGACCTCACCGGATCAGGCGTCGGCGGCCTGCTGTACGGGCTCCTGGACTACATCGTGGACGGTCATTTCGAAACGGTGCAGAGCCTGGACGACGCCGTCGAGTCGCTGGAAGATCAGCTGTTCGGCAACGTTCCGCAGAGCCTCCAGGTCCAGCGGCGCAGCTTCGAACTGCGCAAGAGCCTGGTCATGCTCCGCCGGATCGTCATCCCCATGCGCGAGGTGGTGAACGCCCTGATGCGACGCGACCTGCATGTGGTCACCGACGATCTCATGCCCTACTACCAGGACGTCTACGATCACGTGCTCCGCGCAGCCGAGTGGACCGACAGTCTGCGGGATCTGGTGAACAGCATCCTGGAGACGAACCTGACCATCCAGGGCAACCGGCTGAACGTCATCACCAAGAAGGTCACGAGCTGGGCCGCTATCATCGCGGTCCCGACGTTCGTGACCGGCTTCTACGGGATGAATGTGCCGTACCCGGGCTTCAGCCGGCAGGTCGGCTTCGCCAGCTCGCTCGGCGTCATGGTCGTCGCCGCGTTCGTGCTCTACCTCGTCTTCAAACGCAAGGACTGGCTGTAAAACCGGTCTGACTCTCAGCTGGAGTCGCGTCCGTTCGCGGCCCGGTCGCCGGGTTGGCCGGTGTGGAAAATCGGCCATCCGATCTCGGTGCGCCACTGGTCCTCGTCCCGGGTCTCATGCGGGCCGATCAGGTAGTACTCGCGGATGGGTCCCTCGACAGCGAGGGCACGATCGGTCACATAGGTGGCGAGCGATCCGTACGCCAGGTCCACGTCGGTGTGGCCGCCGGTATGCACGGTGACGGCGAGCTCAACCTCGGGTACCACCAGTGCGCTTACTCGTCCGGTCGCCCGCACCGGTTCGCCGCAGGGCACGAAGACGGTGGCCTGGCCGCGTTCGTAGGAGAACAGGTCGTTGCCATAGATGGCGCCTCCGGGGCCGGCCGGCGTGATCTTGTGAGCGGCCAGGAGGGCGTGCAGCTCGCCGAGCGCGCCCTGGTACCAGGCGGTGGCCTCTTTGACGTCGATGACCTCGCTCACCGCTGCCGCGGGCGTGGCCGGTATCCGGCGGTGCTCGATGGCCACGGGTGTCGCTCCGGCCGGCGGTTCGAGGAGGTCGCGGAGCGATGCGGCCGCTTCCTGGGTGCGCGCCAGGGTCGTCTCGAGGCGGCGGAGGTGACCGGCGATGAGCTCATTACGAGCGGCCAGGTCGGGGGTGGTGATGACGGCGTGGATCTCTTCCAGCGGCATGTCGAGCGAGCGGAACCGCCGGATGACCTGGGCAGTCGGGATCTGGTCGGTGCCATACCGGCGGTGTCCGGTGCCGGGGTCGACATAGGCAGGTTCCAGCAGGCCGATGCGGTGGTAGTGGCGCAGCGTCTTGATGTTCAGGTGCGTTGCGCGGGAGAAGTCCCCGATGGCCAGTGATGACTGCATACCTCAGTATCAGATCTCCCCTTGGGGGAGATACAAGCGCTGGTTTGGGTCTTGCATCTCCCGCGATAGCAGGTCCGAAGCTTCTTACCGAGGCGGTCAACCGGGGCCGCCTGGTGAGAGGAGCAAGATCATGTCCGCGTCCCTTCCGCCCGTCGTCGCCGCTTACCTCGCCGCCGTCAACGCCCACGATCTCGACGCCATGGTGGCGGCCTTCGCCCCCGACGCCTATGTCAACGACGCCCGCCGCGAGATCAACGGCGTGGACGCCATCCGCCGCTGGGCCGAGAAGGAGATGGTCGGGGACAACGTCACGATGGAAGTGCGTGAGGTTGTCGACCACTACGGCGACACCATCGTGCGCTCTCGCTACGACGGTACCTACGACAAGACCAACCTCCCCGCCGAGCTGGTGATGTCGGACTATTTCAGCGTCCGCGACGGAAAGATCATCAGCCTCGCCGTGATCTACAACCAGCCGTCCCCGTACTGACCGGCGCGCCGGTGCCAGCTACCTGCCGATGCGAAACGAAAAGGGAACAGGCCCGTGAACTACGAACTCGACGCGGAACTGGCACCGGCGATCGCCGCACTCACCGCCCAGGCGGCTGAGGCCCCGGCCCCGGCGCGCGGCGACTGGCAAGCGGTCCGCGAGGCCGCCGCGGCCGGCCTCGCCTACATGGCCACCCTCACGCCCGCCTCATCGGGAGTGACCACGACCTCGTTCACGACGCCGACCAGCGACGGCGAAGGTGAGATCGAGCTGCGCTGGTACGCCAAGGCTGGCCCGGCGTCCGGTTCGGCTGTCGTCTACGCCCACGGAGGAGGGATGATCGGCGGCAGCCTTGACCTCTACCACGAAGTCGTCTCCTGGTATGTCTCGCAGACCGGCGTCCCGTTGCTGTCCGTCGGATACCGCCTCGCCCCCGAAGCGGCCAGCAGCACCACCTTGGCCGAAGACGTGTTCGCCGGGCTCACCTGGCTGGCCGGCCATGCTTCCGGCCTCGGGGTCGACCCGGCCCGCATCGCCGTCATGGGCGACAGCGGCGGCGGCGGCCCGGCCGCCGCCGCGGCCATTCTCGCTCGCGACCGGGATGTGCCCCTGGCCAGGCAGGTGAGCCCGGCGAGCCATGGCCGACCGGGCCCGCGCCATCGCCGCCATCTAGACCACCCGGCCAGCCAGATAAGGAGACGACCCTGATCCCGCCCTTCGGGACCCCCCGAACCGCGACGCGATCGTCGCGGTTCGGCAGCGCGGTCTGCTTCTGCTTCTGCTTCTGCCGCCGCTGCTGGTACTGGTGTGACGGGTGCGTTGGCCCGGGGTTGCTGGGACTTTCAAGAGAAGCTGGCTGGGCCGGGGTATGGGGTGAGTGTGCCCCCGCCCCCGATAGACGGGGGCAGGGTGCCACTCACCCCGGGCAGCCTGGCCCGGCCGGGGTCTTCGGGGAAGGCGCGGCGGTCGCCGGGCTCGGCGATAGCGATGTCCCGAAATGATGACAGGTTGCCCGTGTACGGAAGGGATCGGGCGCATACTGCGGCTATGGCAGCGTGGAAGGACGTGGAACAGGCGGAGCCGGAGTTCGCGGCGCGAGTGCGGCGGCTCTTCGACGCGGGCAGGCACAACACGATCGCGACGTTGCGGGCCGACGGCTCGCCACGGATCTCGGGCATCGAGTGCGAGTTCGCCGACGGCGAGCTCAGGTTCGGGTCGATGGCGGGGGCGCGCAAGGATGCGGATCTGAGGCGGGATCCGAGGTTCGCCCTGCACGGTCCGACGTTTCACCCGCAGGAGGGTAAAGAGGCCGAGTGGCCGGGTGAGGCGAAGATCGCCGGGCGGGCGGTTCCCGCCGGGCCGATCGGCGAAGGGCCTGCTGGAGGCCTGTTTCTTGCCGACATTTCCGAGGTCGTCATCACCCGGCTGAACCCGGAGGCGACGTTGCTGGTCATCGAGTCGTGGACGCCGCAAAGGGGGTTTCGCGCGGTGGAACGCGAATAACGAGGCACCTACGCGGGCGGATCAGCGTGCGGGCGCTCCGGCCGCGGTCCACAGGCCTGCCGGGTTTCAGTCTTTTACGAGCCGGAATTCCTGCGCTACGACCAGGGTGTCGTCGCCGACCGTGAATTCGGGATCACCAAGAGCCTGGCGCATCTCGGCCGAGTGCCAGAACTGCTCATGGCCGGCCCGCCATTCCGCGACCGAGGTATACCCTTCGCCTTCGCCTAGCGCGTGGTTCAGGTCCACATCGGCTAGGCGGACCACCCGCACCGCGGTCGTCTCGATAACCGCGACCGGGCGGCCGGCGGAGTCGACCACAACCTGGCGCAGTCCGGGGTCCGGCAGCGGCTCGTTCTCGTGCTCGTAGTCTGCGACCAGCCCGGACGTCGTGGTCTTCTCACCCGAGAGGATCGCGGCGACGAGCTGATCGCGCAACGGTCCCGGGAAGCCGAACTCCGCGACTGGCAGATCGTCGGCTGGCATGGCGGCAAGCCTACAGACCCGCGACCACGCCGGTCATGGCGTCGACCGCCTCGGTGTCGGGCAGGCCGTGGTCGATGCACAGCGAGCGCCAGGTCCAGAACGAGGTGGCGTGGCCGATGACCGCACGCAGCCGGCGATGGTCGTCCTCGGCACCGCCGAACGGCGCCGCGAGAACGTCGCCGAAGTAGCTGTCCCGGTCGCGCAGGCGCTGCTGGTGCGCCTCGGGCAGGGCGGAATATGCTCGCCTTGATCCGAAAATGACGACATTTGCCGGGAATGACCGGGCTTTGCAATTGAATGACGGCAGAGCCGGGCAAGTCATATTGATTTTGCGTGAACATGCCCATCCGCTGCGCTATAGTCCCCTATTGCGGACACCTCATGGGGGGGCGCCCGTGCACTTGCCAATCGGTGACGAGCTTTAGGTAGTGCACATGACACGTATTAATGGTGCTGGGCAGCATCGTGCAGAACGACGTCGCGCAGCCATGATCAAGATCTGTTACCGCGACGCGAACGAGCTTCCTCCGGGGTTACACGCGACGGCCGAACGTCACGGCCTTACCATCACCGTTTACCTGCTTCCCGGCCTGACCGCGGAGGGGCGCAGCGCCGCGTTGCGCCGGCTGCGGCTGTCCGGGCGGATGGGCTACGGGCCGCGGCTTCCCGCCGTGCAGCTAGCGTTCGCCCTGGTCGTCGACCGGATCAGGACCACCATCGCACGGGCCGGCTCCGTCTTCCGGACGCATCCGGCGGGGACCACCGGGCCGGTCATGCTGATATCCGGCGGGGCGATTGCCTTCCTGGCGCTGTCGGCGGTCTCCATTCACATCCTCCGTGAGCCGCGAGGGCCGGACGGATCCCCGGCTTCCGGCCCGGCACCGGCCGCATCGGCGATCGCGGTGCGCATTCCCGGACCTTCGCAGCACCTGGCAGACGGTCCCGCCGGTTCCGAGGGCGGGGTGCTGACGACGGCCCAGTTCGGGTCGGACCCGCTGCCCCCGCTTACCTCGCCTGACCTGCCCGGCACAGGCGCCGACGCAGGCGTCGACCCGGGCACCGGGAGCACCGGCACCGACGGCACCGGCAGCGGGAGCCCCGCAGGCACCGGCACCGGGAGCACCGGGAGCACCGGGAGCGGCACCAGCACTGGCAGCAACGGGACCATATCGGGCACAGGCGCGGGCTCCACGCCGGATCCAACGGCGTCCGCCACAGCACCCGGTGTGCCGCCGGTCACCGCACCCGCCTCGCCGTCCGGTCCGGATCCGTCCACGTCGGTGTCCGTCTCGGTCCCGGTATCGGTGTCCGCGTCGGTCCCGGCTACGGCATCGGGACCATCGCCCGCCGTGACAGCCAGCGCGACCGGCGGCGCCTGCCTGGGCGTGGGCCCGGTCGGCGTCTGTGCGACGGCTAAGTAACTAAGCCGCGGATGTCAGGGCGCCGTCGCCAGGCGCTGCACGTGGGCCCGCTCTTGTGGGCCGAACCACGGCGGTGAACCGGCGGCGGCGTTCTCCGCGAGCCGCGCGGGATGGGCGGTGGCGGCCAGGGAGACGTGCACGCGCGGGTCGCTCAGGCCCCACTTGATCAGGGCCTGCCCCCAGGTGGTGACGCCGAACGGGCGCAGCGGCGCGAGCTCGGCCGGGCTCGGCGGCCGGCGCACCAGCTGGCCCTCGCCGAGCGGGCGCATCAGCAGGACACCGAGCCCGAGCTCGTCGGCTAGCGGCAAGATGGTCCGCTCGACCTCGCGCTGGGCCGGGTTGTAGGGCACCTGGATGGCGTCGATGCGCCCGGCCCTCATGAGCTCAGCGAGCTCGCCGAAGGCCGCGGCGGAGTAGTGGGTGGCGCCGATCAGGCCGACCTGTCCTCGGTCCCGGGCCGCCTCGAGCATCGTCAGGTGTTCGGGCCAGGACACGAGGTTGTGGATCTGCATCAGGTCGACCCGGCCGCCGTACCAGCTCACCGCGCGGGACAGCTGCGCCGCGCCCTCCTCCGGGGACGGGGTCCAGATCTTGTCGGCGATGACGACCTGGCTGCGCGTTCCGGTTAGCGCATCGGCGAGCAGCCGCTCGGCGTCGCCGTACATCGGTGAGGTGTCGAACAGTCCGATGCGGGCCGCTATCGCGGCGTCGATGAGCTCGCGGTGCCGGCCGGCGGCGGCTGCGGCCTCGAGCCGCCGCCAGGTGCCCAGCCCGACCACCGGCACGCTGAGCCGGCCCTGGCCCAGGCTCCGGTTCTCCATGTCCGCTACCTCGCTCCGTCCGGTCCGTCTAGTTCCCCTGATGCCCATGTGCGATCCGGGGCCAAACAGGACTGCGCCAGTGCAGGCGGACCATGGTATCCGGAGCGCCGCCCGGGACGACCTCACCGGCCGGGAGTCGGCCGTCGCGTCGCTTCAGTCCTGATCGCCGCTGGTGCAAACTGAGGCGGTGGTGATGTGGCGGGTGCGTGAGTTTCACGCCGACGACCTCGATGCCGCGGTCCGGTTGTGGGACGACCCGGCGGCGAGCAGCGAGGCGCCGCTGTTCGGGCTGTCGGACCTGATCGCGGCGGTCCGTTCGCATCAGCCGGCCGTGGCGGCCGTGGTCGGGGAGGAACTGGCCGGCGTCGCGGTGGCCACGGTAAGCGGGGATCAGGCCTGGGTCATGCGGATCAGCCTGGCTGCGGCGTGGCGGCGCCGGGGGATCGGCAGCGCGATGCTGGGTGAGCTGGAGCGGCGGCTGGTCGCGGCCGGGGTGCGCCGGATCGTGTGCCTGCTGGCGGGCGACAGCGGGATCGGGCCGCTGGCGCTGGAGCATTCCGGGTTCAGCGCGCGCCGGGAGATGGTCTTGTACGAGCGGGTGGAACCGGTCGGCCCGGGCAGCGCCGGGGTCCTGGATCAGCTCGGCGGGCGCATGGTGCGGGCCGGGGCCTGGGACCGGCTTGGCGGCATGGTCGAGGAGAAGGAGCTGATCGAGCGGCGGGTGATCCTGCCGCTGGCGCAGCCGCAGCTGGCCGAACGGCTCGGCCTGGTGCCGCCCCGGGCGATCGTGCTGTTCGGGCCGCCAGGCATGGGCAAGACCAGTTTCGCCAAGGGCGCCGCGTCGCGGCTGGGCTGGCCGTTCGTCGAGCTGTTCCCCTCGCGGCTGGCGGGGGAGTCCCCGGCCGGCCTGGCCGCCGCGCTCCGTGAGGCGTTCGCGCTGGTTGCCGAGCTGGACAAGGTGGTGTTGTTCATCGACGAGGTGGAGGAGATCGCCGGGTCGCGCCAGCCGCGCACGGTTTCGGCTGCCCAGGGCGTCACCAACGAGATGCTCAAGCTCATCCCCGCGTTCCGCGAGCAGGATGAGCGGCTGCTCATCTGCGCTACCAACTCGGTCCGCGCCCTGGACAGCGCGTTCCTGCGGCACGGCCGGTTCGACTACGTCTTGCCCATCGGCCCGCCCGATCCGGCCGCGCGGCAGGCGATCTGGGACCGCTACCTGGCTGCCGTCCCGCACGGCGAGCTGGACATGGACGCGATCGTCGAGGAATCACGGCTGTTCACCCCGGCCGACATCGAATTCGCCGCCCGCCGCACCGCGCAGCTGGCCTTCGAGCGCGTCCTGTTCGAGCACGGCAAGGAGCTCGTCACCACCGGCGACATCCGGCACGCCATCAGCCAGACCCGGCGCACCCTCACCTCGGAACTCGTCGCCGAATTCGAGCAGGACATCACCGAATACGCCCGGATGTAGGCCCGGCACATGGCCAGGACCCCGGCCGGCTATCTCACGGGATGGTCAGGACCGGGTAAGGCGAGTGATGGAGGAGCCGAACGGGCACCGAGCCGAGCACGTGACGGGCGGTATGCCCGGACCGGCCGACCACGATGATCGGGGTGCCGTCGCCGGTAGCGGCCTGGGCGCTGGCACCGGACAGTATTGCGTCGGCGGGCGTGCCCGCGCGGCGCTCGAACGTGTACGCGACGCCCGCCTCGGCGGCGATCTCCGCGGCGGCTCCGGCGACCCCGGCCGTCTCCTAGTCCCGTGCCGTGGCCATCTCGTCGTAGGCGAACCCGGAGAGGTCGCTGTCCACGATCACACGATCGGCGTAGACGATGCGCAGCACGGCGGGACGCGCCGCGGCCAGCCGCACCGTCCAGCCGAGCACGCGCCGGGCGGGCTCGGAGTTGTCGAAGCCGACGACCAGGCTGAGCGGCGGAGTCGGGGTGGCTTCCCCGGGACCATCCGCGCCGGGTCCGCCCGGGCCCGCCGGAACACCAGGGCCGAGGCCGATCCGGCCGCCAGGCTCGGGATCAGGACGCCCAGGATGATGAAGAAGGGTGACAGCGCCTCGGAGTCATCGGCCAGCGGCGGCGCCACGTCGGTCACGGTGAGGGGCCGACCGGACTTGGCGGCTATCGCATCGAACACCTTGGTCAGGGCCTGGGCTGGACCGGTCCCGCCCGCCTGGGCGACCAGGAGCCGCAGTTGCCTGCCGGAGACGATCAGCGCGCCGTCCACCTCGCGGTGCGCGATCCCGGTCCTCGCCCGCGCCTCGCTCGGGTAAACCCGCAGGTCGAAGCCGCCCTGGACGCTGGCGTCCAGCGCGTCCTCGACCTGCCCGGTCACCGTGGCAGGCGCGACGACGCCCACCGGGATGGCGTGCGGGGACGGCGCGTGGAACGCGCTGAGCACCAGCGTCACGAAGATGGCCGCGAAGGCGGCGTGGGCCAGGATGAAGCCGGCGTGTGGCCGGAACCTGGCCTGATATGCGCGTGCGTGATCTGCCCGCTTCCCCACGGCAGGATGCCTCCCGTTGTGCCGATGGCTGCTGGCCCACAGTAGGCGCGGACATCCCAGATGTCAACAAGTGTTGGCAAACAAACGTTGGCATCACGAGCGGGCGCGCGGTAGGGTGAGCCCGTGAGCGACTCGTCCGCGCCGGTGCCCGGGACCGGCGGCCCTCGGTCCGCCGGCACCCGGCGCGCCATCCTCGGGGCCGCCCGGGCGACGTTCGCGGCGCGGGGGTACGAGCAGACCACGATCCGGGCGGTCGCCGCCCGGGCCGGGGTCGATGCCTCCATGGTCATGCGCTACTTCGGGTCGAAGGCCGGGCTGTTCACCGCCGCGGCCACCGCCGAACTCCAGGTACCCGATCTGCGCGCGGTCCCGGCCGGGGAGCGGGGCGAGTTGCTGGTCCGGGTGTTCGTCGACCGGTGGGAGGACGCCGCCCGCGACGACGAGCTCATCTTGCTTCTGCGGACCGCCGTGACCAGCGAGGCGGTGGCGGCCCAGCTCCAGGCCACGATGGGACAACTGGTCACCGGACCGATCGCCGCGCTGGGCGAAGACGATGCGGCCGGGCGTGGCGCGTTCATCGCGGCCCAGCTCCTCGGCCTGGCGCTGTGCCGGTACATCCTGCGCCTCGAGCCGCTGGCCTCGCTGCCGGCCGGCGAGGTCGTGGCCATTATCGCACCGTCGGTGCAGCGCTACCTCACCCGGGCCATCGCGCCTGCGGTTCCCCTCCGCTAAGACATCCGGCCCTCGGCAAGGCGCTGCTGTCCTTCCGTCGCAAGGCATCGCGGTCCTTCCGGAAACACCCCAACCGCCCTCCATAAAAAACGAACGTTCGTCTTGACAGGCTCGCGCCCCTGGGCGCAGGCTGAAGATAAAGAACAGTCATTCTCTATTCGGAAGGCGGGCATGTCATGTCGCTATCCGAGCGTGACCTGCAGGTCCTGGCCGAGCTCGAGCACGATCTCGGGTCCCTGTCTGCCGGGGCGCGGCTGTGCCTGCTGATCCAGGCTTCCCGGGCCGCCTGGGGCGGGCTATTGGTACCCGCGGTGGCCTTCGCCGCGGGGGCTGGCTTGCTCGTCGCCGGGCTCCTGGTCGGCGCGGCGGCCGGCGAGGTCATGCTCGTGGCCGGAATCGCGGCGATCTCCTACGCCGCCTACGCCGGGGTCATCGCCAGCCCGGGCCCGTGCCGCTCCCGGAAACGAACATGACCTGATGCCAAAGGTCACGCAGCAGTACCGGGACGCCCGGCGCGATCACATCCTGGCCGCGGCTCGCCGCTGCTTCCTGCGCGACGGCTTTCATGCGACCTCCATGCAGGACCTGTTCGCCGAGGCCGGGCTGTCCTCGGGGGCGGTCTACCGGTACTTCGCCAGCAAGGACGAGATGATCATGGCCATCGCCGAGGAGAACTCGCGCGAGGTCCTGGCCATGATGCACGCCGCTGCGGCCGAGCACCCGGGCCGGTCGGCGGGGGCAGCCCTGGCCGATGCGCTCGAGATCATCCTGGTCCGCGACGCGCAGGACGGCCTGGGCGGTATGGCCCTGCTCGTCTGGGCCGAGGCGCTGCGCAGCCCGGGCATTGCCGCGCAGTTCCGGGACCTGTTTGCCCGGCTGCGCGCCGACCTCGCTGCGGTCGTGCGCGACCACCAGCGGGGCGGCGAACTGCCCGGCGGCGTGTCCGCCGAGGCCGTGGCCACGGTCCTGCTCTCGGTCGTGCCCGGGTGCATCCTGCAGCTGGCCCTGATCGGGCCGGAAGCCGTGGCCGATGCGCCCCGCGCGGTCCGCGCCCTGTGGCCGTGACCGTCCGGATCAGGCGCCCGCTGAGACGGCTAGGCGCGATTTCCCGGGTCAGTCAGGGTGCGGCCGGGCCGAGGTTGTCGGAGTGCCCGGCTGCCAGTCGGGGCCATTGGGCGCTGGGGCGCCCGTTAGTGCGGAACTGCTCACCGTTGGTCCCGAACGGCTGCGGCCAGCCGGGAGGAGAGTCCTCCCAGGTCTCCTGCCGGCCGTACACCGTCATGTCGAGGAGCCCGTAGGCGGGAGCCAGCGCCTCCGCGGCGCGCCCGCTGCTCCAGGAGGTCTCAAAGACCCGACCGTCATGCTGCAGGTAGCAGACCTGCATGCCGAACCAGCGTCCGGTGAGCAGGGCCTCGGCGCAGTCTGCGGCCGAGTACCACGGCATGCCCCACCCCATGAAGTCGCGGTAGCGGACGCTCTCGTCGTAGGGACCCTGGCAGAAGGTCGCAAAGGTCGCATCGCGCGAATGCAGGTAGGACAGCTCGCGGATCTGGCCGTTGAAGAAGGTGCAGCCCTCGCACTGGGCTTCGGCGGGCTGGCCCGCATGCCACATGTAGAAGTACGCGATCAGCTGGCGGCGGCCCTCGAAGACCTCCAGCAGCGAGACGGGCCCGTGCGGCCCTGTCAGCCGGATCGCGGGGTCGACCTCCACCATCGGCAGCCGCCGGCGAGCCGCCGCGATCGCGTCGCCTTCGCGGGTTTGGGCCTTCTCGCGGACCAGCAGATCGTCCAGCTGCGCCTGCCAGGTGTCACGGTCGACCACCGCAGGGACCGGAGGGGCGTCAGTGGTGTCGGTCACCATAGTCTCCTTGAACAGCGTGCCGATGAGTTCTCCCGCCGGGAGGTCAGACGACGGCCACGCGCGAAACTCATCGTCGGCCCGCGCCGGTCAGGTCCCCGATGCGCCGCTGTAGTGTCGGGCGAGGACCGCTTGCTCGTGCTCAGGGGTAAAACCACCGGTCAGCGGTGGCTCGCCGCGCTGACGGTCCCAGGCCAGCACATCTGCCGCCGTCACCTCCAGTGGTGTCGCGGGCAGGCCCGCCGCCCGGGCGCGCGCCGGGCTGCGCTGCTGCGACGGCCGAGCCTAACGCGGCTCAGGAAGGGCCAGCGCCTCCGCTGCCAGGGTGGCGCGCTGCAGGGTCTCGCGGAACGCTTGCGCTGCTTCGGCGGCCTGCTCGGCCAGGCCGGTGATTTCCACTGTGGCTTGCTGATCCGCCGCAGTGCGTGCCACCAGGTCGAGATACTTGTCGTTGTTGGCTGCCATTCGGTGGGCAGTCTCCCAGTCCCGTCGCGCGGCCTCGGCGACCGCCACCTGCGCCGCCAGCAATTCAAGCGCCAGAACCCGGGCCGTAGTGGCGTCCCGGGCTATCGATATCGCGCGATTCTGGGAAACCAGGACGGTGGTTGTCATCGGCCCCGCCGTGCCCCCGGCATAGTCTGACACCAGATCGAGCAGCAACTCGGTGATCTCGCGTAGCGCGACGGCGATATCCCATTCGTGCTGCCGGAGAACGGGTTCCTCCACGCTGCCCCGCAGGTCGCCCGCGTAGACCCGCGACGTCACGATGGTCGCGATTGCACGCTGGGCGCGATACAGCAGCTTCCGGCATTCGAGTTCCAGCGCGAGCGGCGAGACGACCTGGTCCCGGTAGCGGATCTGGCGCTTTGGCCCAGTACGGCCCGCGACCTGCTCCTTCGTCATGCGTATGAGACGTCGGCGCCTGGCTTCCCGCAAGCTGGGGTTCACTACGGGCTCGACGCTCGACGCGCCGGCATCGCCGACCATAAAGGCATCTTAGATGCCACCGCATCTCGCCCCGGCTCCTCAGAGCGACCAGCCTGGCAGGCATCGCCGCACCACCAGCGCGCCAACCCTGTCGCGCCTCAGGTTGTAGTGCACAAGAGCTACACTGCGGTATCCTGGTCCGGACGAAGGAGGTTGCCATGGCGGCAAGCACATCGTTCCGTATCAGCGACATCGCCAGGAGTCGCCTGGCGTCACGCGCCGCTCGCGAGGGCATGACAGCCACGGCACTGCTGGATCAGCTCATCGTTGAGGGAACCGACCAGCTCGACTATCCGGGAATCATCTTCCGGGGACCTACCCATGACCGCCGTGCGGCCCTGGCCGCAGGCCCAGATGTGTGGGAGGTTGTCGCGCGGCTGCAGGAGCTGGAGGGCAGCGAGGAGCACCGGATCAGCCTCCTGGCCACCGAATCGGATCTGCACCCCCGGCTCGTTCGCATCGCCCTGGACTATGCCGCGGAACACGCGGACGAGATTCGGGAACGTATCGATCGCAACCGGGACATGGCAGAACGGAGCCGCGCGATGGCCCGGCAGCGCGAATCGCTCCTGGCGTGACATCGTTCCTGATCGATGAGATGTTCCCGGTAGCCGCCGCCGAACAACTGCGCGATACCTATGGCCGGGATGCCGTCCACGTCGGCGAGGTGGGCCTGAGGGCGGCTGATGATGCGCAGGTCGCCGCGACCGCACGGGCGGAAAGCCGGGCAGTCGTCACCGAGAACGTGGCGGACTTTGCTGCGGAGCGCGACGTAGCCCTGGTATTCGTCCTGAAGAAGAACCTGCCAGCCGGCGGCGGGCAGGCTGTCGCCCTGGCGAGAATCCTGGACCGCTGGGCGCAGGATTTCCCGGATCCTTACCTTGGCCACCACTGGCCGAAAACAGACTGATCAGCCTGCGACGCCCCAGCCACGCACGCAGGATCCCATGCCTGCGGCAGCACCCCGCCAGCGACGTCGGCCAGGATGCCCGGTTGCGCTTGCGATGATCATGCGGGACGGCATGATAGGCAGATGGGCGCGGGCGGGTACGAGTCGTGGTTCGTCAGTGCGCGTGACCCTGCCTCGCCCCGGGCGTTGTGGATACGCCACACCCGTCATCGTCCCGGGCCAGGGCCGGAGTCGGTCGCCCTCTGGTGCACGGCAGTTGATCATGACCGAGGTCAGCCGGTCGTGGTCAAGGAGGTCTTCGCCGCCTTCCCGCCGGATGCCGTCGCCGGACCGCGGCAATTCCGCGGTCAGGCCGCGATGGGGGAGCAGAGCGCGCGCTGGGACCTGGCCGTCACCGGGGAGCAGCCTCCGTTGCGGCCGTTGCGCCCGCAGGTGCTGTACCAGGCGCCGCTGCCACGCACCAAGCTCGAGGCCACTGTCCCCGATGGCGACGTCACCGGGACGCTGGAACTCGACGGCCGCGAGGTCACCGTGTCCGGGTGGCGGGGGACCGTCGGCCACAACTGGGGATCTGAGCATGCCGATTCGTGGGTGTGGCTGCACGCCGCGGGCTTCGATGCCGCCCCCGAGGCGTGGCTGGAACTGGTGCTCGCCCGGATCAGGGTCGGCCCGGCGCGGTCACCGTGGACCGCGATGGGCGCGCTCGGCGTTGGCGGGGAGCGGATCGTGCTGGGCGGCCTGGGCCGGCGGCCAAGGGTCGCGGCCGGCCCGGCCCGGCTCACGGCCAGCGTGCCCTCGCTGCAAGCCCGGCTTCAGCTCTCCGTGACCACCGACGATGACGACCCGGTGGCTATGACCTACACCGATCCCCGCGGCGGGACCCGCACCGTCAGGCACGCCGCGCTGGCCACCGTCGAGCTGACCGTGCGCCGCCCGGGCCAGGGCGGGCTCACCCTGTCCAGCCGTCGCGGCGCCTACGAGTACGGCACCCGGGAGCCGATGCCGGGGATCACGCCGCGACTGCTGCCGGAGGGCTGAGCCGGATGAGCACCGTCATCGTGGTCGGCGCGGGGCTGGCCGGACTGGCCGCCGCGCGGCGGCTCGTGGCGCGCGGGCACGAGGTGACCGTGGTGGAGGCCAGGGACCGCGTCGGCGGGCGTACCGAGGGCATGGTGCTGGAGGACGGCACGCCGCTGGAACTCGGCGGGCAGTGGCTCGGCGAGGGCCACACCCGCATGCGGGAACTGGCCGGCGAACTGGGGCTGTCGACGTTCGGCACCTGGAACGACGAGGGACAGTTGCTGCTGGACCTGCAGGGCAAGCGGTCCACGATGAAGCCGGACAAGGGCGCCGTGCCGCGCTTGTCGCCGTTCGCGCTCGCCGACCTCGGCCAGGGCCTGCTGCGCTTCGCCCGACTGGCCGCGCGCACCGACCTGGAGCGGCCGTGGCTCACCCCGCGCGCCGAGGTGCTCGACGGGCAGACCTTCGAGAGCTGGATCCGCCGCAACCTGCGCACCAAGGCCGGACGCGCCTACTTCCACGTCGCCTGCGAGGCGGTGTTCGCCGCCGAGGCGAGCGACATCTCGCTGCTGCACGCGCTGTTCTACACGCACTCCAACGCCGACCTGGAAACGCTCCTCGCGGTCGACCGGGGCGCCCAGCAGGACCGGGTGACCGGCGGTTCGGTCCTGGTCGCCGAGGCGATGGCCGCCGCGCTCGGCGACCGGGTCGTGCTGGGCCGCCCGGTGCGCCGGATCGAGCACGACGGCGACGGGGTCCGCGTCGTCGCCCGCGACGGCTCGCGGTACCCCGCCGACGCGGCCATCGTGACCCTGCCCCCGACGCTGGCCGGCCGGCTGGAGTACGACCCGCTGCTGCCGTCCTGGCGCGACCAGCTCACCCAGCGGATGCCGGCCGGCTCGGTCATCAAGGCGTACGCCATCTACCCCGAGCCGTTCTGGCGCGGCGACGGACTCAACGGGCAGGCCGCCTCGGACACCGGGCCGGTGAAGGTGACCTTCGACAACTCGCCGTCGTCCGGCACGCCCGGCGTCTTGATGGGGTTCATCGAGGGCCGGGAGGCACGCATGTGGGCCCGCCGCACCCAGGCCGAACGGCAGGAAGCGGTCATCGGCTGCTTCGTCCGCTACTTCGGCCCGGCGGCGGCGCGCCCCGAACGGTACGTCGAGCGGGACTGGATGGCCGAGGAGTTCACCCGCGGCTGCTACGGTGCGCACTTCGCCCCGGGCGTCTGGACGTCCTACGGCGAGGCCTGGCGCGCGCCGGCCGGGCGCATCCACTGGGCCGGGGCCGAGTGCGCGTCCCAGTGGAACGGCTACATGGAAGGCGCCGTCCGCAGCGGCGAAGCCACCGCGGACGCCGTCGCCGCCCTCGCGTTCTAGCGCCCGGCGGCTACGTCGGCGTCATCGGCGTCGAGGGCAGAGTCGGTGTCAAGAGTGGCGTCGTGGTCAAGGGCGGCATCGGCATCGGTATCTGCGGAGTCGCGCAGATGACCGCGCCGAGCGTCGCGCCGACCATCGGGATCAGGTCGCACAGCGCGACGGCGAAGGCCAGCGGCACCGCGAACGGTACCCCGAGCGCGGCGAGGACGGCGAACGAGGCGAGCCCGGCGGCGAGGGAGATCAGCAGGTTGCCGATCATGTAGGCGCCGACCTTGTCCACCATGACGTCGGCGATCCGGCCAGCCCGGGCGCGGTGGGCCGCCGGGAACAGCCGCGTCGCGCCGTGCCGTATCCGGGGCATGTCGGCCATGAAGTAGATGGTG
>WNGJ01002513.1_pt1 | contig 20575 bp, 20 predicted proteins | sample 5400611 | NCBI WGS metagenome assembly WNGJ01 (sample SAMN13153375, study PRJNA577476) | soil metagenome | isolation source: 40 cm soil or saprolite under Garry oak tree replicate 1 | place: USA:California | collected 2016-06-15
CGAGCCTCGCTTTGCCGATGCCGGCTGCGCGGTGGTCTCAAACTCCAGTGCTCTGCGCATGCAGCAAGATGTGCCGCTCGTGATTCCGGAAGTCAACGCTGACCACATTAAGCTGATCGATGGGCAATCCTGGCGCAAGAAATCCGGCGGCTACGTCGTAACCAACCCGAACTGCTCGGCCATCGGCCTGGTGCTGGCTCTGGCACCCTTGCAGCAACGTTTCGGCCTGGAAACCGTCATGGCCGTCACTATGCAGGCTGTCAGCGGGGCGGGCTACCCCGGAGTGGCGTCACTCGACATCTTGGGCAACGTGATTCCCTACATCGCCAAAGAAGAAGAAAAGATGGAGGAAGAAACGCGGAAGCTGCTCGGACAGATGAATGGAACCAAAGTTGTGTCGGCCACATTCGCCATGAGCGCGCAATGCAACCGTGTGGCGGTCGAGGACGGCCACACCGAGTCGGTTTCCATTCGCCTCAAGCGCAAGGCGAAGCCGGAAGAAATGATCGCTGCGTGGAATAGTTTTCGCGCCGAGCCTCAGGAACTGCAATTGCCCAGCGCCCCGAAAAATCCTGTAGTGTATTTCGGCGCTCCCGACCGGCCCCAACCCCGTTTCGACATCGATCTAGGCGCAGGCATGACCACGGCCGTGGGTCGGCTCCGTCCTTGCGGAGTGCTCGACTGGAAGTTCACCGTCCTATCGCACAATACAATCCGCGGAGCAGCCGGGGCGGCAGTGCTGAACGCCGAGCTGCTAAAAGCTAAGGGATATCTGGGATGAATCCACACCCAGACGCGCTCCCGCAGGGCATAAGGAAGTCACGCCGATGATCGTGATGAAGTTCGGCGGCACTTCGGTCGGAGACGCGAAGGCCATCGACCGCGTTGCTTCCATCGTGCAAGGGCGACTGACGCAACGACCCGTGGTCGTGGTCAGCGCCATGTCCAAGGTGACCGACACACTGCTCACCATGGCACGCGCCGCCGGAGCCGGAGAGCGCAAGGCCGCGCTCAAGCTCTGCCGCTCGCTTCAAGAACGCCACTACAACACCGCCAGCGAATTGCTGGGAACTGCGCTCTTCACTCAATTCCATGCGGAACTGGGAGCCGACTTCGAGGCCCTCGACGAATTGCTGCGCGGCATCTCAGCCGTCGGTGAGTTGACGCCGCGTACCACCGACCACGTGGCCGCCTTCGGTGAAGTACTCTCCAGCAAAATCGTGGCGGCAGCTTTCTCAGCACGCGGCTTAAACGGCAGCCACGTGGACTCCCGCGACATCCTGGTCACTGACAGCAACTACATGCAGGCAGTTCCGCAATATGATGAAACCAATGAACGCTTGAAGACCAAGGTGCAACCACTCCTCGATGAAAGCCAAGTACCGGTCATGGGAGGATTTATGGGCGCGAGTCGCGCGGGCATTACCACGACCATCGGCCGAGGCGGTTCAGATTTTTCTGCCGCCATCGTGGGAGCCGGCCTTGGCGCGGAGCGTATCGAGATTTGGACTGACGTTGACGGCATCCTCACCACCGACCCCAGAATCTGCCCCGACGCACGCCGCATCAAAGTCATCGGCTTCGACGAAGCTGCCGAACTGGCTTATTTCGGCGCGAAAGTACTACACCCGGCAACGGTTCTGCCCGCCATCCAGAAGAATATCCCGGTATATGTTTTGAACTCTCTAAATCCTTCCTGCGAAGGAACGCGTATCACCACGCACGCTCCCCAGGGACAAAACATCTTCAAGGCCATCGCGGCCAAGAAACACATTACGATCATCCAGGTGGCTGCGCCCCGCATGCTGCTGGCCCACGGTTTTCTGCGCGCGATCTTTGAAGCCTTTGATCGGCACAAGGTGGCGGTCGATGTGGTTTCCACTTCTGAAGTCAGCGTCTCCCTCACCGTGGACTCGAATCACTCCATACCCGCCCTCGCGGTCGACCTGTCCAAGTTGGCTGACGTAAAGTATGAAGGACGCAAGGCAATCGTCTGCCTGGTCGGCGAGAATCTGCGGGAAAAGCCGGGAATCGCCGCGCTGGTATTTCGCGAACTGGCGGACAAGAAGATTCGCATGATTTCGCAGGGAGCTTCCGAGATTAACCTGACCTTCGTAATCGAAGAAGACGAAGTACCCGATGTCATTCAGCGTCTGCACAAAACATTTTTTGCAGAACTGGATCCGGAAGTGTTCGCGTAGCAGCATGGCCGGGACCCGCGTGGATCCGCGAGTCCGCCGGCCTTTCTCTTTGTCTTCCTTAAACTTAAACCGATAACAACCGCTGAAAGAACGTGCGGTATCGCTGCAATGCGATGCGCAAATCCTCCGTCGAGACACTGTCTCCGCGATCCCATTGCTGCTCAAGGTTCGAGCGTTCCTCCGCGAACACTTCAGCTAACCGCTTCATCGCAGAAGCCACCAAGCCATCGGCTTCTTCGACGGCCTTGCGTGGCTCGTCCACGAATGTAGTTTGAACTTCTTTCCAGCGACTGCGCAAAGCTTCCAACTCATTGTTGGGGAACAGTGGCGCTGCGCTCCGCTTGCACTCTGCTTTGGCTCTCTGGCAGCCTGCTCAAGATCTTGTTCAGCCGGCATCCGTTCACCCATAACAGGTCTCGGACCCTTCGGTTCTGTGGCGGCACGCTGTCCTTTGGCGAGATCGGCAGTTGTGAGTTTCTGGTCGACGATTTCTTGGGGCTCGTCTTTTCTCAACGGTATGGCCATGGTTATGCTCCATTTCTTTGCGCTTCACGCTCATCGAGCAGTTCTTGAAATAACTTGTGGTAATGCACCATCGCCTGTCGCAGGTCCTCCGTGCTGGTCTGGCCAGCACTGTGGCGCAGCGCGATCGTATGTGCCGCACGATAATTTTCCACAACTACCGGATAATCCACCGAAATATCGGCGGCGCGCTGCTCAAATTCGCCGATTGGATATCCGCGGGCCTGCATCACCTCGCTGACCAGACTCTCCACAATGGTCACCGCTGCCCGGGGATCGTCTACAAACCCGTTTTGGACTTCTTTCCAACGAACCGAAAACTGGATCGGGCGGTGGCCGACAGTGGGCGGATTTTGAACTTCTCTGCGTTGCTCGCGAAATTCCAGTACCCCTTCTGCCTTGCGAGGATCTCCTTCCTGCTTTACAACCCGATCGTATTCCGGTCCAAAGCGCTCCCGCAATTTTTGGGTGCGGCGCTTGCGCATTGCGAAAAACAGGATTCCAGCCACGGCGATTACAGCGACGACGACAATTACAACCAGGAGTTGAGTCTGATTCATGCCCCTCCGGTTCAACAATGTGTTGCTATGGGATACGAGTGCCAGCAAGGATGTTGTCGAGAAGGATTTTTGCAATTGTGGCCCGCATGTTGTTTACGCCGACGCTGTCAGACGCCATCAGGTCATTACACCAAACCTATTCCGGCATGACTGCAGACTCCTGAGGTAAGCTGTTTGCATTCGACTTTCTCGAAGTCATGAACCTGCTTATCTTAGGACGGGGAAAAACGGGCACCCTGGTCGCCAAGGTAGCGCGAGAACGCAAACATCACATCCAGATCGCCGGTGCAAAAGAGAACGAAGCCTGCGCCGCCCTAACTCCCGAGACCCTTCGCGACGTAGATGTTGTCATCGATTTCACCGCCCCCGAGTGCGTGATCGCTAACATTGAAGCCGCCGTTAAGCCGGGCAAGAACATGGTCGTCGGCACCACCGGTTGGTACCAGGAACTGGACCGAATTCGCGAACTAGTTAGGCTTCACGACACGGGATTCGTTTACGCAGCAAATTTCTCCCTAGGAGTAAATCTGTTCTTTGACATCGCCCGCACCGCGGCCGCAGCGCTGCAGCACGAATACACAGGTCAAATCTTCGAGCGCCATCATGCCCACAAGAAGGACGCCCCCTCCGGCACGGCAATAGCGATCCAGCGCGTGATCCGCGAAGCCAGTGGCCGGGACGAAGAAATCGAAATCATTTCATTCCGCGAGGGAGACGTCATAGGCATGCACGAGCTAGTCCTCGAGTCCGCCAACGACAATGTGTATCTCTGCCACGACGCCACCTCCCGCCGCGGCTTCGCGGAAGGTGCGGTGCGCGCGGCGGAATGGCTCGCGGGCAAAAAGGGCTTCTACGATTTCAAAGACATGTGGCGGGAGTTGTAGATTCGCCTGGCAAATCAATTCTGCGCTTGCCTTGGGCTGAGTTTCCCTCTATCCCTATTCGCGCTATCTTATTCGTATGCAACTCCGTGGCTGTGGTACGGCGCTCGTAACCCCTTTTCGTCAGGACGGCTCCATCGACGATACTGCCCTGCGCAACCTGGTCGCATGGCAAGTGGAATCAGGCATTGATTTTCTAGTTCCCTGCGGCACGACCGGCGAAACGCCTACTCTCACGCACGATGAATGGCTCTACGTAATTGACACCACGATAGAGATTGCGGCAGGACGCGTGCCTATCGTCGCGGGCGCCACCTCAAATTCAACTCACGATGCAGTCGAGAAGGCGAAAGAGATTGCCGCGCGGTCCGGAGTGAATGCGATCCTCACCGCTTCCCCGTACTACAACAAGCCCACGCAGGAAGGCCAGTATCGGCACTTCAAAGCCATCGCCGAAGCGGTAGGAGAGAAGCCCATCATCGTTTACAACGTACCAGGCCGCACGGGGGCAAATATCGAGCCGGGCACGCTGGAACGCCTGGCGGAGATCCCCAACATCGTGGGGGTAAAGGAAGCCAGCGGCAGCATGACGCAGATCGCCGAGGTCATCAACGTTGTGCCCGAAAGATTTTTGGTGTTCTCAGGCGACGATGCTGTCACTCTTCCAGTAATCTCCCTCGGCGGCGTGGGAATTATTTCCGTGGCATCAAATGCAATCCCACACGAAATGTCAGCCATGACACGAGCTGCGCTCAACAACGATTGGACCACCGCCCGCAGTCTTCATCGCAAATATCTGCCGCTGATGCAGGCCAACTTCACCGAGTCGAGCCCGATGCCGGTGAAAGCCGTGTTAGCCATGATGGGACGCATCGAAGAAGTCTATCGGCTACCTCTGGTGCCCATGCGGCGCGACACTCGCAACCGCCTCCAGAAGGTGGCCGCCGAAGCTGGATTGATCGCCAAGCCTGCCGCGGCCGCGGCACAAGTCCCGGAGTTCTATATTTACGAGAACTGGGCAGCAGGCCCGCACAAAATCGTCCTGCATCGCGCATCCTGCGGCCAGTGCAGCCACGGCAAGGGACGTCCTGCCGGCCACGACGTTAATCACGCCCGCTGGCACGGACCCTACGCGACCGTGGCCGCCGCGCGCGAGGCCGCGCACGGCATGACCGGCGTGCTGATCCGCAGCGAGTGCAAATGCGTTTAGATGAATTTCCGTTCTGTATCACGGCTGGCGTCATCCTGAGCGCAGCCGTTTTTCAGGCAAAGTCAAGGATCTTGCGTGTATCGTCACTGCCATCGGTGAGGGCGCACACTACCAACCTCCGCCCTTTTGACAAATCAACAATCAAGAATCAACAATCAACAATTCTATGCACTCTCTCAAATCCTCCATCGAGCGCCTCGCTGCCCTGGGAGAAGTCGAGCATGACCCGTCGGCACGGGCAACCTTCCTCGAGTTCCGCGCCGCCCTCACCCAGGGGAAAATCCGCGCCGCCGAAAAGCTCAAGGGCCGCTGGACCGTCAACGCCTGGGTGAAGAAGGGCATTCTGCTGGGATTCCGTCTCGGAGAACTGGTCGAAATGGGAAGTGGTGCCTGCCTTTCGTTTGTGGACAAAGATACCTTCCCAGCCCGCCAATTCACCACTGCCGATCAAGTCCGTATCGTTCCGGGCGGTTCCTCCGTGCGCGAGGGAGCTTACGTTGCGCCTTCAGTCATTGGCATGCCGCCCATGTTCATCAATGTGGGCGCCTATGTGGACGAAGGAACTCTGGTCGATTCGCATGCGCTGGTAGGTTCGTGCGCGCAAATCGGCAAGCGCGTTCATCTCAGCGCAGCGGCGCAAATCGGCGGCGTGCTTGAACCTATCAACGCCGCGCCGGTGATTATCGAAGATGACGTGCTGGTGGGCGGCAATTGCGGAGTCTACGAAGGCACGCTGGTGCGCGCCCGCGCCGTCCTCGGTGCGGGGACGATCTTGACTCGGTCCACGCCGCTTTATGACCTTGTGCGCGGCGAAATCTACCGTGCAACTCTCGACACTCCACTCGAAGTTCCCGAAAATGCCGTAGTCGTGCCCGGCTCTCGTGCAGTAAGCTCTCGCGAAGTGAGCTCTAGCTCGGCAAGCTCGCGCGCAGCAGAACAGCGCACAGTGAAAAAGGGCGCAGCGGACGAATGGGGTCTCGCGCTCTACACTCCAGTCATCGTGAAATATCGTGACCAGAAAACCGACCGAGGAATTGAACTGGAAGATTGGTTGCGGTGAGTTCTGCCTGCTATTCAGGACCCTGAAAGCTGACGGCCAACCTTCCCGGACCATCCTTTCGAACCTGCACCAGAGCCAGTTTCTTGACCACAGCATCAGCTGCTTGCAGTTGGGGCGCTCCATACGTGCTTGTGAGTCCCACAACTTTCATGCCGCCGGCCTGCGCCGACTGAATTCCCGCCGGGGCGTCTTCAATCACCAAACAATCCTCAGGCTTCGCTCCCATTAGTTGCGCTCCCCTCAAATACGGCTCTGGGTGGGGCTTTCCATTCGTCACATCTTCAGCCGTCACCAAAACTCGCGGCAAGGGCAGCCCCGCCCACTGCAATCGAGCGCTCGCCAGCAAGCGGGTTCCCGATGTAACCACGCCCCATTGTCCTTCGGGGATCGAACGTACCAACTCAACCGCGCCTGGCATCACAAAAACCCCATCGTGGTCCTCTGCCTCTCGCTGCTCGAGCCTCAGCACTTCAGTTTCCGCATCTATATGAGGCGCCACACGCCGTATGACTTCGATTGTCCGCACGCCATGGGCAACATCAATCACGTTCTGCTCGTCAATTCCATGCTCACGCGCCCAGGCACGCCATTGGCGGTCAACCGAACCCGTGGAGTCTACCAGGACACCGTCGAGATCAAAGAGAATGGCAGAGCAGTTTAGAGTGAGCATCTATCAGAAGTGTTTTAACACAGCGCGGCGCAAACTGCGCAGCCAGTGGTGCATTGGTCCTTAATCCTTGTCAGGACGACAGGCAGGAGCGGTAGAAACAGGCAACGCTTCCCGGTCCCGACTCATTTGATCTCGGATCTCCAAATGCCGCTGGCGGAAGTGTGCCTTGGCGCGCTCGCCCCAGGCCCGCACGAACCAGTAGTTCAAGGCAGCGCCAATGGCGGAGCTGGCCAGCGGGATCAGCCGTCCCGCCCACTTTTCCACAACTTCAGCGCTGGCCCGTGCGGCAATTCGCTGGATCATCCGCGGCACAAATTTGTTGACGACTTCTTTCTCCAGAAGCTCCCGGCTGATGTCTACTCCCGCGGCACTGGCGGCTGCAATCCAAAGCTCGGCAATTTCATCGTCAGTATTGAATTGAAAACCGTAAACCAGGCTCAGCTTCTGGATGGTTCGCATGGTGATTGTCGACAGAATTCCGAGGTCGGGAACAATTGTGAGCAGTCCGCCCAGGCCAAATCCTGCCCCTTCCACCGCCGCAATTTTCATACCACTGCGCACGATGGAGTCGGCAACGGCATCCAGTTCATTTACGTCCAGCGAGTACACTCCCTGATAGCTGCTAATGGGCAACCGATATGCAGCCCGGACCTGTAGAAGAAATCTGTCGTGATCCACCTGTACCGTGGAGTAAGCACGCGTCAGCCCTTTCACCAGCGCTGTCTCGACGCGGCCGCGAAACCAGGACTTGCGTTGAATCTCGATCATCTACATTCAGGTTAGCCGAAGCGTCCCGCGAAAGCCATGCAAGAAGCTCAACCGATGGGTTAGTGTCCATTTATTCACTGCCAGTTGCTAAGGGATCGCCGTACTCGCCGCTCGCTCCTCCGCACGGGTACTCAGACACTCGGTACTAAAGCCGTCTGTGCTAGCATCATTACTTCCGATGCCAACTGGAAAATTGCAGATTGTCCCTCTTGGGGGCCTGGGCGAGTTCGGTATGAACTGCATGGCCGTCCGCTGGGGGGATGACATCATCGTAATCGACGCCGGCCTAATGTTCCCCGAGGCCGAACTTTTGGGCGTCGACATCGTTGTACCCGACATTTCCTATCTCATCGAAAATCGTCAGCGCGTCAGAGGGATTATCCTCACCCACGGTCATGAAGATCATATCGGAGCCCTGCCTTGGATCCTCTCTGAGCTGAATGTCCCAGTCTGGGGCACCGAGTTCACGCTTGCGTACATCGAAGACAAGCTCGATGAGCATGGCTTGCTCGACAATGCCGACTTGCGAGAGATGCGAGCCGGAGAAGGATTCAAGGTCGGCATCTTCACCGTCCACCCCATCCGCGTAACCCACAGCCTGGTCGATTGTGTCGCACTCGCCATCCATACCCCGCAGGGCACCGTCATTCACACCGGCGACTTCAAGGTCGATCCCACGCCTACCGATAACAGATTATTCGACCTGCACGCCTTTGCCGAATATGGCAAACAGGGCGTATTAGCGCTGTTCCAAGATTCAACCAACGTCGAGCGCAAGGGATACACCCCCAGCGAACGCGCTATACGCCGCAAGTTTGACGAAGTATTCGCCCACACTCGACGCCGCCTCTTTATTTCCTGTTTTTCGTCATCCATCCACCGCATCAAGCTGGCCGTGGATCTTGCCTATGAACACGGGCGCAAGGTCGCATTCATCGGCCGCTCCATGAACAATTCAGCCGAGATTGCCGAGGATCTTGGCTACATCGAGATTCCCGATGGACTGGTGATCCATCCCGGCGACATGAAGAATTTCCCGCCGGAGAAGGTTTGCGTTCTGATTAGCGGAACCCAGGGCGAACCCATGTCGGCGCTCTCCCGCGCCGCGGTCGACAATCACAAGCACGCCAAGATCGAAAAGGACGACACGGTCGTGCTTTCATCGCGCATCATCCCCGGCAATGAGAAGACGATCTATCGCATGATCGACCACCTTTTCCGCCGGGAAGCGCACGTCATTTATGACGACGGCTCATCTCCGCCCATTCACGTAAGCGGACACGCCAGCCAGGAAGAGCTCAAACTAATCATCAACCTGGTGAAGCCGAAATATTTCATTCCCATCCATGGTGAATACCGCCAACTCAAGCTTCATGCCGAAATGGCGGGAGCGATGCACGGCTCGGTCGGCAAAGTCATGCTGATCGAGAGTGGCGACGTCCTCGAATTCGACGAACTCGGCGCCCGCAAAGCAGGCCGCGTGAACGTGGGCCGAGTCTGCATCGATTCCGGCTCGCGCACAGATGTGGTCGAGGATTTGGTAATCAGAGACCGTCGCCATCTCAGCGAAGACGGCATCGTGCTGCCTATCATCGCCATCAACAAACTGTCAGGTCGCGTAGAAAGCACCCCCGAAATCGTGACCCGAGGCTTCGCAGTCGGAGACAACGGACTCATGGACGGCGCTCGCCAGGTAGTGATGCAGACGCTGGAGCAGTCGAGTGAAGAAGAAAAGGGCGACTACGGAGTGATTAAAGAAAAGATCCGCGCCGACCTCAAACGCTACATTTCAAAACAGACACAAAAGCGACCACTGATCATGCCGGTGATCCTGGAGATTTAGCTCTCGCTCGTTCTCTTCGATTTCCTCCCCAGGCGTACCCGAGCCTCCCGCTTTCCACCTCGTGGAGGTTACGATTCCAGCCACTTAAGTCTCGAATGGCCCGCGAAAGGCGCGATCATGGTTCGCAAGAAGTCTGACCATAGAGTTTCATTTTCCCGGCGCAACGTGTTCATCTCCGATTTGGACGGGGACGAAGGCGCCATTCGCTCCGGTGAGCGGGCTGCCGCTGAAATCCTCGCGGCTGGTAAGCAAAGTTCAGAGAAAACGATAGAATTCACTGCGAGGGATTTCTTATCGTTACCCTGAATGATATCTTCACCGCTCGTGTCCGCATCCGAAGCGTTGCCACCCGGACTCATCTGATCGAATTCAGTCGTCCCGAAGATCACACGGCGGACGAGCGCCGCCTTTTCCTCAAACCCGAAAATCAGCAACCCATCGGAGCCTTCAAACTCCGTGGCGCCTACAACAAGATCGCCTCACTGTCTGCCGAAGAACGCAAACGCGGAGTAATCTCCTACTCCAGCGGCAACCACGCGCAAGGCGTAGCCTACGCCGCGCGTGCCCTCGGCGTGAACGCTGTCATCGTGATGCCCAACAACGCTCCGGCCATCAAACGCCAGGCCACAGCCGCCCTCGGAGCGGACATCGTCCTGGTCGGCCCCGGCAGCACCGAACGGCAACTCAAAGCCGAAGAACTTGCGGTGCAGCACGCATACATAATCGTGCCTCCCTACAACGACGAGAAAATCATCGCCGGCCAGGGCACGATGGGCTTGGAGATTTTGGAAGATCTGCCCGACGTTGAAACCATTCTCGTGCCGGTCGGTGGCGGTGGGATGATCTCCGGCATTGCAACCGCAATTAAGCTGAGCAAGCCTTCAGTAAAAGTAATCGGTGTGGAGCCGGAACTGGCGGCTGACGCACAAGCCAGCCTGCGTGCAGGAAAAATCATCGACTTCCCTGCCGAACAGGTGTCACGCACCATCGCTGATGGACTCCGCACCCAGAGTCTCGGCTCCATCACCTTCGAGCACATCCGCCGCTACGTCGACGACATCGTCACTGTCAAAGAAGACGAAATTCGCGAAGCCGTAAAACTGCTTGCATCAAATCCGAACACAGTGGCGGAGCCCAGCGGAGCCGTGGCCGTAGCCGCATTCCTCTTCCACCGCAATGAACTGCCCAAGACAAAGATGAACGTGGGCGTCATCAGCGGAGGAAATATCGACCCGAAGTTGCTTCAAGAAATTCGTTGCGATCACGCGGCGAGTTCTACTTCTCCATCTCGGAAGCCCAGTGGAGGATGATCGACAACGGTGCTGCATAGGGCTCGTCCACTTTTGTGTTGACCAGAAACCGCTGGCCGTCGCTGCTTACATCATAGGAAAACACGTCCTGCGCAGAAATTGGTTGTCGCAGATGCGTCTGAAACAACACCACAGGCGAACCGGCTTCGAAGCTGGTTCCCAATCTCACCGGCACGGCCATCATTTTCCCTTCCGCGGATAAGTAAAACAGCTCCTTCCCGTCCCGCCTCCATCGCGGCTCGCCTCCTCCCCTGGACACTTGCCATTTGCTGGTTCCGCTCGGAAAAGGCGAAACATAGACCTCCCAGTTTCCTGTTTCATTCGATGAATACGCCACCCATTTCGTATCCGGTGAAAACTGCGCATTGCGCACGATCCACTTCGGTTGCAGGTACGGCTTGGCCTGGAAATCGGGTAATGCCAAGTACCACAGCTCGTTGTCCTTCCCAGCGGAGGACGTATTTATCGTCGCGCGACCAATCCCAGACGCCTTCTGCCTGGCCGCCCAAGTCGGCTATCTCATGCTCCGACCCCGACCCATCTGCGTTCTTTTGGTACATACTGAAGTTGAGCTTTCGGCTAGAGCCATACACGATCCGCTTGCGATCCGGACTCCAGACGGGGATTTCGTTTAGCCCGGGGCCGAATGTGAAACGAGTCGTCCCATTTGTTGCCAATTCGTGAATCCAGATGTCTATGTGGCGGCCGTCCCTATCCGTCTGCTCAAAGGCCAACCTCCGTCCGTCCTGCGAGATGCTCGGGTTGGCGAATGCTCCCGGTGTTCCGATGGCGCCCGTCGTCCCGCCATTCCTGTTGAACCATTTCAATTGCGACTTGTCCGCGCCTCTTCCCGTTTGCGTGACCAGGGCCTCCTTGCCCGCTACACCGAAAAGGGCAAGGTCGGTCTGGGGAAAGTACTGCACTTCATCGCTAATCGTGCGGGGCTCTCCGCTAAGCACATATTTTCGGGAATCAAATCGCTGCGCCACCAAAACATTGTCCCGCATATACAGCAGGTAGCCTGGGTCGGCATAAGCAGCGTTCGAGCTAGCGCTGACAATGGGTCGTTTCTCGCCCGAATCCAGCGAGCCCAGAAAAATCTGGTTCGCTTCGAAATGTCCCGAGAAATTGCCCGCCAAATACAGGAAGTGTTGTCCGTCGGGAAGAAAAAGGGGCCAGCGGTGGCTTGATTCGAGGCGAGCCGCATCCGGCTTGGTCACTTCCACCGGTGTCCCGCCACCGGATGAAAGCCGGAATAATCCGGTGAAAAAGTCCGGTGAGAACAATATGGTGCCTTCCCGATTCCAGGCTCCGCCACGACCGTGGGGAGCATCGCACAACACTTGCGCCGATCCTCCCGAAGATAGATCTATTTTCTTAAGCTTCCCCTGAGAGAAGAACGCGATAGAGCGGCTGTCCGGCGACCAGAACGGATGCGATGCGTCCTCTGTTCCCGGCACAGCGGTCGCGCCCCGGCCTCCCAGCGGGTGTGTCCAGAGCATGTATTTGTTGGTTTGATCCCAATAGGCGACCAGCACCAGGGTATGCCCATCCGGCGAAAGTGCAACGTTGTTGGCGGGGAGAGTGACAGGGATATTGAAGTACATCGCCCGCGGGGATTGCCGCGCGCCAAGCCACCACGCCACTGCTCCGCCGAGGATAACCAGCAACAAAATTGCTGCCAAAATCCAACCAGCGCGGTCCCAGGACTTGCGCTCCGCAACGCCGCGGGTCGGCACGCCCGCCTGCGAACCTGAGTCAGAGATCCAGCGCAGTTCGGCTGCCAGATCGCTTGCACTCTGCCAACGTTCGTCGGGATCTTTCGCCAGACATTTCTTAACCACTCGCTCCAGAGCCGGGGGCGTCATCGCATGCAAAGCCGTCATGGGCTCTGGCTCCGAAGTAAGAATGGCCGCGATCAAGCTGGCCCGGCTCTTTGCAGCGAACGCCGGCCTCCCGGTCGCCATTTCATAGATCACTTCCCCCAGCGCAAAAATATCCGTGCGTGCGTCTGCCTCTTTCCCTTCCAGTTGCTCGGGCGCCATATATTGGAACGTCCCAACGATCGTTCCTTCGACCGTCAACTTGGCTTGCTCTGCCGTCATTTCGCTCAGCACGTCTGCCAGGGGGGCGGCGCCGGACTCTTTCGCCAAACCGAAATCCATCAGCTTGGCTCCGGCCTTGGTCAGCATGATGTTCGCCGGCTTCAGATCGCGATGCGTGATGCCCGTCTTGTGCGCCTTAGCCAGCGCATCGGCAATTTGCGCCGCAAAGCGGAGGGTCTGCTCCGGCGGCAACGGTCCCTTGATTAACCGGTGCTCCAGCGTTTCACCCTCGACCAGTTCCATGACCAGAAAGTCCACGCCATCCTGGTGCCCGATGTCATGCAGGGTGCAGATGTGAGGATGAGACAGTTTCGAAACCGCTCTCGCTTCGCGCTCCAGCCGTTGCCTTAACGAGGGATCGGAGGACAGATTGGCTGGCAGAACCTTAACGGCTACGGTGCGCTCCAGCCGCGTGTCGCGCGCCCGATACACTTCTCCCATGCCGCCCGCACCAAGCGGCGATTGAATCTCGTACGGACCAAGTTTTGTGCCGGTCGCCAGCCCCATCGTTGGCGAATTATAGTCTCAAACTGACGATTACCAGAATAGTTGGCAAACATGATCTTCCTGACCACATTTGTGGCCGTTTCCAGCCAACAGAGGCTCCTTTGCGTCATCTCAAGTTTGATCTGATACGACGCCAAGGCGCCACTCTGTTGATTTACCGATTCTCTTGGAGGTAACGCCAATGAACAAGTTTCTCGGAACACTCGCGCTTCTGGTCGCAATTGCGATGCCCGCTTTCGCGCAACAAGCGGGCCGGCTTTCTCCCGATGACCAGCGCGAATTCGACAAGTACTACACCAAGTGGGTGAACGACACGCGCAAAAACGATCGGGACGACATTCCAGATGGGTGGATGACATGCGCAGCAACGATCGCGACGACATCAATAAAGATGCTGCTCGCATGCAGGAGATCATGGCCCGCAACAACATCCCGGCCAACGTCCCCTCCGATCAGATTGCCAGCAACGGTGCCTATGCCAATCGCGGATATTCGGGCGGTAACTATTCAAACCGCGCTTATTCGTCGAATGGACAGTCCAGGCTCTCCGTCGACGATCAGCGCGAGGTCGACAAATACTATTCCAAGTGGCTGGAGGACAGGCGCAAGAACCATCGCGACGACATCGATAAGGATGTGCGGCACATGCAGGACATCATGGGCCGTTTACAACATACCCGCCAGCATCCCTTTCGATCAAATCGCATCCCCGGGTGCAGCACGACGCTGACCAGATGACGAGAAAACTGGAGGTGCAGGAATGCCTGCACCTCCGCTTCACCGTCCTGACGTAGTGTCAAACAGAGAACCCACAAACTTCACGTGGTTGCGTATCGATCAAGACCGCCCGCTACCGACGTTCGGATTGCCTTGACTTCATTTCTGCAATATGAGCCAATGAAGTTGGTAGCAATCTTTAGTGCGCCGTCACTGACGGTCGCAGCTAAGTCCTGCGCTTTCTAGATTTCGCCCGCAACTCATTGTGGCTCAATAACTTGCGTGAGAATTCTCGCTGACGTGATGATTGTAATAGGCCGGAGAGGGGGGTACCCCCTCAAATGCCGGAATTCCTACTTGGGACCCGTCGTCGAACTCACATCAAAATTCTGCAGCCGGTTTGCAATTGTCGGCGTAGTTATTCTCCTGTCGGTGGCATCCGCGCTTGCCGACGCCCAGCGCGGAACGCTGGTGCACGAAGCAACCCTCCACGTCGCTCCCAACGAAGACGCAGCAAAGTTAGGCCAAGCCGGACGCGGCCACGAACTCATCGTCATTGAAAGCAGCCGCGACTGGGTCCACGTTGAAGCGCTGTTGACCGAGCCCCGCAAGAGTGATTCCGATGATGATGAAGAACATCCCAGCAAAACCGTCACCGGCTGGGTAATGGGCAAAGCCCTGGTCACAACTGCAACTCCGAATGGAGACAAGATCATCTTCGGCGAGGCCGCAGACTCCGAAGACCAAGCCAGCCGTCGCCGCGGACGCCGCGACGCCGCACAGGACGCCATGCGGCTCTACTACCGCGTGTACGATCTCTTCCCTAGTTCGCCACTGGCGGGCGAGGCGCTCTACCGCGCCGCCGATATTCGCTGGCAAATGGAACGGTCAGACGTGATGACGCGCCCCTCGGCTCGCGAAAGAGATGCATATCTGCGCGGGGCCATCGACGAGGAGTGGATGAAGCTGGTGATAAAAAAGTTCCCCGGAAGCAAATGGGCTGACCTGGCCGCCTTCCATCTGATCGACAATAAATTGTGTGGCGACTGGCAGGGAGCGTCGAAGTGTCCCGAGAAGGAAGCCGACACTTACGAAAAATATGCCAACGATCACGCACAGTCTCCTGCCGCGCCTGAGGCACTTTATGACGCTGCCTGGCGCCGTTCCGCGCTGATTGAAATTTTCAAGACCGAACTGAATCAGAAAAAAGCAGAAGAAACGAAAAATCGCGCTCTCTCTCTGGCCCAAAAAATAGTGAGCCAGTTTCCGCAAAGTGATTGGTCCTTGCGCGCGCAGCGCCTGATCTTCTACATCCAGCAAGGCGTCCCCACCTACGGAAACGTAACCGAATAGAAACAGAAAAAGGTTTGCGTCTTTCTCAGCGTTCTCCGCGGACTTTCTTAGCCTCCGCGATAAAGATTTTTGGGCCCTTCGCCCTCGAGAAATGCTGACGATGCTACAGCACGAACATAACTGCGTAACGGTCAGGAAAACCTTTTCTGAGATACTAGTTCTGCTTTCCTCGTGGAGGATGATTGAACGATTACCTGCTCTCTCTGCTATTGGGAATCGTCGAAGGCTTGACCGAGTTCCTGCCCGTCAGTTCAACCGCTCATTTGCGTATCTCGGAAGCGCTTCTGCACATCAGCCTTTCTGATGGCTACTGGAAGATGTATTCGATTGTTATTCAACTCGGCGCAATCGTCTGCTTGCCGGTGTATTTCCGCAGCCGCATTGCGAAATTCCTCGCTACCTTTCCGCGCGGAGAGCACGGCGACCGCACTCCGCTCACGCACCCTTTGGGATTGGCCGCCGTCGCTTTCGTGGTGACGGCTATTCCGTCATTCCTGCTGACCAAAGTAATCGGCAAACACTTGGAGAGCCTGCCGGATCGTGGATGCGATGAACGCGCGATGGGAAGCCACCGGTCCCGGAGCACCCGCAAGCCGCATTCACACCTGGAAAATGGAAGACATGTTGATGGGGCAAGCGGTGTGGATTGGCTTCTGCCAGATCTTTTCGGCAGTATTTCCCGGAACCTCGCGCTCGATGGCAACAATTGCAGGCGGTCAGGTTGCGGGCATGTCGCGCGCCGCCGCATTGGAGTTCTCGTTCTTCCTATCCATCCCGACCATGCTCGCTGCCACAGGATATACGCTGCTCAAGTCAGTCATGGGCAAGGGAGCGAATCCTATCGGGGTCTCCCAGATCGATTCCCACGGATGGCTCGTTCTCGCCATTGGATTCGTCGTGTCATTTGTTGTTGCTTATGCTTCAGTGGCGTGGTTTATGGCCTACGTTCGCAAACACGGGTTCGCGCCTTTTGCTGTGTATCGCATCATCATCGGGATTTTAGTGCTGGCGTTCGCCTCGCGGTTTGCGGGATAAGTAAATGCAGTTCCGGAATTAGCAATTGCAACGTTCCTGTGCTCGCGGGGTTTATTCGCGGCAGCCGAAGTGAACTTCGCATCTGGCAAGGCTTTGCAGAAGGAAGCCAAGTCGGCACTAGGAGCAATTTACGCCATTGTCGGAAGCGCCGGTTCTTGGCATAATCATCTGGCTCTGGCGTGGGTGCGGCGCAGGCGGTCGAGGTGTCTTTAGGCTTCGAAAGCCGGCGCGTAAGTACGCCTTATGAACTTTATCTCGCACGTTTTTGTCCCCACCGGCAACCGCCGGCTCAATGAGCTGGTCGGGGTTTTGCTGTGTGTCTTCGCGCTCCTCCTTTTCCTTGCGCTGGCTTCGTACTCTCCGCTTGATCCATCGATCAATAGCGCTTCGGTGCTCACCGGCGCGCACGCCGCGCGAAACTGGATCGGCGTGGTCGGAGCGTTGGTTGCGGACCTGATGCTGCAGTTTTTCGGCGTTGGAGCGTTCCTGGTACCGGTGTTTCCCGCTGTGCTTGGAGCGCGATGGTTTCGTTCACGCAAGGTTCAGTATCCGATAGCAAAGAGTCTGGGTGGAATCTGGCTGGTGATTTTCATTCCCGCTCTGCTGGCGCTTTTGCCCAGTCAGATGCGCTGGCTGGATGTGATTCCGGTTGAGGGACTGCTGGGGCGCGTTGTCGGCGATGTGTTGATTCACTATTTAAATTTGGCGGGCGCTTACATCGTCAGCGCGACTGTGTTGGCGGTGGCTCTGTACCTGACGACGGCGTTTTCGTTTTCTGCGCTGGAAGTATGGGCTCCGACACGATTCGCCTTTGTGGTGGCGCTCTGGAACCGGTGGAAAGACTGGCAGGAGGAGCGCCGCAAGAGAAGGCAGCAAAAAGAACTGGAGAAGCGGCGGATTGCCAGACCTACCGTCCAGACCCAGTTGATCTCATCGCGACAGGCAGCGTCTCAGCAAAAGTCCGCTGAGCCTCGCCGAACCGGAATTGAACGCACGCTGGCAGAAGAGCGCGGTGAGATCGAACAAGCCCCAGCAGGGACGAGGGGAACCCTGGCCGACTCCCTCGATGGGGGCTCAAATTCCGCAGTGGGATCACCTGCGGCTGATCCCGAAGTAGCTGAACGCGCCGACAGCAGTCACAAAGCGAAGACCACCATGCCGAAAATCGCAGGCAGCTACAAGTTGCCGTCGAGCAGTCTTCTCCAGCGTCCGGACGAGCAGCAAGCGGTCGACGCCGATGAGCTGAAACTTCTGGCTCAAGTGCTTACCGAGAAGTACGCCGAGTTTGAGGTCCATGGCCAGGTTACGCAGATCAATCCTGGACCGGTTGTCACAACCTTCGAATTCAAGCCCGACGCGGGCATCAAGTACAGCCGCATCACCAACCTCACCGACGACCTGTGTCTGGCGCTGAAAGCAGAGAGCATTCTGATCGAGCGCATGGCCGGAAAGTCAACCGTCGGCATTCAAGTTCCGAACCGCGAGCGCGAAATCATTTGGCTGCGTGAGAACATTGAGTCGCAGGAGTTCATGGGCTCGAAGTCAAAGCTCACGATGACCTGCTAATTGCCGGTTCTACTGGCGCAGGTAAGAGCGTGGCCATCAACGCCATGATCATGTCGATTTTGTATAAGGCCACGCCTGATCAAGTGCGCCTGATTCTGGTAGATCCCAAACGCCTGGAGCTCGGGAACTACGAAGGCGTGCCCCATCTTTACACTCCGATTATTACAGAACCCAAGCTGGCCGCTAATGCGTTGCGCAATGCGGTGCGCGAGATGGAACGGCGGCTGAAGCTGCTGGCTGCGAAGGGCGTACGCAATATCGATCAATACAACCGCTTGTTCGATCAGAATGGCACGCCGAGTCTGTTCGAAGTAGACTCCGAAGACAAGCCGATTCCGTCCATTGTCATCATCATCGACGAGCTAGCCGATCTGATGATGCTCGATTCCAGCAACGTGGAAGAATCCATCACCAGGTTGGCGCAGATGGCACGCGCCGTGGGCATTCACCTGGTGCTGGCGACGCAGCGGCCGTCAGTGGACGTGATCACGGGATTGATTAAGGCGAACTTCCCTGCCCGAGTTTCGTTCCGCGTGGCGACCAAGGTGGACTCGCGCACGATTCTTGATGCCAACGGCGCTGAGGCGCTGCTGGGCAAAGGCGACATGCTGTATCTGCCTTCGGGATCAGCGCGCGTGCACCGGCTACATGCGCCCTTCGTTACGGAAAAGGAAATCGCCGCCGTGGTGGAGTTCTGGAAGGCGCAAGGTTTGGCCGAATACCAAGAACAATTTCTTGAACCTCCGAAAGAAGAACGCGAGGCTGTCGCGGGAGGAAGTGGCGAGAATGGAGAAGATGGCGAGGCCGAGGACGATCCTCTTTTTGGAGACGCGGTGCGGCTGGTCGTAGAGTTCGGCAAGGCTTCTACTTCCTTGCTCCAGCGAAGGTTGCGCATCGGCTACGGCCGCGCCGCACACCTGATCGATCTGATGGAGCAGGACGGCATCGTCGGAGCCGCTGATGGGCCCAAACCTCGAGAAGTACTCAAGCGTCCTGACTGGATTTCGGAAATCGAAGAAACCGCGCGCTAGGACTGGTGCGAAACCGGCTTACTCGAAGCGTCTGCTTTAAGCCATGCGCGGAGATTGATCCCGTTCAGAACAATGCAGAATAAATTTGCCGGAATGAAGCCGAGCTGCGCGGTTCTGACGCCGATGATGCAAAACACTGCGCTGTTAATGCTTGCCAGAACCCACCCTTCCCAGTTTCGCCTGCCGATCAGGATGGTTGAAACAACGGTAAGCACGCACGACAAATAATCAAGCCTGAACACGACTGAGTAAAACCTCCGACAATTAATTACTAACAGGTGTTTCGGGCTTTTTCGCAAGTATGTCTCAATAAAAGGTAACGTTCGTAACGACAACCAGGAACAACGATCCGCGGGTTAGAGCCGCCTCATCAAAACTGCTGAGAGCAGATGAGTGGCGAGATCGGTAATAAAGTGCCGAACCGCTACCAGATCGTTCTCAGCCTAGTCCCATGGCGAGATTGACGCATTATCTGCGAAACTGGTCTGGTCCTGCACATTATTTCTTGAGGAACACTATGAAAGTGCATACCGAATATTTAAAGTTTCATACAAAGACTCATCGGGCATACGTGCATATCACGCCGCAGGTGGAGGAGATCGTTAACAAAAGTGGCGTCAAAGAAGGCATGGCACTGGTTTCGGCTATGCATATTACTGCCGGCGTTTATGTGAATGACAACGAGAGTGGATTGATCGAAGACATCGATCAGTGGCTCGAACATTTGGCACCCTTTCGCAGCAACTACAAACACCATGAGACGGGTGAGGACAACGGCGATTCGCATTTGAAGGCTTTATTGATCCACCACGAAGTCACGGTTCCGATTACGGCGGGCAAGCTTGATTTCGGCACCTGGCAGCGGATTTTTTATGCCGAGTTTGATGGTCAGCGGGATAAGCGGGTGATCGTTAAAGTGATGGGGGAGTGAAACAGTAGCCAGTGGCTAGTGGTTAGTGGCTCGGCCAGTTCCGATCCCTCTCTGTCGGTTTTCGTACGATTGTTGCCGTCGAAGGGTTCGCTTGCTTGAAGAATGGCGAATCCGTACTATCGGGAGCTGCGACCGTCGTTTGGCGGAATCGTTTGGAGGATGAATGAGTGCAGACGAGCTGCAAGAACTACATGAGCATGCCGAACATGCGCAGCACAATCCCAGCCTCGCACCGGTATCCCTGACCATGGCGGTGCTGGCGGTGTTGGTGGCGGTGGCTTCGCTGCTTGGGCATCGCGCGCACA
>WNGJ01002045.1_pt1 | contig 20572 bp, 16 predicted proteins | sample 5400611 | NCBI WGS metagenome assembly WNGJ01 (sample SAMN13153375, study PRJNA577476) | soil metagenome | isolation source: 40 cm soil or saprolite under Garry oak tree replicate 1 | place: USA:California | collected 2016-06-15
TGGTGGTGGAGTAGATCGTCGTCCAGGCCGAGGCGTCGGCGGAGGTCTGGATCTGGAACGCGGTGGCGTAGGCCGCTTCCCAGTTCAGGACGACCTTGCAGATCGCCTGGGTGGAGCCCAGGTCGACCTGCAGCCACTGTGGGTCGGAGAACGCGCTCGACCAGCGGGTGCTGGTGTTGCCATCCACCGCGTTCGCCGCCGGGTACGAGGCGCTTTCCAGCGAGGACGCGGTGGCGGGGTGGTTGAGCGCGATGTTGGCCGTGCCGCAGCCGCCGCCCGAGATGGTGCCGTAGACCTGGAACTCCCACAGCGAGTAGCCGTACGGGGTGGCGCGTGCGGTTCCGTACATCCGGATGTAACGCCCGCTGCCCGAGACGTTGAGGGTCTGGATGCCGCCGGTGCCCGTGGTGGTGGAGTAGATCGTCGTCCAGGCCGAGGCGTCGGCGGAGGTCTGGATCTGGAACGCGGTGGCGTAGGCCGCTTCCCAGTTCAGGACGACCTTGCAGATCGCCTGGGTGGAGCCCAGGTCGACGGTCGCCGCCGACGCCGGGAACGAGGCGCTCTCCAGCGAGGACGCCGTTGTGGGCTGGTTGAGCGCGATGTTGGCCGTGCCGCAGCCGCTGCCGCCTGAGCTCACCGTCCAGCTGAACGAGGCGGATCCGGCGGCGCCGGTGGTATCCGTGGCGGTCACGGTGACGTTCGATGTGCCCGCCGTGGTCGGGGTCCCGGAGATCAGCCCGGACGAGGAGTTGATCGACAGCCCGGCGGGCAGGCCGGTGGCGCTGTAGGTGAGCGTCTGGCCGGATGCCGAGTCGCTGGCCTTGATCTGCAGGCTGGCCGCGGTGCCGACCGTAGAGCTCTGGCTGCCGGGGTTGGTGACCGTGACGGTGTTACCGCTGCCACTCCCGGTGGGCAGGGTCCATTGCTGTGCGGCGGAGCCGGTACAGGTCTCGATGTCGAGCCGCGCACCGGTGTTGCCGCCGGGGTCGGTGAGGCACAGGCCGGAGTGCGGGTTGACCAGCTCGCCGTTGGCCTGGTGGGTCCAGCCCTGGGCGGCGGTGGTGTTGCAGGGATACCAGTCGACGTTGGTGCCACTGGCCGTCCCTGCGCTCACCACGTCCAGGCAGCCACCCTGGGTCCGCAGGGTGCTGTCGGTGTACGGTGACCACTGCTGGCCCGGGCTGCCGTTGCAGGCGCTCACCCCGATCGGGTTGCCCGCCACGTTCAGCGAGTTCTGGTTGGCGAGGCACAGCCCGTTGATCCCTGTCACCGGCCCGGTCGCGGTGGGGGTCGCGGTGGGGGTGGAGTTGCCGCCCTGCTCGTACACGGCCACATACCCCACGCTCATGGATGCCCCTGAGGTCGTGGCCGACGTCGGGGTCGTGCAGCCACAGACGCCGTTCGGGTAGTTGCCTCCCATGGCCAGGTCGAAAATGATGAAGAAGCCGTGGTCGATGGCCTCCTGCCAGGCCGTCGTGCCGACCGAGGCCTCGGTGATGGTGCTCTCGACCGTGCCGTCCATCACGAACTGCAGGTACTCCGCGCTCGTGTTGACCCGGTTGACGATCACCGAGTAGGTGTGGTAGCCGGTCTGGCAACTTGAGCCCGCGCCGGGGCATGCGATCAGCGGGTGACCACTGCTGCCCGCCGCGTCGTGGAGGGTCTGGGAAGCCTCGTTCAGGCCGTTGACGTCCTCCATCATGTCGATCTCCCCCGAGGTGGGCCAGCCGCCGCCCGCCCGCATGGGGGACCCGAGGGCCCAGAACGCCGGCCAGTACCCGAGGCCGCTCGCCGGGTTCGGCTGCTCGATCGACGCGGTCATCTCGAGCTGGCCGCCCGGCGGGGCCTGGAAGTCGTCCCGGGTGCTCTCGATCCGCCCGGACGTCCAGCTTCCACCATTGTTGATCGCTTTCAGGACCAGGTGGCCATTGCCGTCCAGATAGACGTTGCTGGTCGAGTTGGTCGTGTGCTCGGTCTCACCTGTCCCGAAGCCGGTACCGATGTCGTAGAACCAGTTCGCCGACGTGGGCGCCGACCCGGCCGAGCCCGGGAAAGCGTCGCCGAACACCGTCGTCCAGCCCGCCGGCGCCGGCGGCACTGTGTCGGCCCGCGCCGCGGGGGAGCCAGCCAGCGTCGTGACGACGACGCTGGTCAGGCATCCGGCGAGTAACACCGCCGCGGCAGCGGCCGAGCGCCGCCGGGGCGGCCCCGGTCGGCGTCCAGCGTGCCCGGGAGGGTCTACCGCGGCGTTCGTCCCGTGATCCATCTGCCAAACCTCCTGTCAAAACGGGGCCTTGTCGCAGGGCCTGTCACGGGTAGCGCGGGAACTCACCACCGCAACTCGCCGCGAGCCTGGCCGGGCGGCCACGGGGTCCGGTGCCATTGACCAGCAGGTGATGCCCAGCTTGATACGAGTCTTTTTAGTATTAATACAAGTCTTTTTTGAAGATGTAACTTAATCTGCGGGTAGCTGTCAAGCCATGCTCGCCGGGCTCGGCGAGTGCAGGTCTCGCCCAGCCAGTCCCGCCGTGCGCGGCGGCGGGACCGCCGGCGCGGCGTCATGACCGGCCCGCGCGTGCGCGTGGCCGTAGACTCCCAGCTCTGCGAGGGGCACGGGCTCTGCCTGGGCAGCGCCCCCGCGGTGTTCGAGATGGGACCCGATGAGCACGCCTATGTCACCGAGACCGAGATCACCAGCGAGCTGCTGCCCGGTGTGCGGGCGGCCGCGCAGATATGCCCCACCCAGGCGATCACCGTCGACGAGGGAGCACCGCAGCCATGACCGCGGCTGAGGGCGGCGAGCCGGGCCGCCCGGCCGGGCCCGCGGACGGTTACCGGCATCTGATCGTGACCGCGCACTCCGGCGGCACGATCGTCCGCATCATGCTGAACCGGCCGCGCTACCGCAATGCCCAGCACCGGCCGCTGCTGATCGAGCTCGACGACGCGTTCCGCCGTGCCGAGGCCGACGACCACGTGCGCGTGGTCATCCTGGCGGGAGCGGGCACGGCTTTCTCCTCCGGGCACGACATGGGCTCACCCGAGCACCTGGCCGAGCGCGACCCCGGGCCGCGCCAGCACACCACCCGCCGCACCAACGGCGGATCGCGCGGCGGCGCCGAGCAGCGGACGCTGCAGGAATGGCATTACTTCTTCCAGAACACGCTGCGCTGGCGGAACCTGCGGAAGATCACGATCGCGCAGGCGCACGGGCCCGTCTACTCGGCGGGACTGATGCTGGCCTGGGCATGTGACCTGATCGTCGCCGCCGAGGGCACGACGTTCGCGGACGTGGCCGCCACCCGGCTGGGCATGTGCGGCGTGGAGTACTTCGCCCACCCGTGGGAGTTCGGCCCGCGCAAGACCAAGGAATTGCTGCTCACCGGCGACTCGATCGGCGCGGAGGAGGCGCACGCCCTCGGCATGGTCAGCAAGATCTTCCCGGCCGGCCAGCTGGCCGAGCTGACTCTGGACTTCGCCGGCCGGATCGCCCGGCTGCCTACCGTCACCGCGCTGCTGGTCAAGGAGTCGTGAACCAGACCGCCGACATCATGGGCTTCTCGAGCGCGCTGAGTGCCTGCTTCACCCTGCACCAGCTCAACCACGCGCACTGGGCCGAGGTCACCGGCGGCCGTCCGGTCGGCACCCCGGAGTTCGGCGTGCCCGCCTGGCGCGACAGCGGCGGGGTACGGCCGTCGGTGCCGGACCGCCCCATCGCGGACGAGCCGTGACCCACGGTCACGGCGCCGCGCCGCGGCCGTCGCTGACCCGGCTGCTCCAGCCGTCCTCGGTGGCCGTGGTGGGGGCGACCGACACCGCGGTCGCGGCCAGGACCGTGGCCTCGATCGTCGACCTGCAGGTCGAGACGTTCCTGGTCAACCCCGGGCATCCGACCGTCTTCGGCCGGCCGACGACCCCGTCGCTGGCCAGCATCGGCCGCCCGGTCGACGTGGTCTTCAGCCTGCTGTCCGCGGCCCGCACGGTGCAGGTCGCCGAGGAGGCGGCCGACGCCGGGGCCGGCGGCTTGGTGGTGGTCGCGGCGGGCTTCGCCGAGATGGGCGCCGAAGGCGCCGAGCTGCAGCGGCGCCTGGCCGCCGCGGCCGCGCGGGCGGACATGCCGGTGGTCGGGCCGAACGGAGTCGGCTACATCGATGTCACGCGGGGACTGGAGCTCACCTCGCTGCCCCGGTTCGGGCGGCGGCCCGGCGGGGTGTCGGTGGCGGCGCACAGCGGCGCGCTGCTGGAAGCCTTCGCGTCCTGCGCCTGCCGCTCCGGCGGCGTGGGCCTGAACCTCATGATCTCGGCGGGCAACGAGGCGGTCACCGACATGGCCGACTACCTCGACTACCTGGCCGACGACCCGGACACCAGGGTCATCGTGCTGGCGCTGGAGAAGATCCGGCGCCCGGCCGCGTTCTTCGCCGCCGCGCGCAAGGCCCGGCTGGCTGGCAAGCCGGTCATCGCGCTGAAGCTGGGCCGGACCGGGCGCTCGCAGGCGATGGCGCGATCGCACACCGGCACCGTCACCGGGGACTCCTGGGTCTACGAGGCCGCCTTCCGCCAGGCGGGCATCATCACCGCGGCCGAGGTGGACGAGCTGGTCGACCGGGCACAGTTCCTGGAACAGCTGCCGCCGCACAAGTGGTCGGCGGTGCGCGGGCTGGCCGTCCTCACCGGCACCGGCGGCTTCGCCTCGCTGGCCGCGGACCTGTCCGCCGACGAGCACGTGGACGTCCCGGCCGCCGGCCGGCTGGATCGGTGGATCGGCGAGGTCGTTCCCGGTGCTCAGTTCGCCAACCCGCTGGACGCCACCGGCTTCGTGGTGATCCGGCCGGAGATCTGGGAGCGGGTGATCGACACCTACGCGGCCGCGCCCGAGTTCGACTCGTTCATCTACCTGAGCCAGTTCGCCCCGTGGGACCAGCGCAGCAAGCGCTTCAGCGACGTCTTCACCGCAGCCGCGCAGCGCTCAGCCAAGCCCTATTTCGTGTCTCCGCTGGCCGGCCCCGCGGCGGACTGGGTCGATGAGTACCGCAGCAGGCAGGGAGTGGCCGTCGGCAACGGGCTGCGCGGCTCACTGCGGGCGCTGCGCGCCATGGCGCAGTTCGTCCGCGGCCGGCCCGACGCGGCGGTGCAGTCGCCAGGCACGGTCCCGGCGACGGGCCGCCCCCCCGATGGCTGGGCGAAGACCGGGCCGGCCCGATGCTGACCTTCGCCGCCGCGATGGCCCTGCTCGACTCGGCCGGTATCGAGGTAGCCCCGTTCCATCTGGTTCCCGGCGACGCCGCGAGCACCCCCCCGGCCAGCGCCCCGCCGTTTGCCGGGCCTTACGTGGTCAAGCTGGCCGACGTCCCGCACCGGACCGAGCTCGGCGCGGTGCTGGCCGGTGTCGCCAGCGCGGAGCTTCCCGCGGCCATCGGGCTGCTGCGCGAAAGGGCACGCGTGCACCAGGTGCCGGACCTGGTGGTCATCCAGCCGCAGCTGGCCGGCCACGGTGAAGCGTTCATCGGGCTGACCGGGCAGTCCGAGCTCGGCCCGCTGGTCGCCTTCGGTATCGGCGGCGTGCTGGTCGAGGTGCTCGGCCGGGTGGCCGGCCGGCTCGCGCCGCTGACCCGCGCCGCCGCGCGCGAGCTGGTCAGCGAGTTCGACGAGCTGGGCATCATCGACGGCCTCCGCGGCCAGCCCGGCTGGAACCGGGACCGGGTCGAGGAGCTGCTGGTGCGGGCCGGATCGCTGATCGCGGCGGGCCGGAACTGGATCGGGACCCTCGATATCAACCCGCTCATCGTCACCGAGCTTGGGCTGATCGCCGTCGACGCGGCGTGTTTCGCCTCCGGCGGTCCGGCCGCCGACAGTTAACCTGCATCTGGGTACGGGCCTTTAGCCGACAGCACCACTCCTCTTGAAGGCATTGGGGTATGAGGCGCTAGCCAGCCGCCAAGCCCGAAAAGCCTAACGTTTCAAGGGAAATCAACAGTTTACGACTACTAACTTGGCAGGACCGGCCGCTACGGCCGGCGGGCCATGTCGGAAGTGACGGCTTGGCATATCGCCACGTCGGCCGGTAAGCCGACGGCAGCAACCGGGCACCTGTCCGATATGTCTTCTTTTCCGATTGTTCATAAAGGGGAATTCCATGTCAGGGCTCGCACCCGAGGAGTTCCTGGGTGATCTGGAGTTTGAGTACCGGCTCATCTGGGAGGCGGTGATCGGGATCGACCAGAAGGACCCGTTCTTCTTCGATCACCCGCTTGACCATGTCCCTGCGATGCTGCTGATCGAGGCCGCCCTTGGGCTGGCCGGGCAGGCGGCCGCCGCGGGTGTCGGCAGCCCGCGGCGCTGGCACATCGGGCGGTTGCGCCTGGACTTCGTGCGCTTTTGCGAGCTGTCCCCGCCGCCGGTGGCGCGGCTGTGGGCGGTCGGCGCGCCGGGCAGCTGGGAGGTGGAGTTCCGCCAGGACGGGCAGCTGATCGGGCAGGGCACGCTGGAGTGGCGCGGCGGATTTGGGGACTGGCCGGAGGGTTCGCAGGAACGTCGGCGGGGCGCCGAGGTGGCTGCGCTGTCGCCCGAGCCGGTTGCGGCAGAGCTCGTGCACCGATCCCGGCCACAGAATGTGCTGCTCGGCGGGGTCATCGGCGGCTGTTCGGCAGAGATGCTCACCCCGCCGCCGGGGCATTATTTCCGGCGGCGCAGCTCGCGTTTGCGCACGCTGGGGGAGCTGATCGAGGCGGTACGGCAGTTCGGCACGCTGGTCGGGCACACCGAGGGGGGGATCCCGCCTGGTCACCAGTTCATCGTCAAGTCCTGCGAAGTCCGCCTGGACCGGCCGCTGAGCCGGGCACAGCGGGTGACGTTGCATCTGACGCAGCTGCGGGACAGGCGCGGGAGAGGCGCGGGCACGGTCGCGGTCGGGATCGAGGCCAGTGGCCAGTTAGCCGGGGCCGCCTCGTTCACCGGGCAGGCCGTGTCGGCCGCAGCCTACCGCCGGATCCGGGCGATGGGCCGATGAGGGCGGGCCTGCGCTGGTTCCCGCCGGCGCTGTTCGGGGCAGGGCTGGTCATCCTCGGGTACGGACTGGCCTACGAGAGCGGGTGGCGCCGGGTCGTGGTTGGCGTCTATCTGCTGTGGACCGTCGCTGAGCTGCGCGTCACCTTCCGCGGGGAGGCGGGCGAGACCGGCGGGGCGGACCGGGGCAGCATGCCGCTGTACGGGCTGGCCCGCGGTCTGGTCGTGCTCGCCGCGCTGCTGGCCGCCCCGGCACACAGCGTGGTCGTGCCGGGGCTGCCGTTGCTGGTGGCCGGCGCCGTGCTGCGGCTGGCGGCGATCGCGCAGCTTGGCCGGTTCTACTCTCACAAGGTGCGGACCGTGGCCGGTCACCAGATCGTGCAGACCGGGCCGTATCGGCTGGTCCGGCACCCCGCCTACACCGGGATGCTGATCGCGCACACCGGTTTCGTGCTTGTCTTCCTCACCTCGTTCAGCCTGACCGCCCTCGCGCTGCTTGCCGCGGCCATCGTGAACCGGATCCTGGTCGAGGAACGGACCCTGCTGAGGGTGCGCGGGTACGCGGCGTACGCCCGCGGCCGCAAGCGGCTGATCCCGGCGGTGTGGTGATGAGCACCCCGATGGCGACCTCCGGCGTGGTGGCCGAGGGCGAGGCCATAGCTGCGGCCGAGGTGGGCCACAAGTTCGCGCGGCTGTTTGCCATGCGCGCGGCCGGGTTACCTGTGCCGCCGCTGGTGTGTGTGCCGGCGAGCCGGTTCGACGAGGCCATCGGCCCGCTGCGGCCCCAGATCGAGCGCGAGCTGGCGAGGGCCGACTTCGCCTCCCCCGGCACGGTGCGCGCCGCCGCGGCCCGGATCCGTGCCCTGATCATGGCGGTACCGACCGAGCCGCCCGCCGGCCTCAGTTGCCGCGGGCTGGTGGCGGTGCGGGCCTGCGTGGTGGGCGCCGAAGACTCCGCCGCTGACCCGTACGCGGGGATGAGCGACAGCTTCCTGTACGTGCCGCCAGGTGAGGTGGCGGGCAGGATCCAGGCTTGCTGGGCGTCTGGTTTCAACGCCGAGTCGCTGTTGTACCGGCACGTGCAGGGCCTTGACCTGGCGGACGTGCGGGTCGCAGTCGGCGTTCAGGAAATGGTGGCCGGGCAGCGGTCCTTCGTGCTGTTCACCCGGGATCCGCGAACCGGCGACGACGTGACCGTGGTGGCCGCCGGGCACGGGATCGGCGAAGGCGTCGTGCGGGAGAAGGTCGGCGTCGACCACTTCTTCCTGCGCGGCAAGACGATCGCGACCCGCGTCACAGAAAAGCCAGAGATGATCGGCCCTGGCCTGACGCCGGAGCCGGTGGCGCCGGAGCTGCGGAACGCGCCCGTCCTCACCGACGGCGAGGTGCGGCAGCTTGCCGGGCTGGGCAGGCGGATCGAGGATCTGTTCGGCGGGCCGCAGGACATCGAGGGCACCTTCACCGCCGACGGGGCGGTGCACATCGTCCAGGCCAGGCCCATCGCAATCGACCCGTCGCTGCGCCGGCAGTGGAGCAACGCCAACGTCACCGAGTCCTTTCCCGGAGTAACCGGCACGCTGACCTACACCTTCGCGCGGACCTTCTACCGGGCCATCTTCTACGACCTGTACCGGCGGCTCGGCGTGGACACCCGCACCCTGCACCGCAACGAGCGGTACCTGGACCGGATGATCGGGCTGCACCACGGGCGGGTCTACTACGACCTCGGCTCCTGGTACCAGCTGCACCGCCAGCTCACCGTATTCGGCTTCTTCCAGGCCTCATGGGAACAGATGATGGGCATCGACCCCGGCCCGCGCGAGCCACGGCCGCCGTGGTGGCGGCTGCTGCCGGTGGCGGCCAAATTCGCCACCCACGACCGGGCGATGCACGGCTTCGAGGCATGGTGGCAGTCGGTCATCGGCCCGCGCCGCGGCGCCCGGCCGGCCGACCCGCTCGCCGCCATCCAGGACTTCCACGAGGTGTGGCGCCAGGTCGGCGACCACTGGGGCGTCACGTTGATCAACGACTCGGCGCTCAGCACCTACACCGGGCTTGCCCAGCGGCTGCTTGCCCGCTGGGCACCCGGCGAGCCGCTGAACGACCTGCTGTGCGGTGACGAGCACAACCACAGCGTGGAGATCATGCTGTCCACGGTCCGCCTCGCCGAGCAGGTGCGCGAACGCCCCGGGCTGCTCGGCGACCTGGCCGCACGGCCGGTGCGCGACGTGTGGGACGACCTGCAGCGCGACGGATACGGCGCCGCGCTGCGCGTGGCGTTCGGCCAGCATCTGGACCGCTACGGCGACCGGGGCCTGCAGGAACTCAAGATGGAGCAGCCCGGCTTCCGCGCCGCGCCGTGGGAGCTGCTGGAGATCGTCGCCGGTTACGCCGAATCCGATCTGACCGCCGATGGGCTGCGGCGGCGTGAGGCCGCCATCCGCGACGCCGCCGAAGCCCGGCTGCGGGCGCGGCTTGGGCCGGTCCGCCGCTGGGTGCTGCGCGCGGTGCTGGCCAGGCTGCGCCGGGCCGCCGGTTACCGTGAGAATTCCCGGTATTGCCGCAGCGAGCTGTTCGGCCTGGCCAAGGCGCTGTTCAGCCAGCTCGGCGAGGCGCTGGCCCAGCGCGGCGTGCTGCGCGACGCCGCCGACGCCTGCCATCTGACCATGGACGAGCTTGTCGGCTGGTTCGACGGGACCGGGCCGAGCGAGTCGCTGCAGCCGCTGGCGGACGCCCGCCGCCACGACACCGGCCCCGAGCTGCCGATGCGGTTCGCCACCCTCGGCCCGGCCCGCGACAGCCGGCCGGCGCTGGTGGACCCGGCCGGCGGGGACCTGACCGGGCTCGGCTCGAGCGGCGGAACGGTACGCGGTGTCGCACGGGTGATGCTCGACCCGCGCGAGCCGATCGAACCCGGCTCCATCCTGGTCGCCAGGGAAACCGACCCGGGCTGGCTGTTTCTGATGCTGCGCGCGGCCGGCATCGTCGTCGAGCGCGGCACCATGCTGTCGCACACCGCGATCACCGCCCGCAAGTTCGGCATCCCGGCGATCGTGGCGCTGCCCGGCGCGACCACGAAGATCCCGGACGGCGCAATGATCGAGATGGACGGCGCCTCGGGCCGGGTCGTCCTGCTGGAGACGCCATGCTGACCCGGCTGGGCCGGTTCACGCTGGCCGTCTTTAGGCCGCAGGTGTACGTGACGTACGCGGTGGCCTGGGTGCTGGCGCTCGAAGGCTCGGCAACCGTCATCTCCCAGGGCACCTGGCGGCCGTCGTGGGGCACGGCGGTCCGCGCGGTGTCGGTGCTGCTGGCCCTGTTCTTTCTGCGCGTGGTGGACGAGCAGAAAGACCTGGATTACGACCGGGTGCACCACCCGGACCGGCCGCTGGTGCGGGGCTCGGTCCGGGTCAGCGACCTGCGCGCCGCGATGGCGGTCACCGCGCTGGTGCTGGCCGCGCTCAACCGCGGCAGCGGCCTGCTCGTGCTGGCGTTCGACCTCGGGTACGCGGTCTTCCTTCTGTACCTGGAGCGATGGTCCCCTCGGGTGCGGGACGGGCTGCTGGTCAACCTGGCGGTCACCTATCCGGTGCAGCTACTGCTCAGCATCTATGTGTGCGTATCGGCCGCCGTGCCGGTCAACTGGCCGCTGATCGCCGTCTTCGTGCTGGTCTTCCTGCATTTCGAGTTCGCACGCAAGACCGCCTGGGCGCCGGCGTCCTGGTTTTACTCCACGCTGCTTGGGCCACGGGGCAGCGCCGCGGTGACCACGCTGTGCGCGGCCGGAGCGGCCGCGCTGGCCGTCACCGCCGGCCGCGGCTGGGGGCCGGTTGCCGTGCTGGCGCTGCCGGCGGCGGGGGCGTGGCTGTTCCTGCGGCGGCGCACGAAGGCGTGGCCGGTGCCACTCGCGATGGGTTTTGTGATCGGCAGCTACCTCGGCCTGGCGCTGCAGGCAGGCATGTCGTGATCCTGGTCACCGGGGCCAGCGGCTTCGTCGGGCGGCATGTCACGGCCGCGCTCGCCGGGCAGCCGGTCCGGCTCACCGCCCACCGCCGGCCGGTCCCCGGCGCCACCGCGGTGGACCTGACCGACCCGGCGACGCTGCGCGGCCTCTGCGACGGCGTGTCGGCCGTGATTCACCTCGCCTCCTACATCGGCGACAACCCACACGCCTGCGCCGCCGTCAACGCCCGCGGCACCGCGGCGCTGCTCGCCGAAGCCGAGCAGGCAGGGGTGAACCGCTTCCTCTACCTCAGCACCGCCGCCGTATACGGCAACGGGACACACCGCGGCCCCGCCGAGGACCAGCTCGCGCCCGCACCCGTCTCAGTCCTCAGCCGGTCCCGGCTCGCCGCCGAACACGCCGTCCGCGCCGCCGGCGGCACCGTGCTGCGCCCCATGTTCATCTACGGCCCAGGCGACATCTGGTTCATCCCGCAGCTGGCCCGGCTGCTGACAGTCGCCCCGGCATCGCTCAACGGCGGACGGGCCCGCATCTCGCTGGTCGCGGCCGGCGACCTCGCCGCGGCCATCGCCGTGCTGGCCGCCGGCACCGCCGCCGCCAGGGTTTTCCATGCCGCCCACCCGGAGCCGGTCACGCTCCGCGAGCTTCACCAGGCGCTCGTGCGGTGCCTTGGCGTGCCGGCGCCGCGGGCCGAGGTGTCCTACGACGACGCGATGGCGCTCATCGGTCCCACCGATCCGGCCCTGGCACAGCGGATCTCCCTGCTCGCCTTCGACCACTACTACGACGGCGCAAGGCTATGGGCCGAAACGGGCGTGCAGCCCGGCTCGTTCGGGCAGTGCTTCCCACGCTACGCCGCCTGGTACCGCGCCCACCTGGGGGGTAATGCGTGACCCGAGTGATCATCAGGGGCCGAAGGGGGTGCTGCTCGCCACAGTCTGCCTGCTGGTCATCGCCGCCGCCTACGGGGCGGGCGTGGCCGGATCCTTGCACGGGCTGGGCATCACCGACCCCGGCGCGCCGTCGTCCAAGGCTGGCGCGATCCTCGGCCGGCACTTCCCGGCCAGCAATCCCGACCTGGTGCTGCTCGTCGCCACCCCCCGCGGGCCTAGTGCCGCCGACGCGGCCGGCGCCGCGCTGACCGCCCGGCTCGCGGCTGAACCTTCGCTGGCCGGTGTCACCTCCTACTGGCAGGCCCACGCGCCAGATCTGCGGTCGCGGGATGGGCGGTACGCGCTGATCACCGCGCGCATCCGGGCGACCGATACCAGCGAGGCGGACCGGCTCTACAAGACCATCGCGCCCCGATACAGCGGCGTGCGCAGCGGTCTGACCGTGCGGATCGGCGGGGTCACCGCGATCCGCAACGCACTCCAGGACACGATCACCGCTGACCTGATCCGGGCGGAGGCCATCGCGCTGCCACTGACACTGATCGTCCTTGTCCTGGTGTTCGGCAGTTGGCTAGCGGCGCTGCTCCCGGTCGGCGTCGGCATTCTGGCGATCGCCGGGACCGGGGCGGTGCTCCGGCTCATCGCCCAGTTCACCGACGTATCGGTCTTCGCGCAAAACCTCACCACCGCGCTCGGGCTCGGCCTGGCGATCGACTACTCCCTGCTCATCGTGCGCCGGTTCCGCGAGGAGCTGACCGGCGGCGCGACACCCGCCGAGGCGGTGGCCGCTACGCTGCGCACGGCCGGCCGCACGGTGATCTTCTCGGCGCTCACGGTGGGGGCCGCTCTGGCCACAATGATGATCTTCCCGCTCTACTTCCTGCGCTCCTTCGCTTACGCTGGCGTACCGGTCGTGGCCCTCGCTGCCGCGGGAGCCCTGCTGCCGCTGCCCGCCGCGCTGGTCCTGCTCGGGCGGCACGTGCGCGGGAAGCGGGCCCCGGCTCATGGCAGATCCGCCCTGCAGCGGGTGGCGCATATGGCGATGCGCCGCGCACCGGTGTTCATGGCCGGCGCGCTGGCCCTGCTCGCCGTACTCACGCTGCCGTTTCTGCATGTGAAGTACGGCACTGCGGACTACAGGCAGCTGCCCGCCTCGGCGCAGGCCCGCCAGGTCCAGCAGACCGTTCATGGCTCTTTCCCTGGCAGCGCAACCGGAGTGCTGTACGCCGTCCTGCCGCCAGCCACGCCGGCCACCGGCGAGGCGGCGCGCGTGTCACGGCTGCCTGGGGTCGTCCGGGTGGAAAGCCCGGCCGGGGTGTTCGCCGACGGGAGACGGGTAGCCACCGGCCCGGCCGGCATGGCATCCGGCCCTTACCAGCTCATCACGGTGACCTCGGATTTCCAGGACATCTCGCAGCAGAGCCTGAGCCTGGTCCGGGCGGTGCGCGCCGACGTCCCCACGGCGCTGGTCGACGGAGCGTCGGCTGAGCTCGCCGACAGCCAGGCGGCGATAACCGGCCGGCTGCCCTGGGCACTGGGCGTGATCGTCGCCGTGACGCTGTTGGTGATGTACCTGATGACCGGCAGCGTGCTGCTCCCGGTCAAAACGGTGCTGGTGAACGCGCTGTCGCTGGCCGCGATGTTCGGCGCGGTGGTCTGGGTGTTCCAGGACGGCCACCTGTCCGCCCTGCTGGGCTTTACCGCGACCGGGTTCATCGAGACCTCGCTGCCCGTGCTGATGTTCTGCGTCGCGTTCGGCCTGTCCATGGACTACGGCGTCTTCCTGATGTCGCGGATCAAGGAGGAATACGACCGCACCGGCGACAACAAGTCCGCCATCGCACGCGGCCTCGCCCGCACCGGCGGCCTGATCACCTCGGCCGCAATGCTGCTGGCCATCGTCCTGGCCGCCATCGGCACCTCACAGGTGATGAACATGAAGATGCTCGGCCTGGGCCTGGCGTTCGCAGTGGTAGTCGACGCCACTGTGGTCCGCCTGCTGCTCGTGCCATCCGTCATGGCCATCGCCGGCCGGGCCACCTGGTGGTCACCGCGCCTGGCGGTCGGCCGTCACCGCATGTCCCGGACATTGGAGGCATGACATGCCAATCGCCGAAGCGCCCGGCCGGCTGCCCGCCGTCGGGCACGGACTCCAGATGACCCGCAAGCCGCTGGATTTCCTGACAAGGCTGCCACCGCTCGGCCCGGTCGTCTTGATCCGGCTGGGCGCGCTGCCCGTCTATGTGATCAACGACGGTGCGCTCGCCCGCCAGGTGCTGACCGGCTCCTACGACCAGGGTGTCCTGGTCGAAAAGGCCCGGCCGCTGCTCGGCGGCGGCGTCGGGATGCTCAACGGGGAAGCCCACCGCACGCACCGCCGGATCATGCAACCCTCCCTCAGCAGGCAGCGGATCGCCCGCTACGCCGCGGCCATGACCCGGCTCGCCGACGAACGTACCCGGCGGTGGAGCGACGGTCAGCGGCTTGAGCTCGGCCAGGAGATGAACGAGCTGGCCCTCGTCACCGTGGCAACGACCCTGTTCTCGGCCGACCTCACCGCGGCCGTGGCTGAGGTTCAAAGGTCGCTGCCGGTCGTCCTGGGCCAGCTGCCGCGCCGCGCCGTCGTGCCCGCGCCACTGCTGCGCCTGCCGTCGCCGGCCAACCGCCGATTCGACCGGGCCGCCGCCGCGCTGCACCGTGTCACCCGCGAAGCGGTGACCGCGTCCCGCGCCGATGGCACCGGCACCGGCGACCTCGTCTCCACCCTCCTGCTCACCCGCGACCAGGAAACCGGCGCCGGGCTCACCGGCGAGCAAGTCCACGACCAGCTCGTCAACATGATGGTGGCCGGCACCGAGACCACCGGCGCCTCGCTCGCCTGGGTCTTCCACGAACTGGCCCGCCACCCGGCCATCGAGCAGCGCCTGCACGCGGAGCTCGACCAGGTTCTCGACGGCCGCGCCGCGGCGTTCGAGGATCTGCCAGCCCTCCCCTACACCGGGAAAGTGGTGCTGGAAACTCTCCGCCTCTACCCGCCCTACCTGATCCTGCGGCACGCCCCGAACCCCGTCACCCTCGGTCCGGCGGAACTCCCGGCCGGCGCCGCGATCTTGATCAGCCCCTACGTGCTGCACCGCGACCCGGACGTGTTCCCCGACCCGGAGCGGTTCGATCCCGGCCGCGAGGTGCCGCGCACCGCCGCGATCCCGTTCGGCGCGGGCGGCAGGCAATGCCCGGGCAACCACTTCGCGATCATCGAAATGGCCCTGCACACCGCCACCATCGCCGCCCGGTGGCGGTTCCGCCCAGATCGCCGCGTGCCCGTCCGGCCTGTCGCCCGGGGCGCCGCCGTCCACCCCAGCGCGCTGCCCGTAACAGCCGAGTGGCGCACACATGCCGGTGTCCGCGAATCGGCCGGCGGCGCTGTCTCGCGCGGGCAGCATAATCGGCGGTCCATGTGATGCGCCGGAATATATTTATGACAGCGCCCCTTGCCGCGGCTCTTGACATGCCGGGCGTTTCGACCTCAAAGTAAGCACCCGTACTGATCATCCATCCGGGTTGCCTGGTTCGTTTCGCTATTCTTCGTGTTGTTGCCGGAAACTGTGACCAATGCCCTCGCCTCGCGCGGTGTACCGCCCGCGTCGCGTGGGGCCTCGCCCACGTAGAGCGGGGGCGGCGGGCGCTGCGGGTCGTCGGCGTAGACCCAGTGTTGCTCGCAGCCATCCGCGCCCTGGTACCGGCACCGGTGCACCTCGACGCGCAGCAGGTTGCGGTCGGCGGCCCGGTACCCCTCGAAGCAGCCGGTCTCGAACGCGGCCGCGTACTTGCCGTTCTCCGGGACGTCCTCGCTGAAGTAGATGCAGTGCGTCCGGCGCACCACGCAGCGGCTCTCATCGTGCGTCGCGAAGAGCGCCCGCGCATGCTTGGGGCCGCGCAGGCTGTGCACCAGGTCCCGGTAGAGAGCCATCATCCGGGCGCTGCCCTCGCCCTCGGTGCCCTGGGCCGCCAGGAACGCCGCATACCCGCCGCCGCCGTAACGCCGGCCGATCTCGTGCGCGATCTCCCGCGCCTTCTCCGCTCCCACCACTTCCTCGGCGACGGTGTAGAAGGACTGGAAGTTCCGCTCGATCTGGCGGCTCATGCTGTAGATCAGGTGGTCGACCGTCACCTGCCCGATCGGGATCTCGTAACGGTCCATCTTGGCCCGCTCCGCCTCCGGCAGGCCCGCCCCCGGGTAGAACAGGAGCTTGTCGCCGGCGTACGGCTCTGTTGTCATGGCGCCTCCCTCGGTCCGGCCTCGACCAGCGCCGCTTCGCCTTCGCCGACGCCACCGCACATGGTGACCAGGCCCAGGCCGCCGCCGCGGCGCCGAAGCTCGTGGCAAATCGTCATCACCAGGCGCGCGCCGGTGGCACCCGTCGGATGTCCCGCGGCCACGGCCCCGCCGTTCACGTTGGTCCGCTCGCGCAGCGCCGCCGCGCCCGCGTGGTCCCCCCCGGCCAGCAGCAGCGTGGTCACCAGCGGGACCGCGGCGAACGCCTCGTTCACTTCCAGCAGATCGACCTCGTCCAGCGTCCTGCCCGCCCGTCGCAGCACTGCCTGGGCCGCCAGGGCGGGGATCGACGCGATCTGGGCCGGCGGCCCGGCCACCTGCGCTGTGGCCACGATCGAGCCGAGCACCGGCCTGCCGCGCCGGTCCGCCTCGCTGGCCGCGCACAACGCCAGGAAAGCCGCCCCCGTGCTCAGCCCGGGAGCGTTGCCCGCCGTCACCGTAGCGCTGCCGTGCACCGTCGCCAGCCCGGCCAGCTTCGCCGCGGTGGTGTCCGGCCGCGGTGACTCGTCCTGGCTGACCTCGGCCGGGCCGTCCCGCCCGGGCACCATGACGGGGACGATCTCGCCGGCCAGCAGGCCGCGGCGGGCGGCGGCCGCGAACCGGAGCTGGCTTTGCAGCGCCCACTGGTCCTGCTGGAGCCGGCCGATGCCGTGCGCCAGCGCCTCGTCCGCGGCCTGCACGGCCCGCGGCACGCCCGTATGCGGGCAGCTGACCACCAGCTGGTCGGTGAGGGTCAGATGCCCGGTGCCCACACCGAACCGCAGGCCGGGCAGGAAGTAGGGCACCAGGCTCAGGACTGCGGCTACCTGCTATGGCCGCCAGCGGAGGTATGTCCGGAGTGCCTGGGACGCCAGATTCAATGGACCGTGGTCCCCGCGATCGGTACTGTCTGGAGCGTCGCGGTGTACGACCATGGCTTCACCCGTGAGCTTGCGGCCAGGGTTCCGTACGCCTGCGTGCTTGTCGAACTGGACGCCGGCCCTAGATTGGTCACCGCATTGGTCGATATTGCGCCCGAGCACATAGCGCCGGGGCTTCGGGTGGTGGCCACGAGAGCCACGAATGTCGCGGGTGTCGGGCTGCCCTGTTTCCGTCCCGAGCGAACCGGCCAGCCGGGGAAGTGCCAGGCGTGAAAGCAGATCAGCCGGTCACAGGCGCACAGACTCTGCTGCGCGCCCTCGACGTACTCGAATGCCTGGCCCGCGAACCCTCCTGGCTCACCGTCGCCGAGGTCAGTGAGCTGATCGGGCTCAAGCGGGCCACCACCTACCGGCTCATCAAGGCGCTCGAATCGCGCGGTTACGTCGTCGTCGACTCGCAGCGGCGATTCGGCCTGGGCGGTGCGATACTGCTCCTCGCCGCGGTCATCCTCAAGCGCAATCAGAATCTGGTCGAGCTGGCCTCACCGACGCTGGAGAAGCTGCGTGACCTGACCAAGGAGACCGTGAGCCTGCAGACCGTCGTGGGGGACGAGCGCATCTGCCTGGTCGAGTTCGTCAGCAAGCAGCCGATGCGGATGGAATCCGGGGTCGGCCAGGTCTATCCCCTCTACGCGGGCGCCGCGGGGAAGGCATTGCTTGCCTGGCTGCCAGACCGTATTCAGGCCATCAGGGAGCAGGCGCGGGACAAGTCGTTCCTCGCGCCGATGGCCTCGGCGACCATACGCGAGATAGAGGTGCTGACCGCGGAGCTGGAAAAGATCCGCGGCCAGGGATTTGCCACCAGCAACTCTGAGGTCGTCGAGGGAGCCACGTCAGTTGCCGTTCCGGTGTTCGACGAGAACGGTGCCATACGCGCGGTCATTAACGTAACCGGGCCAGCCAGCCGCTGGTCACCTGAGCGCCAGGAAGAGTTCAGGTGGGCCATCCTGCGCGAGGCACAATTGCTTGGCCACCTCCTCGGGTCCCCGGCACCAGCGGACAGACGGGCCGGCCAGGCCGCCGGCCTGGCCTGACACCCGAGTAATCTGATCACGGAATTCACCACAAACCCGAAACCCTGGCCCAAATCAAGGTCAAGCGCTTCGTGTGCGCCGACACGTGCAGCAGAACGTGTGCCGGCCCGGCTGACCAGTCGTTGGGAACAAAACTCGTCGGTAGCCTTTTCCGCTTCGTTGATCACTCTTAGGATGATTGTGGCTCCTGGAAGGGGGGGTCACGAGAGCGATCTGTCCAGCTTTCGTGCACTGTGACATGCCTGTGGGGGCTGCCGGTGCAGGCACGGCAGCAGGAATGAGGTCACGACGTGATCAGGACACTTATTGCCGAGCAGTCATCGCTAATCCGGGCGGGATTGGTGGCCTTGCTCTCCAGCGCAGGCGACATTGAGGTCGTCGCTGAACTTGAGCGCGGAGACCGGGTAGTGCCCGCATCGCGGGCGTTATTACCCGACGTAGCCGTGCTCGCGGCCGATCTTCCCGGCACCGACGGGTTCGCCACCGCGCAGGCCCTGCACGTGGAACTGCCCTCCTGCCATGCGCTGATTATGAGTGAGCAGCGTGACCCCTCGGATCTCCGGCGTGCGGCGGCCGCGCATGCGATTGGGTTCGTCGTGCGGGACGCGCCGCCCGATTTCATCACTGATGCTATCCGGCGAGTAGCCAAAGGCAGGAAGGTCGTCGACCCCGACCTCGCATTCGCGGCGCTCAACGCCGTGAACAGCCCGCTGACATCACGGGAACTTGAGGCGCTTCGGCTCGCCGCGGAGGGCGCGACGACGGCGGAGATCGCCAAGGACCTCTGCCTGTCTGTGGGCACCGTGCGTAATTACCTATCCAGGGCGATCACGAAGACCGGCGCGCGCAACCGCGTGGACGCCATCCGCATCGCCGTCTGCGCCGGCTGGTTCTGACCGCCACAGCCCATACCGCCTGGACGGCACTGACCACGGAAAACACGAGATCTGTTGGCAGCACTTTATTTTTCCAGGTTCCACATAGGAGTACTTTGTTAAGTATGGAACTTGTCTTCCGCAGTTACGCGGTTCCTCATACTCTCGTGCCGGGATGACCCCTGAGCAGATCGCGGAGGTCCGGCCCCGGCTGGCGGAATTCACCGCCGGCGTGCTGGGCGGGCTGGCGCGCAGCGACCAGCGGGCGGCCGGGGAGCTGTATGTCCGCGGCCTGCTGACCGATGGGCGGCGTAAGTCGATGGTGCCGATGGCGGCGCGGCTGGGGGTGGACCATCAGCGGCTGCAGCAGTTCATCACGTCCTCGACCTGGGATTACGCGGCGGTGCGGCGGAATGTCGCGCGGTGGTTCGCGTCCGGCCAGCCGGTGGAGGCGCTGGTGGTCGATGACACCGGGTTCCCGAAGGACGGGACGGCGTCGCCGTGCGTGGCCCGGCAGTACTCCGGCACGCTGGGCAAGGTCGGCAACTGCCAGATCGGGGTGAGCGTGCACCTGGTGGGCGAGCGTGCGTCCTGTGCGGCGGACTGGCGGCTGTTTTGCCCGGAGTCCTGGGACGACGCCGCGCTGGATGACCCGGTCGCGGCGGCCCGGGCCGCCGGCCGGCGGGAGCGGGCCGGCGGCCCCGATGAGGTGCGCCATACCGAGAAGTGGCGGCTGGCGCTGGAGATGATCGACGAGATGACCGGGCCCGGCGGATGGGGCGTGCTGGAGCAGATCACCGCTGCGGGCGGTGCCCGGCCGGTGGTGGTGGCCGACGCCGGCTATGGCGACAACACCACCTTCCGGCTGGAACTGGGCGCCCGGGGCTGGCGGTACGTGCTGGCGGTCAAGGGCACCACCAGCGCCTATGCGGGCGAGGCCCGGCCGGTGACGCGCACGTGGCGCGGCGGCCCCGGCCGCCCGCCCAAGCCTGCCTACCCCGGCCCGCCGGCCAGCCTGCGCCAGCTCGCGATCGCCCACGCCGCCGACATCAGGCAGGTCACGTGGCGGCAGGGCACCAAGGCCACCAAAGGCAACCCCACCGCCGACATGACCAGCCACTTCCTGGCCATCCGGGCCCGGCCCGCCAACCGGGACATCCCCCGCGTCGGCGACGGCAGCCTGCCCGAATGCTGGCTGCTGGCCGAATGGCCCCCCGAAGCCGATGAGCCCACCGATTACTGGCTGTCTGACCTGCCCGAGACGACCCCCATCGCCGAGCTGGTGCGCCTGGCCAAGATCCGCTGGCGGATCGAGCACGACTACCGCGAGCTGAAAACCGGCCTCGGCCTGGCCCACTTCGAAGGCCGCTCGTTCACCGGCTGGCACCGCCACGTCACCCTCGCCGCCCTCGCCCAGGCCTTCTGCACCCTGCTCAGGACCGGCCCAAAAGCCCATACGCCGGGATGACCCTCTACCAGGTCCTGCACGAACTGCAGATCGTGCTCGCCCTCATCCTCGGCGCCTGCCCCCTGTGCTGCCAGCCC
>WNGJ01002946.1_pt1 | contig 20570 bp, 18 predicted proteins | sample 5400611 | NCBI WGS metagenome assembly WNGJ01 (sample SAMN13153375, study PRJNA577476) | soil metagenome | isolation source: 40 cm soil or saprolite under Garry oak tree replicate 1 | place: USA:California | collected 2016-06-15
GCTCTATGACCGGCACTTTCAGCAGATCTACAGGTTCGTGTATTCAAGAGTGAGGGAGCAAACCGCGGCAGAGGACGTCACTTCGGAAGTCTTCATGAAGGCTCTGAAGGCCATTCCCCGTTACCAGGACACGGGGCGGCCCTTTGCTGCCTGGCTGTACCAGATCGCGGTCAACGCCATCGCCGACCGCTACCGGACGCTGCGTCCCGCCCAACCCCTGGAGGACTTTCACGACCTCTCGGTCGCTGGTCCGGCTCTGGAAGACCTGGCGGCGCATCGCGACGAGGTGCGCCGGATCTGGGGGCTCGTGGAAGCGCTTCCGCACCAGCAGCGCACCGCGCTGGTGCTCAAGTTCCAGGAAGACATGAAGATCGAGGACATCGCGGTCGCCATGGGCAAGTCGGCAGGCGCCGTGAAGCTGCTCATCCACCGCGGCGTGACCAGGTTGCGTGAGGAAGCGTCCAGCTTGAGGCCTGTGGAATGAACTCCTACCACGACCCCGAGCTGGAAGACATCCTGCAGGACGACGAGCTGCGCCGTGTGGCCGCGGTGCTGAGTTCCGTTCGCTCGCCCGAGCCGCCGCTGGACGACGCGTTCCGCACCAGTCTGCGCCGCCAGCTGATGCAGCAGGCCTGGGCGATGAGCGAAGGCCGCAACTCCTGGTGGCGCCGCGCGTTCGCCCCTCCGGGCCTCGCCTGGGCAGGGGCGGCCGCGGGGCTGGTGCTGATCGCCTCGGTCGTGGTCTGGGGGGCGCTGCAGCAGCCGGGCGGATTCCAGCAGGTCTTCGTCCAGAGCGCGATCGACGGCAAGAGCAGCGTGGCGCTGCAGCAGCCGATCCTCGTCTCCTTCAACCAGCCCATGGACCACCAGACCACGCAGGCCGCGGTGCAGATCACGCCCGCCACCAATGTGACCTTCGCATGGGATCAGAACAGCCGCACGCTCGCGGTCCAGCCGGCGAGCGGCAACCTGGCGCCGAACACGCAGTACCAGGTCACGATCGGTCCCGGCGCGAAGACGCAGGCGGGCCAGAAGCTGGCCGCGCCTCAAACCATCACATTCGTGACCCAGCCTCCGGCGTCGCCGGCGCCGGTGCCCTCGCCGCGCCCGAGTCCGTCGAACGCGCTCGGCGAAAAACAGCTGGCGAGCCTGGACGGGGCGACGACTTTGTCCGCGCAGTGGTCCGCCGACTCGTCGTCCATCTACTTCGTGGACGGCAAGGGCCGGCTCGCCGTGGCGCCGGCGAAGGGGGGCGCCATCACGGTCATCGCACCGGACGGGGCCTCGTCGCCGGCGATCTCGCCCGCGGGGGATCGCCTCGCCTACATCCGCGGCGGCAAGATCGAGGTCCTCACCTTCGCCGCCGGCAAAACCGACGAGATCAAAGCCACGCCCGCGGCGACGCTCGCCGGCTGGGCCAAGGACAAGCTCGTCTGGGCTGCCGCCGACGGCATCTACACCGAAGCCCCCAACGGACAGAGCCAGCTCGCGCCGCTGCCCTCAAGCGGTGAGGTGACCGTGCTCTCGATCGCGCCAGACGGAGTCCACGCGATCTACCGCCAGGACCAGAAGCTCTTCGTGCTCGACCTCAGCACCGCCAAGAGCACGCAGCTCGGCCAGGCCAAGGCCGCGTTTGCCGGCTGGTCCCCGGGCGGCGCGTTTCTTCTCTACTCGACAGCTGATGCCATCGTCGTCGCCGACCCCCAAGGCGTCACGCAGGCGACGCTGCCCGCGGGAGAGGCGAGCTGGTCGACGCAGGATGCGATCCTCCTCGGCGGCGACACCGAGCTCGACCAGGTCCGCTCGGACGGCACGGGCTTCACCAGGGTGGCCAACGGCACCTATCACTCGCCACTCTGGGCCCCCAACGGGACCTCGTTTGGATTCGTCCGTGGTGACACGCTGTTGGTCGCGGCCGCGCCCACGCTGCCGCCAGAGCCCACCGCGCTCGATGAGGCCGGCGGCGTCGTCAACAACTTCATGCAGGCCCGGTTGAAAAACCAGTCCGGCGAGGCGGCCAGGCTGCTCGACGACAGCGGCAAAAAGGCTTACGCGGAGGGCGGGCTGAAGCTGCTGGTCAATGGAGACCCCCACTTCTCCCGTTACTACGTCTTGACTCAGGACCTTGTTGCGACCGCGCCCGACACGGTAAGAGTCGTCGTCCGCCTGGTGTTGACTCATGGAAAGCTCGACGTCACCAGCTACGAAGAGACGCTGACGCTGGTGCGCGACGCCGGCACCAAGCAGTTTCTGATCGACAAAGCGACCGCCGGCACCCACCGCGACCTCGGCAAGGGTGCGGAGGTGGTCAGCGTCGAGGTGGCAGGCGACGCCGTCAAGGTCACGTGCGACAGCGACCTCGACCCTGGCACCGTCGGCGGCGGGCTGGTCATCCTCGACTCCAAAGGCAGGCAGCTGGACACCACCGCGAGCTACGCCAACCGCACGGTCACCTTGAGCGGCCTCGATCTGAAGGAGGGCGCCCAGTACCGGCTTGTGGTGCTGACCACCGTGCGCGACATCCTGGGTCACAACGTGGCCGCGGAGTACGACCTTGATCTCGTTGGGCCGGCGGTGAAAAAGCACGGCAACCGCAGGGATGCCGGTACGCCTGCAGCTTCACCTGGCCCGAGCCCGAACGCAGGCGCGGCCTCGGGCGGCTAGAGCAGCTTCAACGCCCGGGCTGCACGGCACAGGGCCGTGACCGAGCCCGAGTGCACGATCTGACCTTCGAGCGCGGCGTTCAGCGCCTCCGTAAAAGGAAGCCGCAACACCTCCATGTCCTGCTCGTACGTCTCGGGGCTGCGAGCGGCCTCGGTCAGGCTTTCGGCCAGAAAGAGATGCGCGCGGCCGGTGAGAAAAGCCGCGCCGTGAACCACTCCCAGCGATGTGTAACGCGCGGCCACCAATCCTGTTTCCTCGGCCAGCTCGCGGCGTGCACACTCCATCGCGTCTTCGCCATCGTCGAAGGTGCCCGCAGGCACCTCCCATGACGACGTTTCCCACGCATGCCGCCACTGCCGGACCAGCATCGTGTCGCCGTTGTCGAATCGCGGGACGACAAACGCGGAGTCAGGGTTGGCGACCACTGCGTAGAGCGCCTCGGCGCCATCCGGAAAGCGGATCGCGTCATCGCGGAGCTCGAAGTTGCCGGACGCGCCCCGAACTGTCGACCCGGCGACTTCAAACGGCCGGCCGGTCTCCGGGTGCTCGAGCGGAGCTATCGGCGCACCATGGACGCGACGGCGGCCGCGGCAGCGGCGACGTGGCGCGGGTCGGGCCCGTAGTCAAAGGGCGATTGGTCCTCAGCGAACTCCCTCGCCAGCTCGACCAGCTGCGGGTGGTGCGACCAGCGAGTCGTAGTTTGGCGGCACGTCGGAGCCGGGTCCGAAGCCTGAGTCCACCCGCACGCCCGGCCCCGCGGGCGCCACCCATCGCGAGATCCGACGCGGGTTGGGGATGAACTTGCGCATCGGGTCCTCGGCGTTGATCCGCATCTCGATCGCGTGGCCTCTCCACTCGACTTCGCGCTGCTTGAAGCTCAGCTCGAGACCGGCTGCGACCCGGATCTGCTCCTTGACGAGATCGACGCCCGTTACCGCCTCGGTGATCGGATGCTCCACCTGAAGGCGGGCGTTGACTTCGAGGAAATAGAAGTCGCCTTCGCTGAAGATGAACTCGACGGTGCCTGCGTTGACGTAACCCGCGGCGGTCGCGGCTCGGATCGCGGCATCGCCCATCGCGGCCCGGATGTCCGCCGTCAGGGCGGGCGAAGGAGTCTCCTCCATGATCTTCTGGTGGCGCCGCTGGATCGAGCATTCGCGCTCGCCGAGATGCGCTGCGTTGCCGTGACTGTCACATATCACCTGGATCTCGATGTGCCTCGGATTGCGCACATACCGTTCGAGGTAGACCGTCGCATCACCGAACGCCGAACGCGCGGCCTGGGCGGTGCTCTCGATCGCCGCCGCGAGCTCCTTTTCCGATTCGACGACTTTCATCCCGATGCCCCCGCCGCCGCCCGACGGTTTCAACATCACCGGAAAGCCGATCTTGCGCGCGGCCTCGAGCGCCGTCCCGGGCTCGACTGCGCCGCTGCCTGGCGTGACCGGCACGCCGTGCTGCGCGGCGAGCTGGCGGGCGGCGAGCTTGGATCCGAGCGCGCGCATGGCCGAAGCGGGTGGACCGATGAACTTGATGCCGGCCGCCTCGCAGGCGTCAGGGAACGCCGGCTTCTCGGCCAGGAATCCGTAGCCCGGATGGATGGCATCCGCGCCACAGTCGTGCGCGACCTTGACGATTCGGTCCAGCTGCAGATAGGACTCGGTCGCCGCCGCGCCCCCGATGTGGTGCGCCTCATCGGCGTAGCGGACGTGGATCGCGCTGCGGTCGGCGTCCGAGTAGATGGCGGCGGTTGCAATCCCGAGCTCGCGACATGCACGCATGACGCGGATGGCGATCTCGCCCCGGTTCGCGATCAATACCTTGTTGAAGAGTTTTTTCTTCAACCGATTGCAAGCAGGGGTTGGTTCGGGCTCACGACCTCGCCCTCCCTGACGTAGACGGCGCTGACCTTGCCCGCCACGGTGGTGACGATATCGTTCTGCATCTTCATCGCCTCGAGCACGGCAACGACTTCGCCGAGCTTCACGACGTCGCCGGCCTTGACCGGTACCTTGACGATCAGCCCCTGCATGGGCGCGATCACCGTACCCTCGCCGACCTTCGGCGGCGAGAGAGCGGAGTTGCCGGAAGAGGCCTGCGCGGCAGGCGCAGACATGACGGAAAGCCCGGTCCCGCTGACCCGCACCTTGAAGACCTCGCCTTCCACCTCGACCTCAAACTCAGCCGCCGGCGGCGCCGGCGCGGGATTGGGCGCGGCAGCCTGAACCGCCACGGGCTGCGCCGGCTCGACAGCAGCGGGTTTCTCATTCTGAAGTGGGCCTCGCCCGCGCCCGGCGCCGTCTTTCTGTTCCGGCTGCGGGCCGCGCATATAGTCGAGCGCAAGGCTCGGAAACATCAGCTGGATCAGCACCGAGTCGTCGGTGGCGTCGTAGCCAAGCTTCTTCACCTGCTGCCGAGCGCCCTCGACCTGCGGCTCGAGCAGGTCGGCGGGCCGGATCGTGATCGGCTCCTCGCGGCCCAGCACCAGCCTGCGCAGCTCGTGGTCGGCAGGCACGGGCGGCCGGCCGTACAGGCCCTGGAGGTAGTCCTTGAGCTCCTGCGTGACGGTCGCGTAGCGCTCGCCCCCGGTCACGTTGTAGACCGCCTGTGCGGCGATCATCTGCCGGATCGGCGCCACCAGCGGCGGATAGCCCAGGTCCTTCCGGACGCGGTTCGCCTCTTCGAGAACCTCGCTCAGGCGGTCCGTCGCGTGGCTGGCATCGAGCTGGCGATAGATGTCCTCGAGCATGAAGCCCGGCATGCGGTAGCGGAGGATGCTGGCGTCGACGCGGTCCGCCACCGGGCTCAGGTGCTCGATGTGGCGGCGCTTCAGCTCCTCGACGTCGTGCTGGACATCCCACATCTTTTCGAGATCGAGGCCGGTGTCGAACTCGCCGCCTTCAAGCGCGGCCACCACGCTTTCGGCTGCAGGCTGTGAGGCGCCCCATGCCAGGGGTGAGATCGCGACGTCCAGGATCTCGGCACCGGCCTCGACCGCGGCCATGTAGGCCATGGGCGCCATGCCGCTCGAACAGTGCGAGTGCACGTCGATGGGGACTTTGACCGCGGCCTTCAGCGCCGTCACGAGCTCCCACGTCGCCTGCGGGCTGAGCAGCCCCGATGTGTCCTTGATCACGATCTCGTGGCAGCCCATGTTGACCAGGCCTTTTGCGAGCGAGCCCCACAGCTCGATGTTGTGGGCGGGCGAGATCGCGTAGCTGAGCGTGCCCTGGACCCTTTTCTTGGCTTTGAGCGCGGCCGCGATCGAAGCCTCCATGTTGCGCAGGTCGTTGAGCGGGTCGAAGATGCGAAAGACGTCGACGCCCGCCTTCGCCGCGTGCTTGATGAACAGCTCGACAACGTCGTCGGAGAAGTTGCGTTTGGCGACGAGGTTCTGCCCGCGGACCAACGCCTGGATCGGCGTGTTCGGCGTCGCGTTGTTCAGCTTGCGCAGGAAATCCCAGTGATCCTCGTGGATGCGCAGCTGCGTCTCAAACGTAGCCCCGCCGAAAGCCTCCATGGCGGCGAAGCCGATGGAGTCCATCTTGGCCGCGATGGGGACGATCTCGTCCGTGCGCAGGTAGCCCCCGAGAAGCGATTGCTGCGCGTCGCGAAAAGTCGTGTCGATGAGTCGGACTCGGGCTTTCTTCTTCGCCATCAGGTGGCCGCGAGGGCGGCGCGCATCTCGCTGTGGCGCTGCTCGACGCCGCCGTCCTGGAGCCCGATGATCCGCGCCGCGAGCCATGCCGCATTCTTTGCTCCTGCCTCGCCGATGGCGACCGTCGCCACCGGAACGCCGGCCGGCATCTGCACGATCGAATAGAGCGAGTCCACACCACCCAGATGCTGCGTTGGAACAGGCACGCCGATCACCGGCAGGTCTGTCCAGGCCGCAACGACCCCGGGCAGGTGCGCGGCTCCGCCCGCGGCCGCGATCACCACCTTCAACCCTCGCGAACGCGCGCTGGTCGCCCACTCCATCACTCCACGCGGATTTCGGTGTGCGGAGCAGACCTTGAGCTCGTGCGTCAATCCGAGGTCATCGAGCACTTTGACGCACGACTCCATCAGCGGCAGGTCGGACTTGGAGCCGAGGATGACGCCGACCACTGGCTGCACTACTCGGCCTCCTGAGCGATATCGGACCTGAAGAAAGCCCCCTCGAATCGTACCTGCCGAGCCCCGGTGAGGGCGGTCTCCCTCGCCTGCGCCACGGTGTCCCCGAAGGCGACGGAGGTCACGACCCGGCCGCCGTCGGTGACCAGCCCGACTCCAGGCTCGAAACGCGTGCCGGCGTGAAAGATGAACACGCCGGGGGGCATCTCGGTCAGGCCGTGAATCCGCTGGCCGAACTTCATCGCCACGTCGTCGGGGTAGTGGGCCGAGACGACCACGACGCCGACGCACGCCTGCTGGTTCCAGCGCAGGTCGGGGTGGGCGGCGAGCCCGCCCCTTGCCGCCGCCAGCGCCAGGGCGACGAAATCGCTCTGCAGGCGAGGCAGCACGACCTGGGCCTCCGGATCGCCGAAGCGCGCGTTGAACTCAAGCGTTTGGATGCCCTTCTTGGTGAGCATCAAGCCCGCGTAGAGGACACCCCGGAACTCATCGCCCGAGCTCGCGAGCTCCTGCACGGCGGGCCGCATGACGCAGTCGACGACCTCGTTCACGATCGCGTCGTCGACTCCTTTGGGCGGCGAGTAAGCGCCCATGCCGCCGGTGTTGAGCCCGGTGTCGCCCTCATGGGCGCGCTTGTAATCGCGTGCCGGCGCCAGTGGGATGACATCGACGCCGTCGGTGACGGCGAGCACAGATAGCTCCGGGCCCTCGAGCAGCTCCTCGACCACGATCGTGGCTCCGCTGCGCCCGAATCGCTGCTCGACGAGCATCGCGTCGATCGCCTGATCCGTCGCTTCGACGTCCGAGCACACGATGACGCCCTTGCCCCGCGCGAGCCCGTCGGCCTTGACCGCCACCCGGCCCTGGCGCTCGCGGGCCCACGCTTTCGCGGGCGCGGGTTCAGTGAAGACCTCGAAGTCTGCCGTCGGAATCGCGGCTCGCCGCATCAGGGCCTTTGCGAAAACCTTGCTTGACTCGATGCGGCCGGCGCGGCGATTGGGACCGAAGACGGGGAAGCCCGCGTCGCGCAGCGCGTCGCCTACACCGGCGTCCACGGCCGCCTCCGGACCCAGCACGATGAGGCCGAGCCGCTCGCGCTTCGCGAAGCTGACCAGCCGCACGACATCCGCCGCTCCGATCGCTATGTTGCGAGCCATGCCGCCGGTGCCGCCGTTGCCCGGCGCGCAGTAGACCCGCTCGACGAGGTCCGACTGCACGCATTTCCAGACCAGGGCGTGCTCGCGCGCCCCGGAACCGACGACGAGAACCTTCATGGCGGGTTATTGGAGCATGGCCAGGGCGGCGGCGGTCACCAGCTCGTGGGCGTCCCCCCAGTCCACGACCTCGACCCCCGACTCACCGCTCAAGCGCCAGTAACGATGGCCATCGGCGCGCCAGGTCCCATCCGCGCGCCGGTGCTTCATCAGCAGCTCGGTGGCTTCGTCCGCGCGCGCGTCCGAGAGCATTCCGAGCCTCGCGATCGCGCGCAGCCCGTGGAAGAAGTCGTAGTGCCAGTAGTGCGGCCAGTGGATGTGCAGCCATTCGGGATGGATGACATCACCGGTGCCGGTCGATCGAAACAGGCGGTGCTCCAGCAGCAGCTCGCCCGCGCGTCGAGCCGCTCTGCGCGCGCGCCCGTCGCCGGTCTGGCGGTGATACTCGGCCAGGCCCCAGATCGGTGCGAGCGATTCGTGAAACGAGGAGTGGTGGGCATTCGGGTCCTCGTCGCAGTTCCAGCCGCCGTCAGGCCACTGCGATCTGAGCAGCACCTCCGCCAGATGCCTGACCCGGAGGCTCTTCGCCATGCCGAGGTGGCAGCACACCGCAAGCGCGTTGCCCTCCATCGACGCATGGCGCCGTTCCTTGCCGGCAACTATGAGCGGCTCAGAGGGCGCCGCGATCCAATCGAGCACGGTCATCGCTGCCGCGCGGGCGGCCCGGTTTCGGCCCTGCACACCCAGCTCGACCATTGACACCAGACGCCAGTGGGCCCCGGTCCATTTCGTGTACGGATGCACGCCAAAGCCTCCGTCCACCCGCTGCCCCGACAGAAGCTTGTCGATCATCGACTTCCGCCAGGCGGGGTCGAGGCTGAGCTCGGTTACTCCCACTCGATGGTGCCGGGCGGCTTCGACGTGATGTCAAACACCACCCTGTTCACGCCCTTGACCTCGTTCACGATGCGGTTGCTGATCCGAGCGAGGACCTCGTAGGGGACGCGCGCCCAGTCCGCGGTCATCGCGTCCTCGCTGGTGACGACGCGTACGGCGACGACATTGGCGTAGGTCCGGTAATCACCCATCACCCCGACCGTCTCCAGCGGCGTGAGCACGGCGAACGATTGCCAAACCTGGCGGTACAGGCCGTTGCGCTTGATCTCGTCCACGACGACCCAGTCGGCGTTGCGAAGGATCTCGAGGCGCTCGGCTGTGACCTCGCCCAGGCAGCGGATCGAAAGCCCAGGGCCGGGAAATGGCTGCCGGTAAACCATTTCCTCGGGCATGCCCAGCTCGAGCCCGACGGCGCGCACCTCGTCCTTGAACAGATAGCGCAGGGGCTCGATGAGCTGGAAACGCAGGCCTGGAGGCAATCCTCCGACGTTGTGGTGGGTCTTGATCTTGGAGGCCGTGACGGCGACGTCAGGCGCGGTCGACTCGATCACGTCCGGATAGAGCGTGCCCTGGGCCAGGAAATCGATGCGGCCCAGGCTCGTCGCCTCAGCCTCAAAGACGGAGATGAACTCGCGGCCGACGATCCGCCGTTTTTGTTCCGGGTCGATGACGCCTCGAAGCCCGGCCAGAAAGCGCTCGGTGGCGTCGACGTAGCGAATGTTCATGTCGAGGTTACCGTGCATGACGTCGAGGACGCGCTCCGGCTCCTCTTTGCGGAGCAGCCCGTTGTTGACGAACACGCACGTGAGCTGGTCGCCCACCGCTTGATGGACGAGGGTCGCCGCCACGGCCGAGTCGACTCCACCCGACAGCGCGCAGATGACGCGACCGCCGCCCACCTGGGCGCGGACGCTCTCGATCGCCTCGGCGATGAACGATCCCGGCGTCCAGGACGGCTTGCAGTGGCAGACGCCGAACAGGAAGTTGCGCAGGACCGCGCGTCCGCTCGGCGTGTGCACCACCTCCGGGTGAAACTGGATGCCATAGATGCCCTTGCCATCGGTGAACGCCGCGACCGGCGAGTTGCCGCTGCTGGCAAGCAGGTGAAAGCCCGGCGGCATCTCGCTGACATGGTCGCCGTGGCTCATCCACACCGGCAGCTCGCCGTGCAGGCCGCGAAACAACCCGGCGGGCTCCTGGACGGACAGCAGGGCCGGCCCGTACTCGCGCGCGCGGCCGGGATCGACCTTGCCCCCGAGGTGATGGGCGATGAGCTGCATCCCGTAGCAGATGCCTAGCACGGGCACGCCGGCGCCAAGGGCCTCGGGGTCGACCTGCGGAGCGCCCGCGTCGTAGACGCTCGCCGGGCCGCCGCTCAGGATCAGTCCGGCCGGATGCCTGGCCTCGAGCTCGGACCAGGGAGTGGTGCCGGGGACGAGCTCGCAGTAGACGTTGGCCTCTCTCACGCGGCGCGCGATCAGCTGGCTGAACTGGGAGCCGAAGTCCAGGACGAAGACGGTTTGCAACCGCGCGCTCTTCTGAACTTCCTCCCGCCGGGCCGCGGCGAGAGGGCTCAGCTCTTGCCCATGCCGACGTGCTGGGCCTGCTGGAACACCTTGCCTTCGGTCACGATCGACGGGGCGATCACCATCTCGACGTGCTGGAACTCGGCGATGTCGTGGGCCCCACAGACGCCCAGGGCCGAGCGCAGCGCGCCGGCGAAGTTCTGCGTGCCATCGTCGACCCGGGCCGGGCCGAGCAGGATCTCCCGCAGCGTCGCTTTGGTGCCCACCTGGATTCGCGTCCCGCGCGGCAGGTTCGGATCGGGCGTGGCCATGCCCCAGTTGAAACCCCTCGATGCCGACTCTTCCGAACCGGCCAGCGGGGTTCCGATCATCACCGCGTCGGCTCCTGAGGCAAACGCCTTGCAGACGTCCGCGCCGATGCGCATGCCTCCGTCGGTGATGACCGCGACGCGCATTCCGCCCCTCCTCATGTGCTCGTCGCGAGCCGCGGCCACGTCCGCCGTCGCGGTCACCTGAGGCACGCCGACGCCGAGGACGCCGCGCGTCGTGCACGCCGCTCCCGGCCCCACACCGACGAGGATGCCGGCGATGCCGGTTTCCATCAGCTCGAGCGCGGTGTCGTACTGGACGCAGTTGCCGACGACGACCGGGATCTCGCAGGCCCGCACCAGCGCATCGAATGCGAGCTGGTGATACGAGCGCGACGAGTGTCGAGCCGTCAGCACCGTGCCCTGGACGACGAACACGTCCGCACCGGCCTTCTGGATGACCTCCGCCCGCTCTTCGGCCCGGGCCGGGACGGTGGAAACAGCGCAGGGCACACCCGCCGCCTTGATCGCCTTGATCCTCTCGCTGATGAGCTTCGGCTTCACCGGCTCGCGATAGGCCTCCTTGAGCACCGCGTTCACAGTGGCTTTGTCGGCCTCTGCGATCTTCTTGATGATGGGAGCGGAATCCTCGTAGCGCGTGTGCACGCCGTCGAGGTTGAGCACCGCCACTCCGCCCAGCTTGCCCATCGCGATCGCGAAATCGACGTCGACGACACCGTCCATCGCCGAACCCCAAAACGGAAGCGGAAGACTGAAGCGCTCGCCCATCGAGAAGGAGATGTCGACCTCGTCGGGATTGCGCGTCACGCCGCCAGGCACGAGAGCGATCTCGTCGAAGCCATACGCGCGCCGCGCCCGCCGCCCAATCCCTATCTCGAGGCCAGACTGCTCCCCGGAAATTGCTTCTCGGGTTTCGATCCGGCTCTGATTCAGGGTGTGTTTACTCCATTGGAATGGGCGGGTTCGCTGAATTATAGCCGGACACTAAGCTGGTGTCGGTGTACCGGACGCTCGAGTACCTGAACGGAATCTCCGACGACGATGTGAGCCGCCTGCGCGCCGTCGGCATCCGCCACACCAACCAGTTCCTGCATCGGGCATCACTCGAAATCGACCGCAAGAGGCTCTCGAAGAAAACCGGAATCAGCCCCGACCGCCTGCTCGAGTTCGCGCATCAGTGCACGCTGCTCGAGGTGTCGGGCATGGAGCGGTGGATTCCGCTGACGCGCCGACTTGGCATCGGCTCGATGAAGGATCTGCACGCACAGGACGCCGCTGCGCTGCACAAGAAATTGATCGAAGCCATCGGCCTCACGGGGGCACCTGGCGTCACGGACGTTCAGTACTGGATCAGCCAGGCGACGGCGCTCGACATCGTCGAAGAACCGGAACCGGCCAAACCGATCCCCGTCATCGAGTAGAGAAGGGCGGGCTCACGCGCCCGCCCTTTCGAATCAGCTCAGGATCGCGCTGAAGACGTCGGTCGGGTTCGTATTCGTCGTTGGCGGATTCGAGGTGTTGCTGTTCGCCGGCGCGCAGAACGGGTTGGATGACGGGTATGGCGCGTCGCAGTTCGTCTTGACGTAAACGGCGAGGAAGCCGCTTCCGCTGGGCTGCAACCCCTCATAGTCGCCCAGGAAAAAGCCACGGGCGATCGGGGCGGTCATGGAGTCAAATGTGGCGCCGATCTGCTGTTCACTGCTGTCCGGGAAGCTCGCCCCACCGTCAGTCGAGTACCTGACCCAATAGCTGGTCGGCAGGTGGTCAGTCTGCGTGGCGCCAAGGTCACGAGTGTCGTAGTAGGTCACCGCAACTCTGTTTCCGTTGACGGCCACTGTCGGCGTGAAGGTCGGCAGTCCGGAGCTCAGTTTGTGCACAACGGCAGGTGCTGTCCAGCTCGTCCCGCCATTGGCTGACGTGGTGATGAGAATCTCGTCGTCCCAGGCGCCGCGGCTCTGCTTCAGCTGCTTCTGGTAGTTCGTCGAGCTCTCCCAGACCACGTAGAGCTTTCCATCGCCACCGATCGCGACTTCTTGGAGACCGTCGCCGACGCGCAGTGGCAAGCCGTTGTTCGGGTTCCTCACGCCCAGGCTATTGAAGGGTGCGATAACCTGGGGCGCGGTCCAGGTGTCGCCCCCGTCAGTGGACTTGACGAAAGCCAGCAGGGCGTTGCTGCGGGTCCCCTGGAAGGGTGTGTTCGGGGAGACGATCAGGTCGGTGAAGTCGTAAAGCGTGCCATTGTTCGGATCGACGACGATGATGTTGCCGATCGTCTGCTGCCGCTGCTTGGTGTCGATGATGACCTTGGCCTTGCTCCATGTCTGGCCACCGTTGACCGTCTTGGAGAAGTAGGCGGGGCCTGTGTAGGCCGCGGTGTGCGGGTTGTCCCTGGGGTTGTCCGTCGGCTCGATCAGCGTGTCCCACACGGTGTAAGCGGTGCCGGCAATTTTCGGGTCGGCGGTCGTGGAGTTCTTGTCTGTGCTCTGAGCGAACTGCGTGAAAGCAGAGCCTTGAATCGGCTGGACGTTTTGCCAGGTCGTGCCGAAATCAGTCGATGTCGCAACGACGACCGCGTTCGCCCAGTTCGGGACAGCGATGTTGAAAGCCAGCGCGGAAGCGTAAGCGGTCCCATCCGGCCCGAACGAAACCCAGGGATCTGAGTTCCGCATGTAGGCGGCCAGCGATGACGACGTGCATGCGTCCCAGGGCATGGCCCCGGTGGTCGCCCACGTTGTGCCTCCGTCGCCCGAGTGACTGAACCCGATACCGTGGCCGCCCCCGTTCGACCATCGATCCTCGTGCCACATGGCGATCGCATTGCTGCCGCTTACCGCAACCTGCGGCTCAACTTCGGCATTGAAGAAGTTCCTGCCGGGTTGAGCGGCATCCTGCGCCTTGCACGCGGCAAGCGGCGAAGGCCCCGAGACGACAAACGAGTCAATTACACCGGCTGCTATCCCCATCGTCGACGTTAGCAAGACAAGGGCGCTCGCGAGCGCGGGAATCCAGATGGCTTTCCTGAGCAATTTCACACTCCCCTTTGGTGCGCCCCGCGCACCGCAACCCCCAACGAACTTCAGATGACCTTAATCCCAGCGCGTTCGTTCGCGCAACCACGCGCTCGCTGCCCCCTAGCGGCTTGGGATTAGAGGAAAACGCCTCTCCGCAGCTTCAGGTTGTCGTAGACGCCGCGCTGGATGGTGTCCCGCACATCGTCGGCCAGCGCCATCACGAGATGCTGGTCCTCGGCCGCCTTGGCCGGAAGGTGTGCGACCTCGACCGGCGGATGGAACTGGATCCGCCATTTGCTCGGCAGAGGGATCATGCCGAGCGGGCCGAGCCACGGCCAGAATGGCGTGACCGGAAAGTAAGGCAGGCCGAAAAGCCGCGCCAACGGAGAGAGGTCTCCGAGCATCGGATAGATCTCTTCTGACCCGACCACCGAGATGGGAATGATCGGCGCCTGGGCTCGAATTGCGGTGGAGACGAACCCGCCCCGCCCGAAGCGGCGCAAGCGGTAGCGGTCCTTGAAGCCCTTGCCGGTGCCGCGCGTGCCTTCCGGGAAGACGAGCACCAGCTCGTCGCGTTCCAGCAATCGACGCGTGTCGTCTGGATGACCGACCGCCTGCCCGGTGCGGCGCAAAAACCAGCTCATCACCGGCATGCCCATGAACTGGCTGGCCACCAGCGCCCTGATGTGGCGCGGGTGCGAGTGCTCGGCGAAAACCGCGGTTTTGATCATCGTCCCGTCCCAGGGCAGAACCCCGGCGTGGTTGGCGACCAGGAGGGCTCGCCCGGTGGCGGGCACGTGCTCGACCCCTGTCGTCTCGACGCGCCAGTAGTCGCGGTACAGCGCCTTGAAAACTCCGAGAAACGATTCCGTAAACTGCGGATCGAAGCCGAAGTCGTCGACCGCGTAATTCGGCCCCCGGTGCGCAAGCTCGCGCTGCTGATAGATGAACTGGACCACTTCCATGATCCGGTCCAGGTCGATCACGTCCCGCCCGGCGAGCTCGCGCAGTCGGACTGAGAGCGCACTCACCGCCTGCAGCGCGTACATCGGCGCCTGGCGCTGCAGCCGCCGGACCGGTTTTGGCAGCCGGAAGCCGGGACGCGGGGCCACGATTTCCGCCTTCCGGCTGCTGCGCCTCCGTTCCTCGCGCGTGCTCTCGGCGATCAATTACGTGAGGCCGTCAGCTGGTGTTGCCGCCTGCGCCGCTGCTGGAGATAGACCTGCAGCTCGTACTCCTGCGGCGGCGAGGGAGCCTCGATCAGCTCGGCCTGCTTGCCGAGAGCGAGCGCGTCCATCGCCTCGCGTGAGCTGTACACCGGCCTCCACCCGAACGCAGACTCCAGGCGCGAGCAGTCCATGACCGAGCCGAAGGAGATGATGTCGGCGAGATGGGCCGGCATGTCGACGCCGGCGATCATCCTCAGGGCGAGCCTGGAAACCCAACGCCCATAAGGTGGAAGGACGGGAGCGGCGGTGCCCCCCATGATGCCGATCGCCTGGCTCAGGAGCACGACACCGTCACCCGCGACGTTGAAGACGCCGGCGTGGTCGCCGACGACCGCGCGCACGACGGCATCAGCCGCGTCGTCCTCATGCAGCAGCTGCAGGCGGGGATCAAAACCGGTGAAGGTGGGCACAATCGGCAGCGACAGGTAGCGCGCGAGGCTCGTGTCCTCGCTGACCCGCAAGCCCAGTCGCAACACGGTCACCCCGCACAGCTCGTTGCGCAGCGCGAACTCGCTGACCAGCTGCTCCATCTCGAGCAGGTCACGAGTCACCCCTGTCGCGATCCGGTCCCAGTTGGTCATGTCTTCAGAGAAGAACGACGGGTCGTTTGGGCCGGCGCCGTAGATGGCCTGGCCGGATTTGACGATCAGCCTGCGGACCGAGCTCGAGGGTGCCGCGCAACCGACGAGGACGTTCATGGTCCCGATCACGTCGGTCTCATGGACCGAACGGTCATCGTGCGCCGGGTCCACCATCACCGCCAGGTGGACGACGGTGTCGATGTGAAGCTGGCGGACCAGCTTGCCGATCACCGATAGGCGCGTGTCCGCGTGGACGAAGTCCATCTCCTCCAGCGCGCTCACCGGGTCCGCGACGTCGCACCCAAACAGCATTGGCACCTGGGGCGCCAGCCGGCGCGCCACCTCGGCCCCAAGCGGATTGGAAACTCCGGTGAGGAGGACACGGTGAGGCGTGAAGGGGGTCATGGACACCCCAATCTAGGGCATGTGGAGCAGGAGCCGGAAAAGCTCGCGAAGGGATGCCGATCCCGGCACGCTCTTATTGCATGTGGAGCTGAAGCCCGGATTCATTCCGGGCGTCCCCCAGCGACTCAGTTACGACTCCAGACAACCTGAATGTCAAAGGGGGGCCCACGGGGGGATCCTGATCCCCCCGTGCTTCTTTATGGGTAGATCCCGCGGACCGTCGTCGCGTTGGCGACCCGTTGCACGGCGAGAGCGTACGCGGCGTTCCGCATGTCGACCCGTTTGTTGACCGAGGTGTGCAGGATCTCGTAAAAGGCGCGCGTGATCACGTGGTGCAGCTTGGTGTTGATCTCCTCCTCTTCCCAGAAGAAGGCCTGCAGGTCCTGCACCCACTCGAAGTAGGAGACGATCACGCCCCCCGCGTTGGCGATGATGTCCGGGACGAGGAAGATCCCGCGCTCGTGCAGGATCGGATCCGCCTCCGGCGAAACCGCCGCGTTTGCCCCCTCCGTGATCAGGCGCGCTCGGATCCGGCCCGCGTTGTGCTCAGTGATCTGGTCTTGAACCGCCGCCGGCACGAGCACGGTCACGGGGAGCTCGAGCAGCTCGGGGTTGGTCACCGCGTCGGCCTTCTTGAAACCGCTCACCCCGCCGCGGACCTGGCGGTGCTCGTCGAGCGCGGCGAGGTCGAGGCCTTTGGGGTTGTACACGCCTCCCTTGGAGTCGCTGACCGCGACCACATGCAGGCCAGCCTCGGTCAGCAGGCGCGTGGCAGATCGACCAACCTGCCCATAACCCTGCACCGCTACGGTTGGCGTCTCCTCGTCGATGTGAAGGTATTTGAGGGCTTCGAGAGTCAGGTAGGTCGCGCCGCGACCCGGAGCCTCGACCCGACCTTCTGATCCACCCACGTCGACGGGCTTGCCGGTGACCGATGCGGTCACGGAATGACCCTGGTGCATGGAGATCGTGTCCATGATCCAGGCCATGATCTGGGGGCTGGTACCCATGTCCGGCGCGGGGATGTCTTTTTCCGGGCCGATGAGGATGGCGATCTCCGTCGCGTAGCGCCTTGTGAGGTGCTCCAGCTCGTTCTGCGACAGCTTGCGCGGATCGACGGCCACAGCGCCCTTGGAGCCGCCGTAGGGGATCCCCACCGCGGCGCACTTCCAGGTCATCAACATGGCCAGCGCCTTGACCAGGTCGAGGTCGACGTCGGGGTGGTAGCGGATGCCGCCTTTGGCCGGACCGCGGCTGATGTTGTGCTGGACACGCCAGCCGGTGAAGACGTGGACCGAGCCGTCGTCCATGCGGACCGGGAAATGGACGGTCAGCTCTCGTTTGACCTCTCGCAGGCTGCCTCGCGCGTCGTCGGAAAGGCCGATGACGTCCGCCGCGGCGTCAAACCGGCGCTGTGCGGTCTGGAAGGCGGAAGCGCGAGTTTCGACCGCCATGTGGCGACTTCCGATAGTAACTCCCAGGAGCGAGAATTGCGGACGATGGCGCGACAGCACCTCGCCGGCATCGTGCTCGTCGCCCTCGTCGCGATGGCCACGGCATTCGTCCTGGCCGCCCACGCCGGCCTGGTCGCCACGCACGGACCTGGCGTCAAGCTCAACGTGCGCAACGGCGTGCCAGGGCCGGTTACCGGCGGGGCCGGGGTCGCGATCGAAGGGGTCCCGGTCGCGCCGTTTATGGTGTCGACTCGGACGTCGTGATTCGCTCGGTGGTTATCGAGAAACCTTTCGTTTACGCGGTCGCGTCGTAGCTCCGTCCGACATCCCCGCCTTCTTCAGCTCAGACGCGATCCGGTCGAGTCGTTCGTTGATGCGGTCGAGGTCATGGCGCGTCGGGATGCGCAGCCTTCGCAGCGCGCGCTCTATGGCGTCGTCCGCCATGCTCTCGAGGCCTTCGCGGCGTCGCCCGACTTCACTGCGCAAGTCGGCGGGCACATTGAGTGTCTTTCTCACGTAATCAAGCAGCGCCTGCCCCCGATCATGCAGCATCTCGCCGCCGGCGTCGACAAGTCGCGCCGGCCCACGCTTTTCTTCGGACAGGACGATCTGCGACAGCGTGACCGGCGTCAGGTCGTTTCCATTGTCGCGGTCGACGACTTTGATCTCATGCCCGTCGCGCACCAGCTGCGCGATTCCATCGAGCGTGATGTAGCGGCTGGTGCGAGTGTCGTAGAGCTTGCGATTTGCATACTTCTTGATAAGGTGTCGTTCGGGGGCTGTCGTCACTCGCCGGCCCATTCTAACGCGGTGCGTTAAGGGCTCCGCGCGGCATCTTCATGGAGGTCATGCATGGCAAAAAGAAAGCGCACATCAAGGCGGACCGGGCTCGTGGGACGAGCGGTGAGCGCCGGGCGACGGGCGCTCAAAGAGGCGGAAAGCCGAGTCCCGCCTGACCTCCGCCGCCAGGTCGAGCGAAGGCTCAAAGAGGCGGACAAGAATGCGCGAACCGCGATCAAGGTCCTCCAGACGCAGGTCAAGCGCGCCAGCACGCGGGCGGACGTCAACGCGGTCCTGAAGCGGATCGATGGCCTGGCGAAACAGGCTCGGCAGATCGCGCGAGGCACAGGCTCGCGCGCGGCCTCGACACGTCGCCGCGCAGCCACCACGACCCGTCGGGCTGCGAGCCAGACCAAGAAGGCGACGGGAACCGCGCGAAGGAAGGCGGCCACGCGCGCATCCACCACCCGGACCCGCCGCACGGCCACCCGGCCCAGCTCGTCAAGAGCCGCCGCTTCTGGCCGGGCATCGACTCCGCGGCGCCGGGCGCCGGCGCGGCGAACGCGAGCGGTTGAAACGAGCATGCCGCCGGTGCTCGAAACGCCGGCGTTCGGTCCTGAGGCCGGCGGCGCCATCGAGATGGGCGAGATCAGCGAAACCTAGAGCCAGAGGCGCAAGGCGGCTCTATGGCTTAGGCCGCAGGGTGTGCTTATAAGGATCCGTATACGCGGGCTCCGCCCAGGAGGACGGCTCTGGGGCGGAGCTCCTCCCAATTGACGTTCGGGTCCTCCCCGAGCGGATCTCCACAGTAGACCTGAAGGTCGGCCAGCATCCCCGGCTCCAGCGTGCCCTTGACATCCTCCTCGAAGGTGGCATACGCGCCCGCAGACGTGTAAGCGCGCAACGCGGCCAGCAAGCTGATGCCATTGACCTGGTCGTCGACCGCGACCCGGATGCCGGGCCAGGGGTTGGGATCAAGCAATACCGGGAGGTCCGAGCTGAAGGCGACCGGGACGCCCGCCCGCATCAGCCCGCGATGCGGCGCAAGGTGGGTTCGGTCCCGAACTGGAAAAAAGATAGTCGAGGCGACGCGGCCGAAGCGGGCCGCCACCGGCTGCATCACGGCGACCATCCCGAGCTGCGCCAGCCGCGCCTGCAGGTCGGGCGGACAGATCGTGCAGTGCTCGACTCGGTGCCGCAGATGTCTGCCGCCGGCGGCCTCGACCGCATCGCACATGGCCTCGATGGCGGCGTCTCCGATGGCATGAGCCGCCACCTGAAGGCCGGCGGCCGTCGCGCGGGCGACCAGGTCACGCAGCTCTTCCCGCGTGGTGCGCCAAACGCCGCCGCCTGACCGCACTGCGACCCGCTCCGCCCCACCGTCGACGAAAACCTTGATGGGGCCGGCCCGCACCATAGAGCCGCCAAAGCCGGTCCGCACGCCCAGACCTGACGCCGCCTCCAGCAGCTCCCATGAGAGGAACTCGTTGACTCGCATCCTCAGCCGGCCGTCATAGGCGAGCGTCTCATAGGCGCGGAGGTCGTCAGCGAATCCGCGGTTCACCGCCGCGCCTACCGAGGTGATACCGCGCGAGACCAGAAGCTCCTGCGCTTTCAAAACGCCCTCTACGCGCCGCTCGAGGCCGGGGAGCGGCTGCACGTCGGCGACCAGCCGCATCGCCGACTCCAGGAGCAGGCCATTCGCGGACCTGTTCAGGTCCCGCCCGATCCGCCCGCCCTTTGGGTTGGGCGTCTCGGTGGTGATGCCGGCGGCCGCTAGCGCCGCCGAGTTGGCGACCCGAGCGTGTCCGCCGCGCTCGTCGATGAAGGCGGGTCGCTCGCCGGTCACGCGATCGAGCTCGGTGCGGTGGGGCTGCCGGCGCTCGGTCAGCTCGTCGGTGCGGTAGCCCATCCCGTGCTCCCAATCACCTGGCTTGAGGGTGCGGGCATGCTCCTTCAAGCGGTCGAGGATTTCGTCGATGCCGCGCACGCCGCTCAGGTCGGCGGCGAAACGCGTGAGGCCGTAATAGACGACGTGCGCGTGCGCGTCGTTGAAACCGGGCAGCACCGCCGAGCCTTCGAGGTCGACGACCCGGGTGCGCGGGCCGCGCAACCTCATGACCTCGCGGCCACCGCAGGCGACAACCTTGCCGCCGGCGATGGCGAGGTGGCTGAGAGGACTGAGGCCTGTCCGTCCGAGCGTGCGGATCCGGCCGCGCGCCAGGATCAAATCCGCTACCACCGGCCGTTAGATTAGTCGCGTGGCGGCGATCGATTTCCGCTCCGACACCGTGACGATGCCGAGTCCGGAGATGCGGCAGGCGATGATCACCGCGCCGCTGGGCGACGACGTGTTCGGGGATG